>JGI24890J29729_1001027_pt1 | contig 13900 bp, 10 predicted proteins | sample FreactcultureFD7_FD_29729 | JGI IMG/M metagenome (IMG submission 29729)
ACAACTTATAACATAGGTAGTGATAGTAGTAATGATCTAGTTAAGGACAAACCTCTTAGACTTATACAATCATTCTTAAGAAACAACTCAGTAACCCCTGCTGTTGATATTCCTATGACTATTATATCTCAACAAGAATATAATATCTTAGGTTCTAAGTATTCAACAGGTATGACTAACAGTGTTTACTATATGCCTTATAATACTTATGGTACACTTACTGTATTCTTAACACCTGATACTTCTACTGCTACTAACTATAATTTACATTTAACAGTTCAAAGACCTATACAAGACATCACTGCTGCTAATCAAACATTTGATTTCCCATCAGAATGGTATCAAGCATTACGTTGGGGTCTAGCTGGCGAGCTAGCAGCTGAGTATGGTCTAGATCAAAAAGCAGCAATGATTATCCAAAGAGCTGAACAATATAAACAAAGACTCATGGCGTGGGATGTTGAGAATGCTTCTACATTCTTCCAGCCAGATGTCCGTTCTATGAATGCTAAATTTAGATAATGCCTAATACAATTCGTCTACCATTTATATATCCTATTGAGTTTAGAAATGACTCAACTGAAAAGGGTTCTAAGATGGTTAACTGCTACATGGAAAAGGATGGGGAAACTGTCTATGCAGTTAAACGTCCTGGAGTTGTAGCAACAGGTATACAACCTGGTACAGGTACATCACAAGGTCTCTATGTATTTAAAGGTAACCTTATTAGTGTTATTAACAATACTGTGTATAGTACTAATTCAAGTAATGTAACAACAACAGTAGGTACTTTAACAGGAACAGTAACTCCTTGTTTCTTTGCTAAGACAGCTAATGATAGCTATTTATTCTTTCAAAAGGGAGACTATGGTTATACATATGATGGTACTACATTAACACAATTAAGTTCTGGTACTTTATATTCTGTTATAATATCAGCTGGTGGATCTGGTTATGTTCAAGTTTATCCTTGGACAGCCTCTATTCAAGTTATTGTAAATCAAGTTGTAAGCTATGGTGTTAACTCTTATGTTTATACTACAGCAGGTACTACAGGAACATCCCCTCTTACTTTTACATCAGGATCAGCTTCTGATGGTACAGCGACAGCTGCTTATCTTAATGTCTGGGCAGCTAGTACAACCTATTCAACAGGTGACTATGTAGCCTCTAGTGGTAATGTATACCTTGTGTCATCTGGTGGTACCTCAGGTACTACTCTTCCTAGTTTTGTATTAGGAACAGGAACTGACGGTACAGCATCATTAACTTATGTAACATCTTATTTACCACCTGTAGTGTTTGGTACAGTGTGGACAGCATCAACTGCTGTAACATTAAATCAACAAATATTCTATAATGCTAATTTATATACAGTAACAGTAGCTGGTACATTAGGTACGTCAGCTCCTACATTTACTAGTGGTAGTGCTTCTAATGGTACTGCTACATTAACTTATGCTGGTAATGCTGCTAAAGGATATGCAACTGTTACTTCTACAGTTATATCTGATATTACGTTATCAAACTTAGGAAGTGGTTATACAGTAGCTCCTACAGTCATTATAGGAACTCAATGGAAACCTACAACAACTTATCCTAATAACTTTCAAGTCACTTATAATGGTAACTTGTATACAGTTTTAATACCAGGTACGTCAGGTACAACAGGACCTACTAGTACTGACACTACAACTACATTTACTAATGGTGGTACTACAATGCTTTATGTAGGCCCTGCATGTGGAGCTACTAGTCAGTTAAATGGTTTTCCATCAGGTAGCATTGTACCAGGTGCTTCTTATTTTGATACTTATGTATTTATAATGACAAGTGATGGTAAGATTTGGAATAGTGAATCTCAAGACCCTACTCGTTGGAATGCTCTTAACTTTATTACAGCAGAGTCAGAACCTGATCTTGGTGTAGGTATTGTTAAACATCTTAACTATATTGTAGCATTTAAACAATGGTCTACACAATTCTTCTATGATGCAGCTGTTACTGTAGGATCACCTCTACTACCTAACTTAACATTCAACCTTGAGTTTGGATGTGCTAGTGGTAACTCTATTGTACAGATGGAAGAAACTGTTGTATGGATTGCTGAAGGTAAAGATACAGGTAAGACAGTACTCATGCTTAATGGTACTAGACCTATGGAAGTTTCTAACAATGGTGTAGAACGTATTCTTAATAATACTACTAACTTAGAAAATGTTAGAGCTTATAGTCTTAAGATATCAGGTCATTATTTCTATGTTCTTAATCTAATAGATGATAAGCTTACTCTTGTTTTAGATATTAAACTTAAACAATGGATGATATGGACATCTTATGTTAATGGTGCTGAAGATATTCTTGATGGAGTGTTCTACGCTTCTTGGAATAATAAGCATTATACTATTGACAATGTAGACGGAAAGGTGTATAATATTAATGAGAACTCGTATACTGATGATGCGGGTCCTATTCAATTTAGAGTAAGATCTAATCTGTTTGATGCTGAAACAACCAAGCGTAAGTTTATATCTAGGCTTGAAATAATAGGTGATAAGATTGGAACAACACTCAACATCAGACATACTGATGATGATTATAATACCTGGTCCGAGTATCGTAAAGTTGATTTAAAGACTGATAGAAGTGTTCTATATCAGAATGGTTCATTCCGTAGAAGAGCTTATGAGTTCTTTAACACAGACAATGTCCCCCTTAGATTACAAGCTTGTGAAATAGATGCAGAGTCAGGTTCCGTTTAAAGGAGCTTAAATGATTGAGTTTGGTGTAGAGAGTTTTGACCAAGCAGTAAACGATATACAAGAACTAATTAAACTTCATTACGAAGAGATAGCATTAAACAAAGATGTAATACCACTTGATCCTGATTGGGATAAGTATAGAGCATTAATGACTAATAATCTTGCATGTCTTATTACAGCTAGAGATGATGGTAAGTTAGTAGGATACTCTATATTCTTTGTAACAAGTCATCCACATTATAAGTCAACTATCTTTGCTAATAATGATCTTATATACTTACACCCTGACTATCGTAAAGGTATGGTAGGTGTAAGACTAATACAGTATTCAGAGCAACACTTGAGACAACTAGGAGTAGCCAAGATTCTTTGGCATGTTAAGTTTAATAAGGATTTCACAAGAGTACTTCATAGACTGGGGTACGTTGATGAAGATATAATCGTAGGGAAAATCATAAAGGATTAATTATGGGTATTTCAGCAGCAATTGGAGAAGTAGTAGGTAGTACTATTGGTGGTGACATTATAGGTGGTGCCTTAGTAGGTGCAGCTATTAGTGGTGTCACTGGTGGTAATATGCTTACTGGAGCTCTTACTGGAGGTATTGGTGGTGGTTTAATTGGATCTATGGGATCTGGTTTTGGAGCTGCTGCAGATACATCAGGATCACTTGTTACAGGTGGGGCTGCCTTAGATTCCTTTGGTATGCAAGTTACTCCTGGTATTCTTTCTGGTGCAGGTGCTGGTATGACTACAGCTGGTGTAACAGGTGCCTTAGGTGAATTTGCTCCTAATCTACTTACTAACACAGCAGGTTTAGGTATAGACTCTGCAGGAGCTTCTCTTGCTGGTTCTATGTCTGGTTCTGGTTTGTTTGGTAATACCTTTGCTGGTGGTTATAATCCTAATTCTTTATTTAATAAGATTACTAATCCTTTAAGTAATGTAACAGGTGGTGGTGGTCAGAAGTCAGGTGCTGGTAATCTAGCATCTCTTATTGGTGCTGGTATGAATGTATACTCAGCTATGAATGCTCAAACTCCTCAATCACCTAATGCTGCCCAACAAGGTGCTAATCCTTGGGCTCCGTATGCAGCTCAGTCTGCTCAGCAACTTAATGCTCTTAATCAAAATCCTTACCTAGCTTATAGTGCTCCTGGATATCAAGCACAACAACAACAAGCACAACAACAAGTAGGTAGAACAGGGGCTGCTGCTGGTGCATCAGCTTCAGGTGGTACATTAGCAGCATTGAATCAACAAGCACAGTTAACTGCTTCTGATTTCTTTAATACTAGAGTTAGTCAGTTATCTCAAATGGCTGGTGCTACACCACAAAACATGGTTGCAGGTCAAAATGCTTACAATCAAGCTCAACTTAATCAATCTATCTCATCAGCTAACCAAGCTAACTTACTTGCTTCTGGTCTTGCTGGTTTAGGTCAATCATTCTTCGCATAAGGAATTAATATGGCAACGATGTTACAAGCACAAAAACCATTCTACGAAATTCAAAGCGAGATGGCTGCATCTGAACAGCAACAACAAGCTGTTGAGATTAATAAGATAAATATTGAAGCTGCTAAACAAAAGATAGCAGATCAACAAGCTGCTAAGCAAGACATGATAAAAGCTTATCAGATGACTCAACAACAACAACAACCACAGCAAACTCCTGGTCAAGAAGCTCAACCAAGTATTACTGAGTTAGCTAAAACACAAACACAACCTACTTTAGAAGGTACTCAACCTACACAAGTTAAAGGACCTGATGGTACTCCTATGCCTTCTTTTATGGGTGGTCCTACTCAAGAAGAAGCAGCTAAGACTTCTGCTACTCCCGAGGGACAGAAACAACAACCTAAACCTGATGCTACTAAAGATGAACCAAAACCTATCTTAGAACAAATGAAGATGGCTAAGAAGTCTCTTGATACTCAAGATGAAGCTATAGCTATTAATAACAATGCTATTAAACTTGCTTATCAAAGAGGTGATGCTGCTACAGCTAAAGACCTTCTTGAAATGAATAATGAACTTAAACTTAAAAGAGCTGATGCAGAACTTAAGAGTCTTAATGTTACTCAAAAGGGTTTAGAGATTGGTGGTCAAGTAGCTAGTGGTTATTCAACTGCTTATAATCAATTCCTTAAAGATAATCCTAATGCTACTCCTGAAGAAAAGCAAGCTAAGTCTGATCAACTATGGGCACAGTTTATAACTAGTGGTCAAATTCATGGTGCAACTGGTGAAGACCTATATAAGTATGTAACACCTGATCAACGTAATCAATACTCAGAAGGTCTTAAAGAAGCTTCAGAGAAAGCATCTGATCGTGTTAAGCTTAAGATCAATGAAGTTAACAATGCTACTAAACTTCAAATTGCTAATCAACGTGATGATATTGCTAATAAGAAGTTTAATCTTGATAATAAATATAAGTCTTGGCAAATGAATAGTGGTGATGTTAAGAATGGTATTTCTATCCTTGAAGAGAAACGTAAGATTCTTGACACTGAATTAAAGACTGAAAGACAAGCAGCCCTTCTTGGTGATGAGAAAGCTCAAGCTAAGATTAATGCAGCTGAAGCTGAACTTGAACAAGTTAAACAAGAGATTACTAAAGTAGGTCAAAGACCTGGTGGTGCTAAAGCTATATCTGATGCAGAAGCTTCTGACTCTAAAACCTCTTTTGATTCTTCTAAGTTACCTGATGAACGTAAACAAGCGTTAGCTGCTTATAATGATCCTTCAGCTAAGCCTGAAGAGAAACAAGCTATTGCTAATGCTTTTAAAGCTGAGACAGGTGAAGACTTATTAAAAGAAGGTTCAGATACTAAAGCAGCACCTGCTGCTACTCAAGACCCTGAACAATTACGTAAAGAGATATTAAAAGAGATTGAAGTATTAAAGAAACAACAAGGTTCTAAAGCTCTTTTATTTGGTAAACCAATAGATGAAGTAGCTACTGCTATTAAATCTTGGAATCAAGATCAATTAAAAGAAATGAATAATCCTACAATCTTTGGTAAAAAGATACAATCAACAGAGTCAGCTAGAGAGGAACGTATTAAAGCTCTTCTTGATAAACTAGAAAAACTTACTCCTCAATAATGGATAAGTATCAAGCATTACTTGGCTCCAATAATGCTAGCTCTGATTTCTCAGCTAACTTACAAGTAGAGTCTAATAACAAACAACTTACATCTGAAGGTAAACCAGTTACCTCTTCTGCAGGAGCATTAGGTGCTGCTCAGATTATGGAGACTACCGCCCCTGAAGCTGCTGACGCTGCTGGTGTAGAATATAATAAGTATAAACTAAAGTATGTTAAAGACTATAATGTTAAACTTGGTGAAGCTTATTATAACAAACAGAAAGATAAGTTTGGTAGTACTGAACTAGCAGACGCTGCTTACAATGCAGGTCCTGGTGCTACTCAAAAAGCTATTGATAAAGCAAAGAAAGAAGGTGGTAATTGGAAAGATTATCTACCTGCTGAAACTCAGAAGTATATTCAATCTACTTCATCTAAACGAGGATCTCAAGAACCTCAACAAGAACCTACTACTAATAAGTATTCACAGTTCTTATCATCTAAACAAGAATCAACTCCTACTAATAAATATCAAGCTTTACTATCAGGTAAACAAGCTCAAGATCCTTCTCGTAAGATAAGTGGTGTAGAGACATTTGCTGAACATACTCTATTTGGTATCCCTGTATCTGCAGGTGCTTATGCTGGTATGACTTATGGTGCAGGGTTAGGTGAAGAGGTAGGTGCTCCACTAGGTCCTGTAGGGGCTATTGCTGGCCCTATCATTGGGGGTGCCCTAGGTATGTTTGCTGGTTCTTATGGAACCGATAAGATACTTAGAGCTGCTGGTCCTGAGTCTCTTAATAAACTTCTTGACGAAGGTTCTAAACAACATCCTTATGCAGCCTTTGCAGGCGATATAGCATCCTTTGCTCCTGTCGGAGGTATTGGTCTACCTAAAACTATTACACTAGAGTCTGGTAAAGTTATTAGTGCTGAGAAGCAAGCTGCTCTATTAGTAACAGGTGGTGCTACTATTGAAGCAGGTCGTGAGAAGGCTACTGGTGAACCTTTAGATCCTACTAAGATTGCTATCTCTGCTCTTACTATGCCACTCTTTAGTGGTGAACCTACTGCTATTGGTAAAGCTGTTACTTTTGAAAACATACGTGGTCTTGAGAATAAAGAAATGCTTTCTGATCTTCAGAAGAAAGTTAATGGTACTCAATACGAAGACATGGTTAACAAGCATTTAACTGAGCAATATAAACTTGAAACATATGATCAGTTTAAAGAAAAGAACATGCAGAATGCTTATAATCTTTATGTTCAAGGTTTAAAAGATGGACCAAGTAAACCTACCTTTGAAGAGTGGAGTGCTCGTCCAGATAAGACTGGTAGATTCTCTGATGCTAAACTTAAAGAACGTTATGAAGAAACTATTAGAGCTCGTGCATTAAACCATATTGAAACTAATTACCCAGAGCTTGCACGTCCTGATGTTAACAGTGCTAAATTACCTAAAGATACTAATGACTTCCGTGACTTCTTTTATCACTTTGTAGGTGCTAGAACTCAAGATGATATTATAGCTAATCATATTTATAGACTTGCAGATAAAGAAGGTATTGATCTTGCGATGCGTGAGAAGTTTCGTAAACATGCTGAAGAAGGTTTTAAACTTAATAAAGTAGAACAAGGTCTTTATGACAAATACTTTATTGAGTCTCTTAAGACTCTTAAGTCTAACATTAGATACTTAATGGATAATGGTGTTATACCTAAAGAGAAAATGGAAGACAACTTCTTCCCTCGTATGCTTAGTCCTATGGATAAAGAGACACGTGCTAGACTACAAAAAGAAGGTGTAGAAGATGAAGACCCATCATGGTGGGAATCAGTACGTGAGAAATTTGTAGGTAGAGACTTTGGTTCTCAAGATATTAATCGTCTTCAAAGTGCTGGTAAAGACCGTTCTTTATTTAGACTAGATAAAAAAGGTGGTAGCTCTGTTATCCAAGTCAACAAACAAGGTAAGGTAGTTGAGTGGACTAACGGTAAACGTAAAGTTATAGCTCAAGATGCTTCTATCTTAACATCTGATGGTCGTATTAAAGTAGGTGATAAAATCCTTGGTGGTACAATTAAAGAAGGTTCTGTTGAACATATAGAACAACATAGCCCTTACAAGTATAATAAAGACTCTATGGCTGTTTTACTTAAGAAGCTAAATGAATCACGTGAGATGGTTCGTGCTCATCAAATGCTTAATGAGCTTAAGAAGACTGATTACTTTAAAGCTAGCTCTCATGAGATTAGACCTGGTGTTGAAATACCAGAAGGCTTTGTAGTACCTAAGAATACAGATAAACTTCCTGAATTAAGAAACTATGCTTTCCATCCTAGAACTGCATGGATTATAGAAGACTTTGCTAGACAACGTAACCCTAATTTAATGACTGAGATGTCAGGTGTTCTAGTTAAGAACATGATGCTTAACCCTTTACCACACATCTTTAATGAAGCATGGCACTTATATAATGCTCGTGGTCTAACTGGGTGGGTAACCCCTGCTGGTATAGCTAGGTTTGCTAAAGGTATGCCTAAGGCTTTAAGATCTGTTATTGAACAAGACCCTGAGTATATTAATATACTTAAACATAATGGTTCTTTGTTAGCACCTAGTACTAGAGTTAATCCTTTAGAAGCCTCTATACATGAAAGAGCTCTTAATGAGTTTACTCAAGGTGGTGGTTTAAAAGAACTAGCATCTTACTTTGGTAGATCAGTTGCTGATATGTATGATGGTATATCTAAAGCTTCTAGTAAAGCTATGTGGATTGTCCGTGATACTATGTATATGCAATACATTACAGAGTTAATGGAAACTAAAGGTTTAAACCTTGATCAAGCTATTAAAGAAGGTGAACGTCACTTACCTAACTATCGTTTACCTGAAACAATAGGTGATAAAGTGATAGGTGAGAAGGCTGGTAGAATGTTATCAGAGACTTTACAGAACCCTAACATATCTGTATTTAGTAGATACCATTATGGTATGACTAAATCTATTCTTGAAACTATGAAAGACGTAGGAGCTATCCGTAAGGGTGCTGCTGGTATGGAAGAGTTTAAACAAGGTGTAGATACTATGGCAGCAGTCCTTGTAGCTACAGCTGCTCTCTATCCATTAATGGATATGATGGCTCAACACTTGACTGGTAACCCTGAAGCTAAACAACGTAGAGCTGGTCCTTACCATTTAGGCCATGCTATTGGTGAAGTAGCAGATGGTACTAAAGATCCACAAGCAGTTCTTAGTGCTATATTTACATTTAATCCTTTTTTACTTGCTTTAGTTCAATTAGGTATTGATCGTAATCTTTATAATGGTCAACACATTTATGATCCTATGAGTTCACCTGATGTAATTGCTCATGATGTTGGTAAGTATGTATTACAACAAGTACCTCAAGCTGGTCAAGCAATAAGAGCATCTGCTGAAAAGACTGATGAAGGCTATAAAGCTATGGAAGCTCGTCAAGCAGACATTGAATCACCTTCACATGTTAAGGCTCTTAAACAAAAGATGATGATCCAGAAACTTAAACTACAAGCTAAATTACATGACATGAAAACAAGGGCGGGTTTATAATGAAAGTATTATTACTAGATCCAGTAGGAGCCTTTACTGACTTTGCTATGAGACTGATTGACGCAGGTCATGAAGTTAAACAATGGCAGAAGAGAGCAATAGATGGTTCTCAATCTAAAATAGGTAAAGGTATAGTACCTCGTGTACTAAACTGGGAAGCCTTTATGGATTGGGCTGACATTACTATTCTTTCTGACAATGCTTATCAAATGCAATTCCTTGAGAAGTATCATAAGAAAGGTTACCCTATTATTGGTTCATGCCTAGATACATCTTATCTAGAACTACGTCGTGGCTTTGGTCAAGACATTATGGAAAGAGCGGGTCTAGATGTTATCCCTGGTCAAGAGTTCACTAATTATAATGATGCTATTGCTTACGTTAAAGCTAACCCTAAACGTTATGTATCTAAACCGTCAGGCGATGCTGATAAAGCGTTAAGCTATGTATCAAAGAATCCTGCTGACATGTTGTTTATGTTAGAGAGATGGAAGTCAATGGGTAAGACTAAAATGCCTTTCATCATGCAAGAGTTTGTTCCTGGTATCGAAGTGGCAGTAGGTGCTTGGATGGGCAAAGATGGGTTTAGTAAACTTAGATGTGAGAACTTTGAGTTTAAGAAACTAATGCCTGGTAACTTTGGTGTTAATACAGGTGAGATGGGTACTGTATTAAAGTATACAGAGAAGTCTACTCTATTTGATGAGACACTTGGTAAACTAGAAGAGTATCTTAAGTTTCAGAACTACAAAGGTTATGTTGATCTTGCATTTATCATTGATGAGAAAGGCTCACCAAGGCCTCTAGAATGGACTACAAGACCAGGTTGGCCTCTCTTTAATATCCAGGCAGCTTTACATAAGGGAGACCCTATTAAATGGATGTGTGACCTTATAGATGGTAAAGATACCCTTAAAGCTTCTGATAAGATATCTGTAGGACATGTTATAGCTATCCCTGACTTTCCATTTACTAAAACAACAGGTAGAGATCCTTCAGGATTTCCTATCTATGGTTTAGATAAGGTATGGGATGATGTTCATCTATGTGAAGTAATGCTAGGTAAAGGTCCTATATATGAAGATAGTAAGTTTGGGGAAGAAGAGATGTTTGTTACTGCAGGTGACTATGCTTTAGTAACTTCAGGTATTGCTGATACTGTTAAAGAGGCTGCAGCTAAGTCTATGGAAGTAGTTAAACAGATTGAGATACCTAGTGCTATGATTGTACGTGATGATGTAGGTGAAAGGTTAAAGGATGAGCTTCCTAAGCTACAGAAGCTAGGCTATTGCACAGACTTTAAATACGAATAATGGCTATACAGATACCTCCAATTCCTAATAATCCAATCACTGACGTGTTTGTATGGCGTGATTGGTTTTATAAAGTATCTCAGTCTTTAATATCACAAGCTTCTACTAACTTTGTTAACTTAAACTTTAGTGGTTCTAACTTACAGAGTATAGAAACAAGACAACACAATGCCCTTCAAGCTATTCAAGGAGGACAAGGTGGTCAGTATTATCATTTAACTGCAACTCAATTAGCTACAGTAACTTCAATACCTACTTTTGGTACTATGGCTACACAAAATTCTAATAGTGTTTCTATTACTGGTGGTACAATAACAGGTGTTACTATTCCTTATACCTCTATTACAGGGTTATCTACAGTAGCTCATACTGGTGCTTATTCAGATTTAAGTGGTTTACCTACAGGATTAAGTGTTACTATTACAACAGCTAAACTTACTGCTCTTGGAGCAAATGGTAGTATGACATTTACTAATGGTATTTTAACATCACAAACACAGGCGACTTAATGGATATTAAACTTAGACGATTTGAATTTGGAACTAACTACACTATAGGTAAACTTTATGTAGACGATGTATATTTTTGTTTTACATTAGAAGATAAAGTAAGACCTGACGGAGAGAAAATAGATGGACAAACAGCTATTCCTTATGGCACTTATACTGTCACTATTGATATGTCTACTAGGTTTGGTAGGCTTATGCCTCACGTCTTAAACGTACCAGGGTTTGATGGTATACGTATCCATACAGGTAACACTGATGCTGATACAGAAGGATGTATACTATTAGGAACTACATGGGCAGGTAAAGACTTTGTAGGTAACTCTAAGTTTGCTTTTGATCCGTTCTTTGAAAAGTTAAAGACAGCTAAAGAAGCTATCTTAACTATATATAAAACAGAATAAAAGAAGGGGGCATTGCGCCCCCTATTGAATTACGCTGTTGCTATGGCGGGCGTTGGCGTACCTTTGATGTATGTTAGAGCATCATCAAAGCTTGTAAAGACATTAATAGTTGTCTCAGGACGTTGTTCACCGAACACGTTCTTTTGTGTATTGACAACATAGCCATTGTCTACTTTGTTAATTACCACTGAATTATAATTCATACTTTCTCCTTTTCTCTAGTTAAATGTTACTACTACTCTTACAATGAATAACTCAATTGCCAGGTAATTCTTGTCTTCATTAGACAGTCCTGTCTCTGACGGATTGATTAATTCAAATCCTAAACCAACCCCACATATGGGGTGAAATGTTATATGCATTATATCTCACAACTTCCTCCGACACAAGCCAGTGTCTGACTTCCCTCGGTGTTATCATCACGTTCAATTAGCTCTTGCCAATTAATATCTCCTGGCATTTTAGAAGCTAATTCCTTATACTGCTCTTCATTAATATCTTCATAAGGTGCTTGTTGATATGTATGATTTGAATGAGGTAAGAAACTAATACCACTAACCTCATCAAAGTACTTCCATACCCATGCACCCACTTCAGGCCATTCACTATCTGTTACTGTAATAGTTACTGAAGGTTTATGTTCACACCAATGTCTTTGATAAATCAACCACAAGTTTAACTGCTCTATAGCAGTCATATCATTTCTAGTAATAGCATTCTTAGGAGCTTTTACAGGAAACGAGAATACAGCTGTAGAGTCAGGTCTGAATACTTCATCTTCAACTGGGATACCTTTTTCTTTAAGGAACGTGTACACAGGGTCCTTCTTATCAATTCGTACCCTTCTAATGTAGTAAGCGTTGTGTCTAGCATGAATGCCACTAGCGCTATCCACCAACTGACTGACTGTACCCGAAGGTTTAACACAAGTGATAGAAGCACTAGGAGGAATACCAAGGACTTCAGAAAGTTCTTCATTTGTTTTTCTCGCGACATCTCTTAACCTTTCTAACATTTTAGGATCAGGTTTGTTTGTTAATTTACAATCCATGATACCAGTTAAACTTACACCTAATAACCTTTCTTCTTCAGTATTCTTTTTCCATTCTTCACTTAGAAATTGGAAAGATGTGAGAGTGGACTGAATTGTACCGAGTATTGTAGCGAGGGACACTTTATTAGCCAAGGTAGCTTCGGTATCATTCCCCCGTACAACCACTTCCGTAAGATTGCAGAACTGTTTATCACGGAGGATAATTTCTGAGCATGGATTGGTGCCATAGCTGAGAGTTGTATCTCGTCTCCCCCACTTTCCTGCCTGATTCTGAGAAGCAACACGATTAAAGATTCCTCGTTCACCTGATTTTGACTTAACCAAAGCGAGCCATTCTTCCATGAAAGTTTCACTATCGGGTCTTTCGGTGTAGGCCACACTGTTGTTGGCAAGTCCTCTGTAAGGGTAATCGTTATACCAGGCTCCTGACTTTGCATCTCGCATCCTTTTATCTGTTAAGTTACTTAAAGAGATTAGAGCAGATCGTCTTACACCACCTACTACTACAATCTCACCAATCATACACATGATGTCGTGTACTTCTAAACTATTTAACTTTCTTCCAGCAGATCCTTTACATGTATCGATTGTAAATTGGAACAACTTACGCAATGGATCAGGGCCACTTGCTCGTCCTCCGAATGTTTTGAGTCTTGCTCCAGAGGGTCTGATCTTACTATAGTCAACTTTAGGGATGTCACCTTCCCACAATGATGACAATAGCTTTTTAAAAGCCTTGGCCCATCCGAGTTTTGAGTCTCCAATAGAGATGACATCATCAACCTCCTTAAAGGAATTAGGTAGTGGTGGCAGCTTGTCAATCTCTTGTCTTTCACATGAGAAACCTACTCCAGTACCATTCATTAGTATGTAAAGAGCTTCAGAAAAGGCTCTTTTGTTATTAATAGCAAGATAAGCACAGTTATAAGCTGCAATGTTATCTCGTTCTACTGCCTCACCTGCGGTCATTAATAGACGCATAGATGGCATAACCTCTAAGTTTACAATAGCTTCTCTTAAGGGTTCCCATATATCTTTAGTTCTACCAACTAAAGTAGGATGAGTTTTAGCATGAAGATAGTTAACTAATCTGTCAACAGTTTCTTCCCAGGACTCACGACGTTGCTCTGTTTCTAAGTAACGAGCATATCTACTCTTATGGATAAAGC
>JGI24890J29729_1001028_pt1 | contig 13889 bp, 17 predicted proteins | sample FreactcultureFD7_FD_29729 | JGI IMG/M metagenome (IMG submission 29729)
AGCTCTTGGACTAATGCGAATATTACAGCTAACGGTGCGTTGATTTATAACTCTACTGCGAATACTGCTGTTGCGGTCTTGGCTTTTGGTGGCGATAAAACTGCTACTAATGGGACCTTCAGTATCATCTTTCCTACTAGCGATGCTACAAACGCAATTATCAGGATTGCCTAGAAATGTTTTTAGGGACAGCACATTCTGCTAGTTACACAGCGGATGTTGTAGGTATTGTCGCAACTAAAATTTGTGGTAAGTGCAAAGAAGAAAAATCAGTATCTTTGTTTTCTTTAAGCAAGCGCAATAAAAGCGGTTTTAATTTTTATTGCAAAAGTTGTGATAGCGCTGTTGGCAAGGAAAGAACTGTTAAAGAAACTTTAATGGACAAAATAATTCCGTTTGCTAAACGCTGCCCTACATGCAAAACAACAAAAAAGTCTAATGAATTTAGCAAATGTGTATCCAGAAAAGATGGTTTAGATATACGGTGTAAATCTTGTGCAAGCCAATCAAGTAAAATTCAGCATTACAAAAAACAGTACGGATTTACTACAGATCAGGCAGAAACGCATTTACAGAATCAATATGGCGAATGTAAAATTTGTAAAAGGCAATCAAAACTTTATGTAGATCATTGCCATACATCAGGAAAAATTAGAGGGCTGATTTGCAATAATTGCAACACCGTAATTGGACATGCTAAAGAAAATGCAACAACCCTTTTAAATGCTATTGAATACTTAAAGGAACATACATAAATGAGTCTTGTATTGGCAGATCGTGTGAAGGAGACTTCTACTAGCACAGGCACAGGAACTATTGTACTTGCCGGAGCAGTTACGGGGTATCAATCCTTTGCGGTCATTGGAAACGGAAACCAGACATATTACACAATCGCTGATCAGGTTGGAGCTAACTTTGAAGTGGGAATCGGAACATATTATTCTGGTAACGTTTCTCTCGCCCGCACGACCATTATTTCTTCAAGCAATGCGAATGCAGTAGTTAATTTTACTAACGTTACACATGATGTATTTATTACAATGCCCGCAGAGACCTCCGCTTTGGGTGGAGCAGGACAAGCAATTCTAGTAAACCAGACTACGGCAACGGCAAACTATACAATTGCTACAGGTACAAATGGCTTCTCAGTAGGCCCAATAACAACGGCAAACAACGTATCAGTTACGATTGCTTCAGGCCAGACTTGGACAATTATATGAGTACTATATCAGCGGGCAATACCGTAACCACTTCGATTGTTATAACAGGCGATACGACTGGAAATCTTATCTTTACGACTAGCGGAGCAAATACAACTGCGCTTACTTTAGATACTGCTCAAACAGCTACTTTTGCTGGTAATGTAGCAATTACGTCTACAGGTTTTATTCAAATACCTACTGGCACAACTGCGCAAAGACCCACTGCAAATTCAGTTGGATACACAAGATATAACACTACATTTAGCGCATTGGAAAGTTGGAGTGGTACTGCTTGGGTAGCTGCCGCATTACAAACCAATCAATATTCCGCATCTTACCTTGTTGTTGCTGGCGGTGGCGGGGGCGGATATTATGGTGGTGGCGGTGGGGCCGGGGGTTATTTAGCAACAACCACTACTTTAGGAATAGGAACTACTTACACTATTACAGTAGGCGCTGGAGGAGCGGGTGGAAATATTTCCGCTGGTGTTAATGGTTCAAATTCAACAATTTCAAGCTCTATTGCAACGGCTGTAGGCGGTGGTGGTGGTGGATATAATAGCGGAACTGCTAACGGAAGTGCTGGTGGTTCTGGCGGTGGCGGAAGTTCAAACGGAGCGACTATTGGTACTGCTGGTGCTGGAACATCGGGACAAGGAAATGCTGGAGGTATTGGAGCAACAGACAATTCAACAGCCAGAAGCGGTGGAGGTGGTGGTGGTAGTAGTGCCGTAGGTGTTGCTGCACCATCTATAGGAACTGGTGGCGCTGGAGGAGCAGGAACTGCATCTTCAATAACAGGATCATCAGTAACTTACGCTGGCGGTGGCGGAGGTGGCGGGTATCCAGTAGCAGGCGGTGCTGGTGGTTCTGGTGGTGGAGGTGCAGGTGGAAGTAATTTCGCAGCGGGTTCTGCAGGAACTACCAATTTAGGTTCTGGCGGTGGTGGTGGTGGAGCAAATGCCCTTGGTGGTGCTGGCGGTTCGGGGGTTGTTATTCTTTCCGTACCAACTGCATCATACTCAGGTACAACTACAGGATCCCCAACCGTTACAACAAGCGGTGCCAATACAATTATGAAATTTACATCAAGTGGTTCTTACACGGCTTAACAAAGGAGATTCTAATGAGCCATTATGCAAAAGTAGTAGACGGTAAGGTTACACAAGTAATTGTGGCTGAAGCCGATTTTTTTAACACATTTGTGGATACAAGTCCCGGTGCATGGATTCAAACATCCTATAACACCCAAGGTAATCAACATCCAGAAGGCCGCCCATTACGTGGCAACTACGCTGGTATTGGGTATTCTTACGACCACATCAATGACGTGTTTATTGCACCTAAACCATATGCAAGCTGGGTATTAAACAATGCTACATGGACATGGGAAGCACCAACACCCAAACCAGAGGGTCAGTATCAATGGGATGAAGCCACGACATCGTGGAAAGAAGTAGCACTCGCCTAAGGAAAAGCTATGTTGATTTTGAGCGGTGGGTCTGGTAACGCCACAATAACTGTAGATGCTAGTAACGCAATTAATACGGCGTCTAGTACGGCTGGCCTTGCCATACCCATAGGTACAACCGCTCAAAGACCAGCAAATCCTGCCGCCGGAACAATGCGCTATAACACGACTATTGCAGACGTAGAACTTTATGTAGGTGGAGCTTGGGTTGCAACAAACTATACGGCTGTACCTGTTAATACTGTGGCTCCAGCAATTTCAGCGGCTAATACCGCAGTAGGCACAATTATTAGTGTTTCTACGGGTACTTGGTCTAATTCTCCAACCTCATATAATTACCAATGGTTAGCTAATTCTGTTTCTATTACTTCTAATGCTACATCCAATACTTTTACTATTACTAGTTCACAAATCGGGGCGAACCTTTCTTGTAACGTAGCAGCCGTTAATATTGCCGGTACTGTAAATGCAACCTCTAATTCTGTTGGACCTGTTGTAAATATTTTTAATGCTTCTTATTTAGTTGTTGCTGCTGGCGGTAGTGGGGGTTACACATCTGGTGGCGGTGGCGGTGGTTTACTTGCAAACACAACTACACTAACTGTCGGCACTTCTTACACAATTACTGTCGGTGCTGGCGGTGCTTCTGTTGTGTATACACAAGGAAATAATGGCTCTAATTCTTCTATTTCTGGAACTGGGCTAACCACAATTACTTCACTAGGTGGCGGTGGAGGCGGTAGTAGCGCAAACGGAAATAGCGGAGGTTCTGGCGGTGGTGGAGGTTATTATGGTACATATACTGGTGGTGCAGGAACAAGCGGTCAAGGTTATGCTGGCGGTAATGCTAGCTCTAATTACGCTTCTGGTGGCGGCGGAGGCGCTGGGGCGGTTGGTGGAAACGCTGGCTCAAATTCAGGTAACGGTGGCGCAGGAGCAGCTTCTTCAATTACAGGCAGTAGCGTAACCTATGCGGGCGGCGGTGGCGGGGGGGCTGGTGTTCAAGGGTCATATGAAGGAAGCGGAGGCGCTGGCGGTGGCGGTGGTGGCGGTTCAGGATTGTTTGGTCCTCCATTTACAGGAAATCCGGGAAGTCCGGGTGGAACCAATACTGGCGGCGGTGGTGGAGGAGCTTATAACCAAGGCTACAATACTGGCACTGGCGGTTCGGGTATTGTTATTCTTTCCATCCCTACTGCAAAATGGTCAAATACATATACAGGCACCGTAACCGTAACTACCAGCGGGTCAAATACAATCGCTCAATTTACGGCTTCTGGTACGTACACAGCATAATGCCAAGCACAATAAATGCCCAAGCTGGTAATGCCACACAATGGACTGCGCTAATTAAAACAGCGAACGGTACGGCGAATCTATCTTTACAAACCAATGGTTCAACTGCGTTACTTATAGATCAGAACCAAAATGCTAACTGTACCTCAACTGGTGCTATAAAAATCCCAGCAGGTACAACAGCACAAAGGCCAAATTCGGCAATAAATGGTATGGTTAGATATAACACAACAACTACACGGCTTGAAGGTTATGGTAATGGGGCTTGGGGGGCATTCACATGACCACAAAAATAAATGCATCTACAGCAGGTTTAGTTGAAACTGTTGATACTTCTGGAATTTTAGAGCTTCAAACAGCGAATACTACCGCAATAACTATAGATACTAGCCAGAATATTAACTGCGCTTCAACGGGCGCTATTATTGTCCCTACTGGCACAACAGCCCAAAGACCAACAGCAACCAACGGGATGTTGCGGTATAACACAACTACGGCTGCTTTTGAAACATATGCTAATAATACTTGGGGCATATTTACTTTAACTTATACACCAGTAAGTAATGTTGCGCCCGTAGTAAGTGCCGCTAATGCTGCCGTTGGTACAACTGTTTCCGTTACAAATGGTACATGGAATAATTCCCCTACATCTTATGCATACCAATGGCTGGCAAATACTTCTGTTATTGGTGGTGCAACAGCTAATACATTTACGCTTACAACTTCACAAATTGGCGCTAACGTAGCGTGTAATGTAACTGCTATAAATATTGCTGGAAATGCAACCGCACAGTCAAATGCTATTGGACCTGTTATAAATACATTTAACATTTCATACTTATCTGTGGCTGGCGGCGGCGGCGCTACATACACAATTTCAGGAGGTGGTGGCGGTGGAGGATTCTTATCAAATTCTGTAGTTGTTACTGGTGGTACAACTTATACGATTATTGTAGGAGCTGGTGGTAGTAGCTCAACAGGAGGTAACTCTAGTATTTCTGGTTCTGGATTAACAACAATTACTTCTCTTGGCGGTGGCTATGGTGGTAGTTATGTTGGTGGCGGTGGAGCAGGACAAACTGGTGGTACTGGCGGTTCTGGCGGTGGCGGCGGAGCTGGAGATAGTAGTCCCGGAGGGGGAGGTTCTGGCACTAGTGGACAAGGAAATAGTGGTGGCAGTGGTGCTGGTGGATACCCTCCGTGGTGTGCTGGTGGTGGTGGTGGAGCTGGTGGTGCTGGTGGTGCTGCTGGTTCTACTTCTTATGGCGGTGGCGGTGGATCTGGTGCAGCTTCATCTATTACAGGTTCTAGCGTAACTTATGCTGGTGGCGGTGGCGGTGCAACATATAGTGGCGGCTCTCCCGGATCAGGAGGTTCTGGAGGCGGGGGATCTGCTAATGGCGGAAGTGGCTCTACAAATACTGGTGGTGGTGGCGGCGGCGCTACATATAATGGCGGTGGAAGTACTGGCGGTTCAGGCATAGTTATCTTATCTGTACCAACTGCTAAATGGTCAAACACATATACAGGTTCTGTAACCGTAACTACTAGCGGCTCAAATACAATCGCTCAATTTACATCCAGCGGCACTTATACCGCATAAGGGATAGACCATGTTTGGATTTAGCCCATTCGCATCGGCTCCCTTTGCAGACACTGGGGGTACTGGATCCGTTAGCGTTTCAGTATTTGTTACGGGCGTTCAGGCGGTTGGCTATCTAGGTACTGCATCGGTTACTGGGGCTGCTAATGTATCGGTAACGGGCGTTCAAGCCGTTGGTCAAGTAGGTACTGTAACAACTGCGGCTGGTGTAGGCGTTCTTTTAACGGGCGTTCAAGGCATAGGTCAGCTAGGTTCAGTTACAGTAGCCGCTAATGCAAATGTATTCTTAACAGGCGTTCAGGGCGTAGGCCAGCTTGGGACTGTAACTGCTCAAGCAGGGGCTTTTGTTTATGTAACTGGCGTTCAGGCCGTAGGATATCTAGGTACTGCAAGGGTTACGGGTACTGCCGTAATCAATGTAACGGGTGTTCAGGGCGTGGGACAAGTAGGCACGGTAACTGCAACTGCTGCGGCAAATGTATCAGTAACTGGGGTTCAAGGCGTAGGTAAGCTGGGAACCGTAACAACCAAGGCGGGTACAGGAGTTAATGCCACAGGACTTCAAGCAATAGGCTATGTAGGCACAGTTAATACAACGGCAGGTGCGGTAGTTAACATAACAGGAATTTCAGCGCCCGTTCAATTAGGCAATGTAACAGTAAGTCTAACCCAAAATATTAGGGTAACAGGGGTACAAGCAGTAGGCTATGTAGGTAATGTAAGTATTACAGGCAGTGCCGTTATCTACTTAACAGGCGTTCAAGCTACAGGTATAATTGGGCAAGTGTTAGTCTGGGGTCAAATACCCGATAATTCAAACACAACTTGGACAAGTATTAATAATTCTGGCACTTCTGGCTGGACACAAGTTGTAGATAATGCAGTAACTGAATGGGATTTAATAGCCGCTTAATATGTCAAGTACTTACTCTACCTCGCTACGCATACAGTTAATTGATACAGCCACTGAGTTTGAAGCTTGGGGACAGCCTACGGATAACAATTTAGGTACTGTTATTGAACAAGCTATTACGGGCATAGACTCAATCAGTTTAACCAATCTTACCAGCTATACCTTAACAACCGCCAACGCTGCTGTAGATCAAGCTAGAAATGCCGTATTAATCTTTACAGGCTCACCTACTGCAAACTGTAATGTTGTAGCCCCTAGTGTTCAAAAGATTTATATTATTAATAATCAAACGACTGGCGGATATAACGTAAATATAAAGACCGCTTCTGGTAATGCCGCAATAGTTAATGCCAATTCAAGCCAATTAGTTTTTTGCGACGGAACAACTTTTTATGCTGGTATAGCGTTAGCAAGAGTTCAGGGTGATTTAACCGTAACTGGAAATATCAAGATTGGTGGTCTCTTAAACGCCAATAACGGCAGTTTAGTAATGAATGCAAATACTAGTGTTGTTGATATGGGATACAACAATGGCGCAATGATAGTACCTGTTGGCACAACTACCGAAAGACCAAGCGTGGGAATTGCTGGCATGAGTCGTTGGAATACTAGCAATGTTACTTACGAAATATACAATGGTTTTCAATGGATAGCCGTGCCAGTTAGTGCTGCTTTTAATTCTTATTCAATAAATTATCTTATTTTAGCTGGCGGNGGNGGTGGTGGNGGTACTAATAATCAAGGTATACCAGAATTTGCATCTGAAGGTGGCGGTGGNGGTGCTGGAGGTTTATTAATAAATACAGGATACCTTGTACCGGGAACAACATATACCATTACAGTAGGAACAGGTGGGGCGGGCGCACCGGGTGGTATTAGTCCGGGAGTTCAAGGAAACGGCTCAAGCCTTGTTGGTGGAATTGTTGCTTTATATGCGATTGGCGGTGGCGGTGGTAGTTATGGTTTTTATGACCAGCCAGTACCCGGTGGCGGTGGCGGTTCAGGCGGTGGTGGTGGTGGAACTCAAGAAGGAACATCGGGTGGTGCAGGTGTTCAGGGCCAAGGAAATAACGGCGGTAATGGCGTAACAGGTACTGGCGGCGGAGGCGGTGGCGCTGGTTCAGTAGGTGCATCAGGTAGCGTTGGCGGTGCTGGCGGTTCAGGTTTATCTAGCAGCATTTCAGGTTCAGCGGTTACGTATGCAACTGGTGGCTCAATTGGCACAGGCGCAGCAGGCGCACAGTATTTAGGTAATGGCGGTGGCGGTGCTTATGGTTCTGGCGCAGCGGGATCAGGTGGTTCTGGAATTGCTATTATTTCTTACGCTGGTAGCCAAAGAGGCGTAGGCGGTACAGTCACAACTTCTGGTGGATACACTATTCATACATTTACATCTAGCGGTACATATATAGCTTAGGAACAACTATGCCTTCTACATTCTCACCCTCTTTAAAGATCGAGCTAATCGCTAACGGCGAACAGGCGGGAACTTGGGGTCAAACCACAAATAACAATCTTGGTACGCTTATTGAGCAGGCTATTGCTGGCGTTGATACTATTGATCTTACTGGGTATTCTACTTACACCTTATCTAATTACAACGGTATATCAGACGAAGCCCGCAATGCCGCAATTATATTTAACGGGACATTAACGGCAAACTGCACGGTTACAACTCCTGCCGTAGAAAAGCTTTATATAATTAGCAATCAAACTACTGGCGGGTATTACGTTACAGTATCTTCAGGAAGCGGCAACACCATATCCGTTGCAAGCGGTACCAATCAATTAATATACTGCGATGGCACAAACTACAACACCGCCATTAGTAATATTAATAACGTAGCTGGTGATTTAACTGTAACTGGTTCAATTTTCTTAGGCGCAAATTTAACTTCTACAACAGGTAACTTAACTTTAAATGCGTATTCCAATGTAGTAAATATGGGAAACAATACTGGCGCTTTAATTGCGCCTATTGGAACCACAGCACAAAGACCTACTGCTTTAGTTAATGGCATGGTTAGATGGAATACAACTACTAGTGCATACGAGGTTTATACAGGGACAACATGGGTTAACTTATTAACTGGAAACTATAGCGTTAATTATTTAATGGTGGCTGGTGGTGGTTCTGGTAATGTTAATGCTGGTGGTGGGGCTGGTGGATTATTGCAAAGTACTGCAACACTAGCTTCTGGAACTTCTTACAGCATTGTTGTTGGTGCTGGTGGAGTTAATTCGGGTGGTTCTACTGGTAGTAATACCACAGCCTTTAGTTTAACCGCAGTAGGGGGAGGTGGTGGTGGTTCTCCCGGCGGCTCAGGTGGGGGTGCTTATTTAGCGGGTATACCCGCTGGAACATCTGGACAAGGAAATAATGGTGGCGCTTATCTTCCTCAAGGCGGTAATACTGCATCGGGTGGCGGTGGAGGTGCTGGAGGTGCTGGAGGAGATGCTACATCTGGGCAATCTGGTGCTGGCGGAATTGGTATAGCTTCATCTATTTCTGGCTCTTCAGTCTATTATGCCGGTGGTGGAGGTGGTGGAGCTTGGATTGCTAATGGTGGCACGGTGTACGCAGCTCCTGCTGCTGGTGGCACAGGCGGTGGCGGTGCGGGAACTTCTACTACTTCTGGAACAAACGGCACTGCAAATACGGGTGGTGGTGGAGGTGCTGCTGCCCAAATAAATTATGCTTCTTACTATGGTGGTAGTGGTGGTTCTGGCATAGTTATCATTTCTTATCCCGGCACTCAACGTGGTTCTGGCGGTACTATTACTACAGCAGCAAATAACACTATTCATACATTTACTTCTTCAGGGACTTATGTAGCATGATTATAGAAACTCAAGCAATTACTCTCGATGAAAACAATACCGACTGCGCTACTAAGGTTCAAATATTATGCCCACAGTGTAGTCGTGATGTGGATGAATTTGAATTGGCTGCGCAAAAGTGTAGTGATTGTGGCGCTGATTTATCTGACCCTGTTCAGCACGTTGCTGTTGCAGTAACTTCCGTACCTCTATTTGGGATTACGTTTTGAACAAAATAGTAAATGACCTTCTTACTGGTAAAGATGGAAAGACACACGATATTGCTCGTTGGAGTTGGGTTATAACTATGGGTGCTGTTATTGCGGGTGCAGGCTATGGGTTATTGCATAACGCATCGGTTAGCCTTAGAGAGTTTGCGGAAGCAATAGGGATTATTACAGGCGCACATGGCGCAGCAGTTTTAATGAAAAAAGATGCGGAACCAGAACCAAAGGATGAACAATGAGCTTTTTACTTTATCCGTTTCTAGTAATTATTAACTTGATTGGCACAGTGCTAACCTTTCCTTTGGCGTTTATTGTCGTTATATTTAAAAAAGACGAAATGGGTTGGGTTAATAATGCCACTGCTAAAGCTATAGGCCCACGTTTAATTAGCCTATTTACTTGGTTTCAAACTCCCGACAATAGTTTAGATGGTGATGCCGGTTGGCAAGCGGAACACAGCCATTCTTGGTGGTCACGAGTTCAATGGCTTTGGCGTAACCCGTTCTATGGATTTGCTGTAGTAACTTTTGATGGCTCGTCTGGTATGTCGTATTCTGGTGATTTAAACTGTAGCCCAACTAATCCGGGGCATATCCTTGTTAAAGGTCATGGTTTGTTTCAGTGGGTATATTACAAAAGCCTAGGATCAAAGTGCCTATACTTAAACTTTGGTTGGAACATTAAGGCTCTCGTAGAACCCGGCTTCATAATCCCGGATCAGTGGCATAACAACACAGCCCTAATACACGACTACCCAGCCACATTTGCATTTTCACCAAGGATTGTTTAATGTTTGGATTAATGATTCCCCCAAGCTGGTATATCTGCGCTGCCCTTACTTTAACTACAGTATTAGGTTTTGGTTATGGTAAATATGAATCTGCTAAATATGATACTTATGTTGCTAAAGTAGACGCAGCCGGTAAAGCGCAGGAAGCTAAGAATGAAGTTATTAAACAACAAAGTGAACTTGTAAACAAAGGAATTAAAAATGAATATGAAGCTAAGCTTGCTGCTGTTCGTAACTATTATGCTCTCGGCGTGCGCCCACCCAGTGGCGGTACCGTGTCCGGCGTTTCCTCAACCACCCAAGGAACTGATGCAAACCCCACCTACTCAGTACTTATTGGACAATGCGCTCAAACCACGGCTCAATTAACTAGCCTTCAGGAATGGGTTAATTTACAGGTTGGTATTAAATGAACAGCTTGCAATTAAAAGAACTTGGCATAGACGACAAATGGGAAATTCCGTTGAATCAGGTCTTTGTTAAATATGATATCAACACACCAAAGCGTCAAGCAGCGTTTATTGGTCAGTGTGCTGTTGAGAGCGCTAACTTTACTCGCCTACAAGAAAACCTTAATTACTCCGCCGAAAGAATAACACAAGTATGGCCTAGTCGTTTCCCTAATGTAAGCATTGCACAACCTTATGCACATAACCCAAAAGCACTTGCTAACTTTGTATATGCTGGAAGACTAGGCAATCTTCAAGACGGCGACGGCTGGATGTATATTGGTAGAGGTTTAATTCAAATTACAGGTAGAGAAAATTATGCAAATTGTGAAAACGGTATTGGTGTTGATCTTATTAACAATCCTGATTTATTGCTTACCCCCAAATATGCCGCTTTAAGTGCGGGCTGGTACTGGAACAAAAAAGGCTTGAACGCTCTTGCAGATTCACAGGAATATGGTGCAATGACAAAAAGAATTAACGGTGGACTTACAGAGTTAGATGAAAGAATTTTTAAAATAACTAAAGCTTTAGAAGTGTTAGGGTAAATATGGCGCTCCAAAAAATTCAGCTAAGACCCGGACTTAATCGTGAAGGCACAGATTATTCCAACGAAGGCGGATACTACGACGGTGATAAAATTCGTTTTCGCTCGGGATTTCCAGAAAAAATTGGTGGTTGGACACGTTTAAGCGTTAATTATTTTTTTGGTGTGGCTAGGTCATTATGGAACTGGGCTACTTTAGCTAATGCTAACTACTTGGGCGTTGGTACTAACCTTAAATACTATATTGAGTATGGCGGAACATATAACGACATTACGCCAATTATCAAGACGCAAACTTTTAACAACACAATTTCTACTGGGTTTACTACTCTGGTAGCTAACATTACATCCAATTCAAATACAATAACCATAACCAATGGCACTTATTTTCCGCAAAACAAAGGTTTGGTTAAGATAGATACAGAACAAATTTATTACGCTACTTTAAACTCTAATGTAGCTACAGGTTGTGTACGGGGCTTTAATAACACTACGGCAACAAGCCATACAGCAGGCGCAAACGTATCTAGTGCATACCTTTACTTTAACGATACTTCTGCGGCTAATGCTGGTGTAAACAATCAATACGTCATTATTGCCAATGCTACCTCGGTTGACGGGTTTGCTAATACGGTTATTAACCAAGAACACCAAATCTTTAAATATGCCTCTACTGGTGGGTACTTCTTCTTAGGTACTGACGCAAGCAATAATTTAGCCACAATGTCATTTGCTAATGCTTCTGTTCTTAATGGTGGTGGTAATGCTATATCAGTCCAGTACGAGGTTGAGCCGGGGCTAGCAGTTTATGTAAATGGGCTTGGTTGGGGTGCTGGTTCATGGAATAGAGGCACTTGGGGTTCTGCGTCTACAACTGGCATTGGTGAACAATTAGGTCTTTGGTCTGCTGATAACTATGGTCAAGATTTAATATTCGCTCCTCGTGGTGGGCATATCTATTATTGGAATGCTGGCGCTGTTGGTGGCTTATCTAATCGTGGTCAATTACTTTCAGACCTAGCTAATACAGCATCCTATAGCGGGCAGTTTGTTCCTAAGTTAACCAATGAAGTTATTGCGTCTGACATCCAACGTTTTGTTATTGCGTTTGGCGCTAATTCATATAGTCCATCTAATGCTTCTACGGCATTTGATCCTATGTTGGTGCGCTGGTCAGACCAAGAAAATCCGTACCAATGGGTTCCAGATATAACCAATCAAGCTGGTGAGTTTAGGCTTTCGCACGGTTCATACATTGTTTCAACCATTAATACCCGCCAAGAAGTGATAGTTTTAACAGACTCTACTGTGTATTCAATGCAGTATTTAGGGCCGCCTTATGTTTGGGGGTTTAATATTTTAATGGACAATATTTCTATTATGTCCCCAAACTGCACTATTACTATCAATAACGTTACTTATTGGATGGGTACGGATAAGTTTTATATGTATTCTGGTCGTGTGCAAACTTTACCTTGTGCATTGCGTCAATTTATATTTAGTAATATTAATAAAGATCAGGCATATCAAGTTACTGTAGGTGGTAATGAAGGTTACAACGAAGTTTGGTGGTTATTCTGTTCACTCAATAGTACGGTAATTGATACTTATGTTATATACAATTATGTTGATCAGGTATGGTATTACGGTTCTTTATGCCGTACTTCTTGGTTAGATTCTGGCTTACGTCAAAACCCAATGGCTACTAATATTGCTGGTTATGACTGGGTAGGAAACCCATTAGGTCGGGTTATTTATCACGAAGTTGGTAATGATAATGGCGAAGGTAACTCTAACGTACCGATTGTTTCTTATGTGCAGTCTTCTGACTTTGATATTGGTGACGGACATAACTTTGGTTACGTCTGGAGAATGTTGCCTGATATTAACTTTAACGGTTCAAATGTTAACCAACCATATGTCACAATGACCTTATTACCACGTCAAAATAGTGGAACACAATATGGTGCCACAAATATACCTACAATACAAAGCGCTCAAAACTATACTACTTTTCCTGAATACACAGTTCAACAGTTTACAGGTCAGGTATATACTAAACTTCGTGGGCGCCAAATGGCGTTCAGAATTGGCTCAGATTCACTTGGTGTAGCTTGGCAATTAGGTAGTCCACGTATAGATATTCGTCCTGACGGAAGGAGAAGCTAATGTCAACAGGCACAACTAAATCCCCTAACTTACCAATTGCACCGGCTGACTATAGTCAAGAGTATCAAGATCAGCTTAATAATGTCCTACGTTTGTATTTTTCCCAGTTAGATAATCCGGGTCCGTCTGCAGCTTCTACCCAAAGAAACGGTACAAAAGTCATTCCAGCGTTAAATTTTAGTGAAGTTAGTGCCACAGGAGCTAGAGTATTAAGTCTACCAAATCAAACTGAACTAGCCAATATTACGGTAGGTTCGGTATATGTTGACACATCTAACGCTAATGTTTTGAAAGTTAAGGTTTAAATGATAAAATTCAATAACTCTAACCCCGTGAGGTAAATTATGGGTTTACACCATACAGCACACTACTTAAAAGCACAAGGCCGTGATAAAGACACGG
>JGI24890J29729_1001029_pt1 | contig 13888 bp, 17 predicted proteins | sample FreactcultureFD7_FD_29729 | JGI IMG/M metagenome (IMG submission 29729)
GATATTGATCAGGTGTTATGTTATAATCATATCCAAAAGCTTCATCTGCCATCCAGGCGTTGGTTTCGGTGTCAACCTTTCCTCTAAGACTAACTTTTAGTGTCTGAAGTGGAACATCAAAAAGATGACTGATCATTACTGCTGGGACTAATCCACCGCGAGTAATACCCACGACGTAGTCTGGACGCCATCCACTGTTCGTGATATTTCTACACAATTTTGCAACGTGTGCGTTTGTTTCAGTTTGTGTGAGAATGAGCTTCTTCATATCTATCCCTTAAGTACTTGTCAAACGGTATCCATTCTTCATTTCGAAGAAACCCCCATTCTTTTTGTTGAGGCCCTGGCATAAAGATTGTCCAGCATGTAACACCTGGTTCTAATTCTATACGATGAAATGAATTAGCCTTGCATATTCTGAAATGCCCTGGCGCCCTCCAAAATTTACCCTCTTTGGTATGTTCCCAATAACCACCCTTAATGATCAGTGTTGCATATGGCCAGGGATGATCGTGTAGATCGTCCGGATCGCCTCTGAGGAATTTGTGAAGAAATATATTGAACGGAAACTTTTTACGATTCTTGAGAAATATGTAGTATCTTTCCAAATATGGTTGATCGCTCACACGATCCATGATGGTAAATTTTCTACCTATTCTATCTAACCAGTTGAGAAATATACTCATATTATTCTCCGTTTATCAACGACGCAGACATTCCATAGTAATAATTTTACCAATTTCTACGCCTAGATCAACATCTTCGGTGATGACATACAGTTTATTATCTCTGCGATCAGTTTTGATGTCATAGTTTCTAGTTTCAACAATGAAACCACCACTTGCTTTGTGTATGTTGAAGTTAATTCCCTGTGATTCAATAGAGTAAGAATCTTGCACAGACATATTTGTCTGTTTTGCGGGATATAATTCTGTTTCGTCATTCAACCAATTTTTAATTGTTTTCTTAAACCAACCCATTTTCTTTTCCTTTGGATAACCGCTGTACGACGCGACCGCACCGGCATATTCTGCCGCGCCCAACGAAGCACCGCGTCTACCTGCTACTTTAGCATAATCATTTTGTGCCATTTTTTAATCCTTACCTTGGTGCAAATTCTTGTTGTAATTTGATATTATCAAAGAATTCTTTTTTAACATCTTCATCTTTGAATCCACCTTTTAACACAGTTGTTTGCGTTAGTGAACTATGTGCCATAATTCCACGATTTTCACAGCAACCATGTGTAGCCTGGATGTAAACGGCAACACTTTCACTGCCTGTTGCCTTTTGTATCTCTCTGGCGATGTCATTGCAGAGTTCTTCCTGCAAGGTACCACGTCTTGCACACCATTGTGCGATACGAGTATATTTGCTGAGACCGATTAGTTTTTCAGCAGCGAGTATACCGATATATGCAACGCCTGTTACCGGTTGATGGTGGTGTGAACACATTGACTTGAGTTCAGACCTAACCACCAACATTCCTTCATACCGGCCTTCACTGGAATTTGGAAAAGCGGTCGCATTTGGTGCAGGATTATATCGTCCGGACATAATTTCGTAAAAGTACATTTTGGCGAGTCTACGAGCAGTGCCTTGACTGTTAGGGTCATTGATTCTATCAATTATCAATGAGTCTAATACAGTTTCAAATGCAGAGGTTGCTTCGTCGATCAATGCTTCAATATCTTCTTTGGTAACATGCTCTGAAATATTATCGCCTGCCCAATAGCGTTTGCCTTCTTCTTCAAGAATTTTACGGATTTGTTCACTTTTTTTCATTATTATTATTTTCTCCGATAATCACTATATTATAGTGATCTATTTAGGCATTGTCAAGAATTACTTGAGATTTTCCAATAAGATATCGGCACTGAAAAACTTGTCAGTCAATTCGATTGATTGCTTGTGCAGTATTGGCAACTGTGAACTATATGAAGACATGTGTTCTACGATTGCATCTAGAACCTGCGGCCGGTATTCAATATATGAGTCAAAGCTTTCAGTCCATTCACTGGGATATTTGAAATTGTTAAAATACATTTCACTGTAACTTAAACGATCAGGAACCATTGGGATTGCATCTACCAACACTCCTTCGTAACAACTTATTCCCAGTGTTTCTTGTAAATTAGCACTGAACACCATTTTTGCTTCTCCCAGCAAATTATGATATTCATTTTTTGTTAACTCCTGATCTTGGCAAACAACGAATTCATACTGTGGAAGTTGTTCTTTGATATCTCGGAAAATCTCAACCTGCTTTTCAGGAGCAATTCGATGTGGAAATAATATCAGATCCCGCTTAGTCATTCCTTTGTATGGAGTGAATAGACCTGGCATATAATCCATGGGCCATCCGGTTCTAACTATACGTCCGGGATGCCAACTTTTAACGCTTTCAACGTCATCGTCATCTAATAGATTCTTGCAGAACATTTCTATGTGGAAATCTGTGGCGAAATAGTTGTGATCAAAACAATAGAAAAAGCTGAATTCAGCATTTCTAACCCAGGGCTCATCTCCTATGAGTCTTCCTAGAAAGTCTTGTGGATCATAACTCCCCGCATGCCATAATCCATGTGTAGTTACCTTGATACCCAGTAACTCACTCATGTATTTTAAATTGATAATCCCAGGATGCCATGCATCTGTAAAGATTATGTGATCACCTGCGTGAATTTTTCCTGCTGTGAATAATTTGGCGAGTTCTTCAACTTGGCGAGCCTTATAGATATTAGTTCCGCCAAAATTGAGAAATGCCCCAGGCGTTACCGCCCGGGGAATATCTTTTGGTCCTTCTATAACATGGACATCGTGTCCATGTTTTTTCAGAAGACTGGGAATGTACGTTTTCCATTGCCCAGTGTATCTAGACTCAACAGCTTCTAGATCAACCAAATATATTGTCATTTAAAGTTCTGCTTGGGTTTAAAATCCCTGCGCGGCGCAGTTGTGCGTCTTGCTTCTTCTGCCTGCGCCTTGGCCTCTCTGCGAGCTTTACGTTGCAGGTATTCCTGGGTTCTCTGCCACTCTTTGTATTCCCTGGAAAAGTATAGATCCGCAGGATCAAACTTGATCAGATTTTCTCTACAGACATTGAGCCATGTATCGAGGTCGTCAAAAATCTTGGTAACTTCGGGTTTCATGCGGAGGTACTTGGGATTTACATTAGACATTTATTTTAACCTTAGATTAATTGGTTGAAGGAAAAATGAGGTAGGCTCCGTTTTCGCCATCCTCGCTTACGTCAATCCTAACCTCTCGATTAGGATATCTTGCGTTGATGATTGCATGTAATTCTCTGGCAATCATTTCGCAGGATCTGTGGTTGAGCTCAAGTGTCTTATCATCGTAATTACGTTCGAGCCAACGTTTGAATTGAATAAATTCTATCTCACGGTCATCGTGAAACACTTCTATCCAGACTTTAAAATGGAAAATATGCCTGTGTGGAAGACCGAGGAAACTCACATCATCCCACGTTCCAGTTGCTAGTGCAGGGTCTGTATCTGCACCTGGGTATAAGTGAATACCTTCCTTGCGGAATGTACACCACACCATAGATTTTTCTGTACTCATGCGCTGATTATACTGCATTTATGTAAGTTAGTCAAGCCCATTTAATGTATCCTCGACTATAATTTTTGGGTCTATTCACTGCGTCTTCAAATGCTTGTAGCCATTCAGTGTCACGGTCATAACCTTTGGACCAGAATCCATCAACTTCAAGGTACCCATTGGAAATCCATGTTACTCCATCACGCATACACTTGTAGAATCCTGGATTGCGTGGACTTGGAAAAGTCATTGTCACGGATTTCCATAGCATATCTCCAAAATCAGTTGTGACTGTTTTTTGTGAACCCATTATGATCAATGCATTTTCATTATAGATGACTGAATCAAATACAGTCGTACCACTGCTGAGATCTATTATGATATCATATGTTCCAGTTGGCGCCGCCTGCAAAATATCACCCCATATTTCAGTATTATTTCTTCCAACAACGTCTATTTCAAGTCCTGTACCAAGTGTTTGAATTGTATGATACGCAACCCAGGCAAGGAACCCGCTACCGAGTATCAAGATCCTATCATCGCCATTGTCTATCTTGTACATTATATTTTCTATAGGTTGATATATTAGATTAATGCCACACGCAACTGGTTCAATAATATAATCTGGTTCTGCAGCAGGCACAGGTACATATTCAAAGGCATTCACATTGTAAAAATCTGCATACGCCGGCTCTCCTCGAGTTGCGACATAATCTCCAATTTTGACATCATGTATATCGCTGCCTATTTCTAGAACCTGGCCAAGACCTTCGTGACCACTCATATTGATTGGTAGTAAATTGAATTTGCCCTGCATCATATCAATATCACTACGACACACACCTGTTAATATGCTGCGCACCATTATTTGCTCGGGGTTTATAGGAGGTCGGTCCCAGGTGGACTCGGAAAAGCTGCCCTTTCCATCTGTAAATAAAATTCTCGTCATAGCATTTCATTCTGTTCGTGGATCCATAGATCCTGTTCAAGCTGTGTATTCCAAAACTCGGTGTTATCTACGTTTGCCAATGCATCAACAATCATATTCTGATATGCATTTTCTGGACATAGCCCGAGTTCAAATTTATCGATACCGTTGTTGCTGTAAAATTCTATACATCTGTTGTCACCTCGTTGTGATCTCCAGTCTGCAACTAATACATAAATCTTGTTGTTGATCTCATAACGCATCGAACATAGATCATCGACATTATATTCACCGTAGGGATTCACAGTACCATAGTCAGTTTCTGTAAGATCTTCCAATCGCCAATGTTTTTGATAGCTGATAAATTCTAGTGTTGCATATTGATACTTGGGTTCTAGTGCAATGAATAAACTGAGTAAATGAGGTATAAGATCTCTGCTCACACCACCATATGCAAGACTTTTGGTTGTAAACCACGTTCCTGGATTAGGAACACGGTCGTTATTGATCCAATTTAATGAAATAGTGGACGCAGGTTCCGCTAATTTCTGCAATTCTTTGATATTATCACGCCACATATTGTTTTTAACCATCATGAAACGTGTATCTGGGTGNGCNGTTACAAGGNTATNCCATTGTTCACTGCTTTCTACNCCTGGTTTCTCAATGAATACAATTCTTGCATATGGTGCAATCATATCTGCAATACCACGATGCGTAAAATTTGGAGTACAAATGTGTACGGTGTCAAATGGACGCTCGTTGGCTATGACTTCAAAAATGGAATTATAATCACCTTTTCCTGGTGCTGTATCAACTGTGACAACTGTATGTCCGAGATTCGTAAGAACTTCTTTGTACAGTTGCCCTATGCCCATTCCTACAATAAGACTTCTCATAGATCGTCCTGTGATTCTTCCAGTTCAGTTAATTTGTCATCATCTAATTCTGGCATAGCAAACACTGGAGATACGCTCTTGTGATTCACAATATGGTCAGTTTCAAATAACTGAAGGAAATTGTTGCGAGCTTTGCCATCCTGTGTACGTGTTCCTTCTAGGTCATCTAAAAATGCTCTAGAAGTATCAATTAGATCAAATGCTTCTTCTTTGGTTTTCAGTTCAAACAATTCTTCTACGAACTTATCAAAATACAGAATATTGCGAGGAACCCACTCACTGAATTCATCAGTTTTATCATTTGCCTTGACTTTTTTCCAGTGACGCCAATTCACACTATCACGCACTCTTGCAATTTCCACATCCATAAGATGGTTTGCTTTCTGAACAGCGTCAATGTGCATATAGACATTATGTGACATCAACAATGCGTATGAAAAACTATCCCAAGAGGTTTTGCCTTCCTTGCCTATCTTATTCAACATACCTGGTGCGTAATGACAGATATCACCCATCACCATTCTACGTCCAATTTCACTTTCAAAAGGAAAAGGTATGTCACTTCCTGATAGTGCCTTGTTATCTGGAGCCTTCTCCATGCTAACAGTCCATCTTTTGTTTGAGTGATGTGCTCTTGTGTAAACAAGACCGTGTGCAGTTGCCACAAATGGACTTGCACAGTCAAACGAAGATGTAAAGTTAGGATTGATGTGCTTACGAACCTGTCGTTGTATTAATGTCAGATAACAACTCCAATCAAGTTGAGCGGCACCTAGAAAGTGCATCCAATCTTTGTCTTGAAGTAATCCTTCTTCACGTAGTACAATCAAACGCTTGAGAACGACATCCATGCGACTCATGTTCGCACCACCCATTGCCCAACCCTCTGCCGCTTGATCTCCCCAAACTTTAGGATCACTAAATTCTTTGACACCTGCGTACCACTGTTCCGCGCGAGCCCAATCAGTTCCCTGCAACACGTTGAGGAATTTAGTTTTTCCCTGACGATTTTTTAGGAAGAACTCATTGTTGTGACGTGTTTTTTCCAAACAGTCTTCATAGGTTTTTAGTCCTGTCTTTGGAGAATTTGCCTCATTACATGCCCAACCAGGAACATCCAACATCATTGACCAATCGGCGGTTTCTTCCAACCAATCTAAGATGCTCTGTCTTGTTGCGTCTGCTTCTGGACCTTCAAAGTTATGCCAGTCAAACTTAAGGATACCTTTACCAATTTGGAATCCGCCGGAGTCACCAACAATAATTGACTTTTCACGGTCTCTATCCAGGATCATACTTTCATGTACTTTTGCTTTCTTTAGATCAAGTTGTGCATGACCTGCAGAATACAATCCATATTGATAAGAATAGTAACCATCTTCATCATTGAGGAAATTCAATCCCTCAACTCCTCGGTCAAATTCTTTAGGTAGTCTTTCATCTGGTACATACTTACTCACACGCTGTTTTGAAACGTAATTGTTATAGAATGTACTGATTGCAGGCAAGTATATACTGTAATCTTTTTGTTGTTTAGTTAAATCAATTGGTGGATTAGATTTCATATTGTTTGTTCTTTGCTTAATATCACAGTTGCTTCTAACTGTGCTTTGGCTTTATTTAGATTATCCATAGCAATAGCGACAGCGGGTTTGGTTTTAGCCAATGCTGCTATTTCCCACTCCTTATGTTGTTGTTCACGGACCCAGTCTAATAATGATTCTGCTTCTGCAGATAATCCTATTGACGATNTGCCTTCATTAAGATGATGCCACCCGCAGCCGTCATATACTTCTAATTTATAATTATTATATCGTACCATTCCATTCATAGGAGCAGAATTGTTTATATAGGGATATGCATTATTTCCTGCAGAAGTGACAATATACCTGCTATTACTAAAGATTTGGTGCATTATGCCTGCGCCGGAATAATATACTGATAAGTTGCAATACCACTGTCAAGTGTAATCTGCATTGCACCATCGTTGCTGATACTGATCTTTGCATTATTGGCATCTGAAATCTTAAGAATGCTCAATACCTGCTGCACAGGCCATGTCCATGCTTTTGTGAGCTTGCCAGTTACATCGTTGGCAAATACGAATTCACCGCCATGTGTGCTCTGGTCACCAAAAACAAACTTTAGTTGTCCATTTTCAGTTTTTGTAAGGAATGTTGTGTGCTCGTTGTTTGCAGCAGTCTGGAATTGAAAACGCTGGATCGCAGCTAGACTAGGAGACACTTCAACATGCCATGTAACTCCACGGAATTTAACGGTCTTTAGCTTTTCATTGATGATTTCTGTATTCATAAAACGATAATCGTTTTTAAAATCACCTGCGGCATTTTCAAAGTGTATGCCTACTGGAAGCGTGACACCATTTCGTTCGGCGTTTACAACTTCAATTTTTGCGTTTTCTTTGTACTCTGGACAATCCAGGTGTAGCTTCAGCTTGTTTAGCTGTGGCATTCCGAAAACACCCTGCATTTCTAGCACAGGGGCGGCAACTTCTGCGTACATGATAACAGAACGATCGTCTGCCATGCTGTCAATCTTAGTTGATTCATCATCACCTGTAATTTTTACGGTGTCTAGAAACCCTAGGTTGTGTGTGTGTGAAATTATGTCTTTAAGTAGGTCAAGCATTTTTATTGTTATCCTTTATTTTGTATTATATTTAGATATGGGTTGAAAGTCAATTACTTTTTTCATAATCTTTGATGAACCGGTAAAATTTATAATTGGGGTCCTGTTGATAATCGTAAACCCATTTTATGAAATCTTTGTTACTTCGCATTTTTTCATTCAGATATGAAAAACTCTCCCAATTATTAATGATAAATGCGTAAATGCGTGGAGTTAATATATCGAAACCATTTTCGGTTTGTTCTCTTGTAAACTGCTGAAAATATATCTCTATGGGGTCTTTTCCAATATAAATTATTGACATGTTCTTACTCGAAACTGAACAAACTGCCAAAAGTGTTATTCTGTGTGGTAGATTCTAGATCCCATTCTAACACTCCGATTAAATTGTCAATTTTATTATTGATTATTGCAACTTCCATTTCAGCATGATTGAACGGTAGTTCTTGGAACCATTTGGGCAAACGAAGTTCATCTACCGGATATGCCACACTTGTATATCCCAGTGGATTTTCCTTGACCTTACATACGATAACTTTCATACCATCAACAATCTGTTGGCTGTATTTGTCACCATGCATGGTTTTCAGTGTATTCCAATTGATACTCGCTCGTACGTGTCCTGGCATATTTGCCTTGCCAAATTTCTTTTCTTTGGCTTGATATTCAGCGATGTTATTTGCTCTCTTTGGAGATCCCTTTTCCCAGCCTGGTCTAGACTTGAATTCAGACCTAAACTCACTGATTTTATCCAGGATTTCTCTTTCTTCAGCACCATCGAGGACTCTATCCAGTATCTCGCTGAGGAAATTTTGCATGAATTCAGGAGTATCTGAACGTTTGAGATCCAGTCCCATAGCCTTAACCTTGCCCTGTTTACCACCAACATCCACACGTTTGCCGTCTTTGTCGTAGTAACGAACAGCGTACCGCTTTTTTGTAATAAAGATACCACGGTCAGCTACAAGTTCACGCCCCGCCTTGATGACTTCTCCACGTGCCTTTGGACAATGGAAAGCATCGGCCATGAATTGTGGGAAAGTGCTGTTGACTTCATCTGAAATTTGATCATAAAGTGCGACAACTGTGTCTTTGTTCCAGGGAATAAGACCTTTTTGTATGTCAGTCTTCAATATTGGCCATGCACTAAAATACACAGAGTCAGTGTCACCATAGATGATACTTTTTCCAGTATAATCATAATCACCTGTGATAATTTCATTTGATTTTGCGGCCATATGCTTGGCAATTCGACGCCCTACGAGTGTTGTACTCTGTCCAATGCGTTTATCAAAGAATCTACATCCTGCATTTAGAATCGCTCCGTACAAACTATTCAGATTGATCTTTTTAACCAGCTGTCGTTTGTCCCAATACTCTTCTTCAATTTTATTACCCGCATCAATACATGCCTTGAGTTTGGCCTGCATTTCTTTACGCTCTGCATACCAACGTTTGAGCAGACCAGGTATAATACCTTCTTTTTCGTAGGTAAAGATTGTACCATTGGCTGACATGATCCATGGTTGATTGCTTTCAAATATCAATTCATATATTTGAGCACCACTTAGAATATCAGTGGTTCCATTTTCCCAATCTACAATGATATCGTGGGATTTATCCTTGGCCATAACGAACTCATATTCGTTGCTGCCAAATTTACCTTCCCAGGCAGCCGAAAAGCTCATACCACGGGCCATCTTGCCCTCTATTTCTTCTTTGGTGTAATCTTGTCGTAATTGACCAACAATAGTTTCTGGTCCCATGTTCAGCGCACGAATTGCAGAAGGATACAGGGAGTTGATGTCCATTGATCCAATCCATTCGTGTAATCCTTTTTTAGGATACGCGACATAGGCCCCTGCTGCCTGAGTTTCACCTTTTTCGTCACCGCGTTTGCGACTGGGAACTATCAATCCTTGCTTGTGTGCTTCGTTGATAATTGCTTGTTCAGTAACAGCAACGGCGCCCATCGTTGTTTGTAGAAGCACAGTGTTTTCATGTGCAATTGAGTTTGCAAGGTCAATGAATTTGAGCTTCTTGTCTAGTTTATCAAGAAGTGCAGTATCCTGCCTGTTATATTCAATAAAGGTTCTGAAATCATTGTTATAGAGTTGATCAAGTGTTCCTTCATAGACAGTTTTGTTCTCACCTACTTCCATTTCACCGATAGCATCAAGTCTATAGCTGTGGCGTTCTTCATAGGTATACTTTCTATAAAGTTCTAGACTATCTAGGTGTACTCTACCGACGAGATCATAGGTTACTGCCGCTTTACCAAACTTCTCATATTCACGACGTTTTGGAAATTGATCCCACAAACACAGTCTGCGTGTATCTTCCTTGCTCAGGGCCTTGGTAATACGATTGACNGTGTAAGGCATATCGTATCCTTCAGAGTTCCAACCACTTAACACNTCTGCATCTTCGATAAGATTTAGAAATGTGTCTAGCATTTCCGCTTCGGTTTCAAACAATATGGTGTTGGGAATGTCTTTGACTAATTCTTGGGCCTGTGAGAAGGTTAGGGTTTTAGGCGGTACAGCTAGACACACAAGAGTATCTAACCACTGTAGGTGTACTGAGATTGCGGTGATGGGCATGAATGCGTCACTGGGACTTGCATATCCACGTTCAGGGTCGAAGTCGACCTCGATGTCCCAGAATGCTATGTTTAGTTTTGGATCATCTTTGCCGAGATAGTTTTCTTCTAGACAACGGAATACAGGATTTATGTCACTTTCAAAAAGTTTCTGACTCGCATGTATCTTTTGTTCTTTCTGAAAATCTTTCCAGTTTTTGCATACAACTTTGTTTAATGGATTTCCAAAAATGCTTGTATATTTTCCTTTGTTGTCGGAATAATAGAACAGATATTTTGCTGGGAAAGTTTGGAATATTCTTCCTTGTTTTGGATTACGCTCAACAACTTTTACAATATCGTTATCACGATCCCACATTGCGTCTACATAGCTCATTCGGGTTTCCCCCGATATTTTATGTCTATCATTATTTTTCCACGCCGCTTATGGCCGACAAACCTTATTCGTAGCGACTTGTGGCTCGCAGGGCCTTAACGTTTTAGTTATTAGTTATTATGGATTATCTCGTGTATTGTGACCAGTTACAGTGACGATGGTTTCAAGCTCATCAAATTCACCAAATACATTATCCCAATTACCTTTTTGTGCAATCTTAATTGCTTTCTTAATAGTAGAAGGTTTTACTTCTAGTTCTTCAGCAACTGCTTTAATCGTATCATTGAGACCCTGTGTTAAGTCTTCTACTTCTTGAAGGACTGTGACACCTTCTGACACCAGTTGCTTTAATTTTGCTTGTTCAGCGGTACCAAATACTTTACTCATGTTTTCTCCTTATTGTCAACACAGTATACGTGATTAATTGTTAAAAGTCAAGAATTTATCTTTTAAGACCCTTGTTCCAAGGTTCTTTGAATTTAAATATCCAACCATTCTGTATGTATTCCTCTATCTTATCTGAGCTTATTCTGGAATATTTTTCTATAGCTGCATTATACATCCATTTGGTTCCCTTGGTTTTCCTTCCAAATTCGATGCACATTTTTCTTCCATGTTCTTTATTTCCAAGTTTACCGCCTATCTTCCCTGCCATTGATCTTTTATTTTTATAATCGGTTGTATTTTTTTCTAATGCAGCAATTTTACCACCTTTACTTGATGCTTTTCTTAATTTGGCATCTAACTCTGGATCTAATAATCTTTGTTGTGAAAGAGTTTTTCCTCCTTTAGATTGACACTCATGATGATATACATGCCCGTAATGGCGATTTATCCAATTTGTATTGTACGGAACTCCTAATTTCTTTAATACTGTATTTTCATATTGTTGACATTTTATAGGACAATTGAATATTTTTCTTACTTCAAATGTAAAAGAATTCTTTCCGTATTCCGTTATCAATGATTTAATGATTGATGAAGAAGTAAAATAAGATTTCCATAAATCCTCAGGGTTGCAACCTTTTGCAAACCGGGCACCATAATAACTTTTACCAGTCGGAATATGAAATATTCTATATGTGTATGGTATTCTATCGTTCATCGTTTCAATGAAGCTCTTAATTGCCAGCCATGTTTGCGATGGGCATCCATTCTCTCTGCTAGGAAATTTGAAAAGCCGTGCTCTCCAGATTGTTCAGCAAGGTCGTACACCATTTTAAGTATGGTATTCATTTTTTCATTGTCATTCAACAGTTCGTGAACCATGCTCATTTGATCAGGCACTGCAACTTCATCATCTATCTGTGTCAACATACTGAATCTGCTGAAACTTGCTGGTACGTAAGACCCAATCGCACGTATTTTTTCTGCGAAATCGTCTATGGCACCATAAACTTCCTCGTATATTTTTCCAAATAGTTCATGGTATTCTAGAAAGTCAGGTCCTTCTACGTTCCAATGAAAATTTTGTGATTTAACAAAAAATGAATATTCGCTGGCAAATGCTATTTTAGCTGCTGATGTTAATTTATCCATTTTTTCTTTCCTTTTTATTTTCATGCCATTTTATTCGGGCCCGGCGCATTTTTTCTCGGGTTTCTTCCGTAACTTCTGGTTTTGATTTTCTATTTTTTGGATAAACTGGATTTTTCCCTCCAGTTAGTCCTTTGTTCCATGGAATCCTACCCTTACGTTGTTCTCTCCATATTTTTTTTGTTTCGTCGCTTACTTTCTTTCCTAGACGAGACTGTCTTAAAATTTCTATATGTTCTGCACTATTTTTCATGCCAGTTCTTGATTTATTGCCTTTATTAGCAATACTAATTGCTTGTTTTTGTTCTGAACTTATAACTTGATTTCTAAGATTTTTAATATGTTCTTTTTTGATGGCTTGATATGAACGTGATGTTTTTCGACTATTTCTGCCCATCATAAATGCCGCTCTTAACATTTTTGTATGAAATTCACTACCACGATGAATACGTTCCAATAATAGATGACAAATATAATGTTCCTTCGGTGTTAAATTTACCAAATTGTCATTTTTGTTAGATCCTCCACATGATTTTGGAATTATGTGATGACGTTCCAATACCAATTCATTTCCCTTGGCCCTATTTTTGCTCAGTGCATTATTAATTATAGTATCATATAAATTTCTATAATTCATTTGCCCAATAGTCTTTTCAATTTGCCATGTAGTTGGTCTTCGTAGGTGATTTCTTGTTCAAATAACTGAGCGGATAGCGAATCATGTGAGGTAAATGGTGTGGAATTTTCTACCGCAACAATTTTTGATCCACTATAATTTGCACCCTGTCCAGGTCGATCTTTTTTAGGTCTAGCAGAACCACCGCCACCTATGTGTTGACTCGCTTGATTTCTACCAACTGGCGGAGCCTTTCCAGGTTTTCCCTTTTTAATTTCTCCGCCTTTGGCGAGAAAATCTGCCACCATTTTCTCCATTTCTGGATTATGTACTTGACCACCCCTTGCTATCGGTTCAGGTGAACGTTTGACATGTTTTACATCAGGTGCGGTAGTCGCCCGTGTGAAGGATTTTGACACCACTGCTGGTGCCTTTGCTGTTTTCTTTTCACTCTGATTTTTTTTGAGTGCTGTAAGATTTCTTTGTGCAGCAAGTAGCGCGGGAGATAGTTCTCTGGCCTCTGCTATTCCTAGGTTTTTCTTTGCGATAGCGATTGCTTCTTCTCTATCAGATGCTTCATCGGTAGGTATTCTTAGAATTTTTCCAGCAATATGAACTTGCCACTCGTCTCCCATACGCAGTACCTTAACTGATTTGGCACCTTCGTCGGCTCGATAATCTCCCATTCCAACACCGGCCATCATATCCTGCCGTTCCA
>JGI24890J29729_1001031_pt1 | contig 13871 bp, 31 predicted proteins | sample FreactcultureFD7_FD_29729 | JGI IMG/M metagenome (IMG submission 29729)
TTTTCTCTTTTTTATNAAAAAAAAAAAAAAAAAAAAAAGAAATATGTAAATGAGTAAAAATCCGCAAAGAAGTGTGACAAGTGGTACAAACTGATATAAATCAATAACTTAGCGTTAGTCAAAAACGGGCCGCTAACCCGCATTCGACTGTTGATAAGTATTTGATTTTAAACGATTGTCACACTTCTTTTTGCAAAGTGTGACAATCTACTACAGCTTTGTGTAAATTTTTAAAAAAAAAAAAATTTTAGAAGTGCAAAACTATAAAATCAAGCTAGGTTATAAAAACTTGGGGATACTATGGGTCCCCGCCCCGACCCTCCCGATGGTACCTAAAATGGGGTATCGCTAAATAGAAAAGCCCCTACCTCAATGCGAATGAGAATCATTCTCATGTAGGCTCACTAGCACACAGGCTAATTGGTAATGAGAATCATTCGCATCTAGGCTCGCTGACATACTGTACGATCGTACACCAGCACAGAGCCGAGCGCGTAATGAGAATCATTCGCATCTAGGTGAGGCGCTAGATTGGTAGGCTCACCTAGATGCGAATGATTCTCATTAGCATTGAGGGGCGCATCCACATAACCATGTTGGCAGTATGGCTATTAGGTGGGCTCGGCTCGATGAGAATGATTCTCATTAGCGATTAGGCGCATGCGAGGCATTGCCTTCGAGGTGAGCGCTATACGCTCGTACAGCAAGGTAACAGCCACCCACAATACTTATCCACAGCCCCACCAAAAGATATCCACAAACTGTACACAGAACAACACACAGCATATCCACAGGCATACCTTGGTGCTAGTATTCAGAATTATTAAATGCGCTTAAAACTCGATTGCGTGCGTTTTAGAGGCATATCATCAGCCCGCATCTGTGGATAACTCACCACACCACCACCAAACTCCGCGACCGAGCCATCCATAAGTTTTACTTATGACATCGATAAGTAAAATCAATCACCACATTCTACCAATATGCTAATATATAGGTGTAGTACTTTTAAACCTATATAAGGATACAAACACCATGAACACACAAGCAATCATCATCATCGACGGCAATGATTACCATCCTATCGCATTGAAAGATGTCAAAGCCGGCGAATTCGTAGTCCGCAAAGCCGGCGCTAAAACAGTATTCACAAGAGGCGATTATGACAGAGCCACCAAGACATACGCTCTTGACGACTATAACGACCATTGCCGTCAAGTATTCTTAAAAGGTAGTACAATCGTGTACATCGGTTTCACATACTAATAGGAGGCAATACCATGACAACATTTGAAAAGCAAATTGCATTGATCCAAGAGGCGACGGCAGAGCTCAAGGCAGACAATGACAGAGCCGAGCAATTAGAGCGCCGTCGTGAGTCTCGCCGTCGTCGTGATGCAGTACTCAAGGCATATCTAAATGCAGTCGCCGACACAGTCGTCGAGCTCAAGAAAAATCGCACAGTTTACTACTAGGAGGCACACCACCATGTCAAACCAATACCAAACCATCACAGACTCAATCATCAAGGCGCTCGAGAGCGGATCAGCGCCATGGGTGAAACCATGGAATGCGACAACAAGCGGGCTCGATCGCAATGTCGTCACAGATCGCCCGTACAATGGCATTAATCGCCTACTGCTAGGGATGCAAAATCGCACGTCGCCATTGTGGGCAACATATAACCAATGGCAATCAATCGGCGCTCAAGTACAAAAAGGCGAAAAGAGCACGACCATTGTGCTGTTCAAACCGGTCAGCACAGAGCGCACAAACTCACAGGGCGAGACCGAGATCTCATCATTCGCAATGATGAAGAGCTTTGCCGTATTCAATGCCGATCAAACAGACTACCAAGCGCCAACAAACTCCGCGACCGAGCCATTCAATGCGATCGCACAATGCGAAGAGCGCATGATCAAGACCGGCGCTATCATTAACCATGGAGGCGATCGCGCATTCTATCAGCCATCGACCGATAGCATCCGCCTACCGATCCCGTCTGATTTTGACAATGAGGCATCATACTATGCGACTGCATTCCATGAGCTCGCACATTGGACGGGCGCAAAACACAGACTCGATCGCACATTCGGCGCTCGATTCGGCGACTCAAATTATGCGCTCGAAGAGCTTACTGCAGAATTGACAAGCGCATTCCTATGCGCTGACCATGGGATCGACGGCAAATTGCAACACGTCGAATATATCGCATCATGGCTGAAAGCGCTTAAAGACGACAATCACGCAATTTTTAAGGCATCAGCCATGGCTCAAAAGGCATCAGACTATATCTTGGCGCTCGATGCATCAGAGCAAAGGATGGTGGCATAAGTAAAACTTATCGATCGGTCTGATACCATTTGCATTCGGTATTAGACCGGCGATCATCTAATCGACGACAATTAAGACTCATTAACAAACCTATAAGGATTCATTATGCAAACTTCAATTATTACATTCGCACCAAAACTATCTAAAGCGGGCAAGATGCCTTGCCCATCATTCAGCCTACCGGCACAGGCATGCATCACAGGATCAAAGCTTGCTAAAGTCGAGGGCTCTGTGTGTTTCGACTGCTATGCGCTCAAAGGCATGTACCGATTCCCTAATGTCAAAGCGCCTCGAGAGCACAATCTAGCGCTTGTTCATGAAAGCCCGATCTTTTGGTCAGCATCCATGATCGAGACCATACAAAAAGAAAACAAGACCGGCTTTTTTAGATGGCACGATTCCGGCGACTTGCAAAGCTTTGAACACCTAATCGCCATCATCAGCATCGCCGAGGCATTGCCACAGATCAAGTTTTGGCTTCCTACTAAAGAAAAGGCATTCCTAGCCAAGCTTAAGCGCTCTGATATCAGCGTGCCCGCCAATCTAGCGATCCGCCTATCGATGCCAATGGTCGACCAAGCGCCGATCACATCGACATGGGCGCTCACATCTACAGTACACCAAAAGAGCGAGGCATTCGGCACATCGTGCTCGGCATACCAAAACGACGGCAAATGTGGCGACTGTCGCGCTTGTTGGAATACTGACATCGCTAATATCTCATATCCAAAACATTAACAGGAGGCATCAAAATGAAAGCTTATAAAGATCTAGTCAAGTATGCGCTTAAAAACAATGACACAGTATCAGTTTTTGACGGCGAAGAATGGGCAGTAAGGCGCTCTGTCTCATTCCAAGAGATCGTCGATGCGATTGAGTCAGTCGAAGAGGCGGAGCTCCGCATCAGAGACACAGACGGCAATAGCAAGGCATGGGCGCTCATTGTACAGGATACCGGCGAGGATGAGCACGTCGCCGACCACACAGACAATGAGTACATGGACAATTGGTCAAACCAATATTTTAATGAGGAGGCATCAGCATGAGCGCAGATCAATGGGATCGTATCATCGCATGGGTGTGCGCCATCGGCTTGGTGGTGTACTTTATAATCGCATTAACAGGAGGATTTGCATCATGAGATCAAGACAATTCAGTACCGGCGCATTTTTGTGGATGGTGGGAGTTTATGTGTTTTGTATAGCATTGTCATTCGCATTAACCATGCTATAAGTAAAACTTATTGATAATGCAAAAGCCATCAGTATTCGGTATTAGACACCAATACTGATGAGCGTAAAATCTTTACTGTAGTAAATCATTTAACTGACTAGGAGTATACAAATGGACTTAAGCAAATTCGTAGAGCAAAGCAATGGTAAATTCGTGACAGTAGAATTCATCAAAAAAGATGGATCACTACGCAAGATCAATGGTCGCCTTGGTGTGACATCACCTCTCAAGGGAGGCAAGAGCACATTAGATGCAAACCAATACATCACCATCTATTCAATGGCTGATCAAGGTTATCGTGCTATCAATAAAGACACGATTCAATCTGTCAGCATCGAGGGTGTGCTGATGGTTAAAAAGGGAGGCAAATAATCATGTTCCCACAATATAAAACACATAACCAAAAGTATGTGCGCATCGATGGCACATCATTGCGAGGCGTCATTGTGTGCGCATATGACACCATCAAAAAGGCATTCGGTCAGCCTAATTGTGGCGATGAGTACAAGATTGATGCTGAATGGGATATCGAATTCAGCGACGGCCTAGTAGCCACAGTTTACAATTGGAAAGATGGTAAAAACTACCTTGGCAAACAAGGTACACCAAAAACACAGATCACAGAATGGCACATCGGAGGCAAGACCGAGGAAGCATATAATCGTATTGTTGAGATCATCCGAGCCATCGAGACATTGAAAGCGAGCGCATAATGAGCAAAATGTATTCAGTGACCGGCTTTGATTACATCGAGTTAAACGATAAAGCCAAGATCAATGTGCGCCAATGGCTTGATCAAGACCCTATCGAGGGCGACGGCGGATCGTGCACATACATCGGCGATTGGAGCGATAAGTATATCCAAGAGCATTGCCAAGACAATCGATATGTATTCGATTACCAAGGCAGACCATTACATAACATTATTGAGGGATAAACCATGATCATCACCATATATTCAGATGCCGGTCACGCATGGGCAAAAGTTAAAAAGCAATTCTTATCCAAGCTTGGCATTGATAAAGAGATCAGCCATTATAGCTATCAGCGAGGCGACTATGCATACCTCGAGGAAGACTGCGACTTAACCAAGCTTTGCATTGCGCTTGATGCCAATGGTATTGAGTACGCATTCAATGAGAAGATTGCGCATGAGCGCCCAAGTAAGATCAGATCATATGAAAGGTATACACTATGACATACAAAGAGCTTAAAGCTATCATCGACACCATGTCAGAGGCAGACATCAATCAAGAAATTATTATATTGTTATGTGATGCCGGCGAGTTTGTGCAAGACGTCGACTTCGCATATGCAGATGCCACAGACAATTTGCCTTACGGCACACCATACTTATTAACTTGCTAGGAGAATACAAAATGGCACATATGGCACAAACTGAAACAGGCGCATGGTATTTAGCAGACGATTGGCATATCGACGACGTACAAAGTATGCGACCCGATCTAAATGATGATCAATGCATTGAAGTATTGCAAGCGATGGCGGATTGGTTTGATGCCAATGACGGCATCAATTGGGATGTCATTACAATGACTGCCGAACAATTATATCCACAGGAGGATGAGGAATGATTATCAGCGACGAAGTAAAAGCCAAGGCAATAGAACAGGCAAGAGAATTCCTAAAAGACCACCACAATGAATGGGTAGATCATTGGGATGCCGTCATGATAGATGGTGACAATGGGTACGAGATCAACATATGGCAAGAGGGTGCAGACGAGCCATTGTTTGTGATACTGTACGAAGTAAAAGACTTAAACATTATGTATGGCAATGAATTAGACATCACACAGGAGGTGATAGCATGAACTTTTATCAGATGGATGTGGATAGCATCGAGAGACACTATCGCAACACAGACCAAAGCATACCGGATGTGGTGCAAGCGCTGATCGACAAACTACAAGACACAGAGCGCGAGCTCGAGGCATTGCGTGATGTGCTAGATAAGTACGATTATTCAGACTGCGCACCATTATTAGACGAGGAATTGCGTGACGCAAAGATTGATTATGAAAACTTATTAGACTCATATAAAGATCTGGAGGCAACAAATGCATTACTCAATTCAAATTAATGTAAGAGACGACAGTGACGATCTAATTAAGGTTGTCCGAGGCGATGATTTATCAGTTTGCACATTGGATGAAATTGATAGAGATATTAAAAACATAATCAATGATATGTCATTCAAGACACGCAACATTCGAGAATGTCTTGAGTTACTTGAGCAATACATTGACGATCACGCGGACAGCATGGCATATAAAGCGCAAGCCATCGAAGACAGACGCACACTTAAAAAAGCCATTGAGGAATTGGAGGCATTACTATGAAATACGAAATTCAAGAATTTACATTGTGCGATGGGTGGATCAACAATTGGTCACACATGGATGAAGACGGCACAGTACACAAAACATATTTTACAAGCGCTGAAATAGCAGAAGAAGAGCTCGATTGGTTTTTGCATGATATGTTAGAAGAGGTCGAGGCGGGCAACATGGAAGACGCACCGGACAGGGAAGAGTTTCGTATTGTGGAGGTGGCAGAATGAGCCATGGACACACTAGCGGAGGTGGATATCAAAAGCCCCCATTGCTGGCACTACTTATTATCATTGCACTAATTGTTATAGCATCAAAGGGAGGCTAACAAAATGAAATACCTAGCACTTATCTTGTTAGTCCTATCAGCTAATGCAAATGCTTATATGGAATCAACCACTATGGACGGCTCAAAAATCATTCTAACACTTAACGAATGTGAAGGGTTTCATGATGCATACCAAGCTTTCATTACTAAAGATAGCTCTGTGTTGTCTTTCGGTTGCTGGAAAGCGGACAGAAAATCCATCATTGTGTTGTGGGATAAAAAAGATTTAATGCACTATTCTTTTAAGGAGTTTAAATTAAAATGAAACTTACTGTAACGATTGATCCGGATCAGCTCAATGATATTATTAAGGCGAGCCTTGAAGAGTATCACACTTATTTATATAACGCTGTGTGGCATAAAGAGGAAGACTACAGATTATCATTGGTGGATGCATTCACCATGGTATTAGAGCAATATCAAACACCGGATGAGCATCAAGCATATATTGCTAAATTTGTAAATTAGTGGTATGCTCGCCCGAAGAGGTATAACTTTTTCGGGGGTGTTTTTGTGGCAAATGATTATGATTCACTTAACCAATACTTACTGGGGCTTCATAACGTCGAGCCTTTGCATATTGATGAAGAGCATAGACTGGCTGAACTTATCCAAAGTGGTGATGATAAAGCATTGGAAAAACTTGTCAAGCATAACTTGCGGTTTGTTGTACATGTACTTAAACAAACTACAGCATGGCAACACGGCTCAATGCCGATTGAAGATTTAATCAGCATTGGTAACGAGCAATTATTAATCGCCGCAAAAAGGTGGATTCCAAAAAATAACTCTCGGTTTGCTACTTATGCAAAGAGCTTTATTTTAAAAGGCACACGACGCGCACTTGATAACACCTCTCACATGATCCGGCTTCCGGTGAATGTGTGTGAAATGATCAAGCGCATGAATTACAACGAGCGAGCTTTGGGGCAAGTGCTGGGACGCAAACCAAAAGAAAGCGAGATCGCCACAATGATGGGCATCACAGAGGAAAAAATATCGCAGTTAAGAGCGTATATTATTAGAGAGCCTGTGAGCCTATCAGAACTGAATGAAAATATGGAGGAAGACAATCATGAGTAAACAACACAAGTGGCACAAAGAAATCAAGCATTGGGCAGACGGTGGAGAGATTGAGTATAGATTTGTAAGAGATAATGGTACTTATTCACCATATTATAATTTTGTTCCAAATGTTGATAATTGGAATGAAGAAAGTCGTGAATACCGCATTAAACCACAGCCTAAAGAACCACAGTATTTGTATGCTTGGTCAACACAAATGGGAATTGCAATAACATCATATAAAGAAGATGTATCAAGCAAGTTTAAATACATAGGCAAAATTAAACTAGGGGTAGATGATGACAATTAAAAAAGCAATACCGGCAGAGATATACAATGATCAAGGCGACATGGTGCGCATTGAGTTTCATGACGGAAGTGGCGAGCATATCATTGACGCAGTTTGGGATGAGCACGACGAGCAAACATCCGAGAACAGAATAGCGTTTCGTGATTGGGCTTATCGAACTTTAATGCAGAAAGGATATAAGGTAGACAAGTGATTAAGTATATTGCTTTATACATTTTAGTTATATTGTTAGCAATTTATATAACCATTTTGACTGTTTTTGTACCACTTGTTTGAAAAGCTGTAGTAGATTGTCACCCTTTGCAAAAAGAAGTGTGACAATCCAATATAATCAAGCACTTACGAACAGTCGAATGCGGGTTTGCGGGCAATTATAAGTCATTGATTTATAAGGATTGTATGACTTGTCACACTTCTTTTCTCTTTTTTATTATTTTTAAAGAAAAAGAAAAATAAAAAGTAGAGATAAAGTGAAAACAAGTGGTACTTCTGTGACAAGTGTGACAAATTTGGTTAACAACTGATTAAAAAATAGGCAGATAAAAATGTTGAATTTAATTTTGCAATATGTGTTATGCTACTTATCAGCATACGGGCTTGGGCTGATTAGTGGGTTGGCATTGGCGAGTCTATACTACCATCATGAAAGGATTACAAAATGAGTAAAGAACTAAATGCATTAGAACAAGTGTTAGTGGATACCATCCACAAAGTGGGCAACTTAACATCTCAAGCGATTGACTTCGCTAGTGATCAGATCCCCGATGTGATCCACCAATTGCTAGTATTTAAGTTAGCTGAGAGTATTGTGCATATTACAATTAGCGTAATATTCATATCACTTTTTCTTTGGAGTTGGTATAAAGTAAAAGCTTGGGCAAGTGAAAACCAAGAAGATGATGCAATTATATTTTATTCAGCATTTATATTTTATTCAGCATTTGGTGGGATAATTACATTAGGAATTGGTATTTATGCATTGTGTAATCTGATTACCGTTTTAGAAATTTGGCTTGCTCCAAAGCTTTACCTTATTGAATATGCCGCGGAGATAATGAAATGAACCTCAAACAATTAGCTAACATTAAAGAGCGCCATGAAAAGATCTACCTTGTAGCGGACGACTCAATGCACAAGGTACTAGCACCACTCAAGGCAGACATTAAATACTTGCTAGACTTAGTAGATAAGATGGCAGAAAGCTATTATAAGGAACACAGAGATGATCCCCGTCACTAGCGTAATAGATCATGACATGGAATCGACCAAGCTAGTGATCAGTTTTCATTCAAACCTTGGCAATGTATCGCTTCGAGTGAAAACCAAGTTTAGTCGAGAAAACATCGAAGAGATCCGCGAATATAAAGACATGGTGCACAGGGTATTCACAGATATTTATGATGACTATACCAAAAAGTCGAAAGACAGGACACCAAAGTGAGACTCTGGGCGATTTTGGACGATGAGGGTGAGCCGGTCAGGTACTTTGACTTCCCCGCTGAGGGGGCAGTCAAGTATCCACCCGACACACCACAGTTACCAAGAGACCATCCGGATTGGGACAACCCACCATTTTGAATAGATACAAAAGTGGCTCTTACCCAATAGAATCAAGCTAATAGCCACAATTGTGAATAGATAGGTGAATAGATATGGACAGATTTTTCGTAGCGTGCATGATATTTAGTTTTATTTGTGGAGCATTTTTTGTGATGCAAATCGAAACCCACCGCGAACATGACAAAGGGTGTATAATTAAATTCGTACAGGGCAGAGAAACAATCATTACAATGGGGCACACACCAGATGACTAAAGACGAAGCATTAAAGATGGCGATTGTTGCTATTCAATCAGCATTAAGCAATCAGGGAACAATGTTATTAAGCGACCCACCACAAAGCGCATGGAAATTTTACGGATGTGATAATAAACTTAAAGAAGCATTTGAAGCCTGTAAAGAAGCCCTAGCACAGACAGCACAAGAACCCTATCGATGTCATTGGGTAGAAAAAGGCAAAGGGCATTGTGAACGAAATAAGCGTATGGGATTTGCTGACGATTATGGACACCCTGCACCATCATGGCAAAAATTAAGTGATGATGAGATAGTAAGTATATGGGTGCAAACGTATGATGAAAAAGATATTAGACAAGTTTGTCGTGCTATTGAACAAGCATTAAGGAATAAAAATGGCTACTAAAGACGAAGCATTAAATGAAATACACGATTCACCATCAACAACGATGGAAATACCAATGCCTACAAAAATCACAGGATATACGGCATTTTATCGAGGTGTTGGTCATATTAAATGGAATGATGTATATCAATTAGCACAAAAAACACCACATCCTATTTTGCCACATAATGTATTTGAAACTAGAGATGAAGCAATTAAAGCGGCTATGCAAATTAGTTACATGAAACCTATTTCAATAAAAATTGTTGCTATGGAGTTTGAAGTATGAAAACTAAAAACGAAGCATTAAAGATGGCGATTGAATACATTGAAAGTGGGGGTGGTTGGGGAAGTGCTAGTAAAGGTGCAATCAATGCCTGTAAAGAAGCATTAGAACAGCCAGTACAAGAACCCTATCAATGTCATTGGGTAGAAAAAGGCAAAGGGCATTGTGAACGAAATAAGCGTATGGGATTTGCTGACGATTATGGACAGCCAGCACAAGAACCTATGGCGTGGATGGATGAAAATAATCATGTGTTTGAAAAGGAGTCAGACATTCATGATAGCGGAAGTAAAATCCCACTTTATACCCACCCTGCATCATCATGGCAAGAATTAACTGATGAAGAAATATATAAATGCCAGCACCCTGAATACCCTGACATTATGTATTTTGCCCGTGCTATTGAACAAGCATTAAGGAATAAAAATGGCTACTAAAGACGAAGCATTAAAGATGCGTAAAGAACAAGATGAATATTGGTCTAAAATAATTAAGCAAGCTGAAGAAGCATTAGAACGGTATGCTATGACAAAGATTGCCAACACCCACCCTGCACCATCATGTGACAAAGTGACACGGCTTGAGGTCATTGATAACAATGGCAGGACTTATGTAAATTGGGGCATTGATAAGATGGAGTTTAGTTATCAAGATGATGGTAGAACATTAAAGATATTTACAAATGGTAGTGGTACTGCAGTAGTTGAAAACATGATGTGGATTGACGAAGCGCAGTTTATAGGAGAGACAGATGCGGAATAGATACGGCAATGAGTACCACTTTGAAAAGCTAGATGACAATACTTACACCATCAAGGGAGAGCTAGAGTACTGGCGATTTGGTGGACGCGAAGGGGTTGAGATGGATATGAACAACCTTGGCTTTGTTGACCCATCTGGTGGCCCGTTTATTAGCATCGGTTATGAAATTGAAGGGCACAAGGTCACCAACATAGCATCAACCAAAGATGGTATAATCTTTACAGTGGAGTAAATGGTGAAAAATAATTCAGAAATCATAGCAGAAAACAAACAGGCAATACTTCGCATATTAAGTGTTAATCCGGCCACCACGCACCAGCTTAGCAAAATGTTACAGATAACACTCAAACAGGCACAGTATTACTTACGCACATTGGAAAAGACTGGCCATGTTATAAAAGACAACAGCACAAGGAATCATAAATTATTCAGCGCAACTGGTAAAAAATATGATATAGTGACTCAAGGTGAGAGTCATATCACTTACCCAGCGCCTAATGTAATGGTTGTGCGTAACTCTAAAAGACCGCCGGGGGCGTATAGTTGGCAGAGAAAGAAATACAAAAGCACAACATCAATGCAATCAGGCATGGCATTGTTTGAAACAGCATAAAGGCAAATAGTATGAAAATACAATTCGAGAACATACCCGTCGAGCTAAAGAAAGTAAATCGTTGGGTGATGTGGAAGTATGTAGAGGTAGGCGAAGGTGAAACCAAACGTCTATCCAAAGTACCAATGCAGATCAATGGCGCATCGGCATCAAGCACCAACCCAAAACATTGGAGTGACTTCTTTGCCGTTGAGCAAGCCTACCAAACCGGCAAATTTAGCGGCGTGGGGTTTGTATTCAGCCAAGATGATAATTTGGTAGGCATCGACATTGACGATTGTAGAGATGTTGAGACAGGCGAACTAACAGAGTTCGCACAAAACATCATTGACAATGTGGATGGGTATGTTGAAGTCAGTCCATCAGAGACCGGCGTCAAAATATTCACACGCGCAAACTTCCAACAAGCACACGTTGACCACACCATTGGATTTGAGGCATATTCAAAAGCTCGATATTTTACTGTCACTGGAGCAAAACTCCAAGGTGACGTCCCAGCTAGTGAGCAAGTACTCACACACATAATCCCTGAGCGTACTAATGTTAAGACAGGTGACGAGTTTGCAGACTATGTGCCACCTGTTGAGGGATATGACTTACATAGAGTCGAGAGTGAACTACTCACCGAGCTAGACCCTGACGCGACGTACTCTGATTGGCTAGTGGTTGGCATGGCGATGCACCACCAAGGTCAAGGTGACTTTGAATGGCTAGAGGCATGGGACAGATGGTCAGCGCTTAGCCCTAAGTACGCAACAAACCTATGTGACAAGAAGTGGGCGACATTCTCAGGCAGTGGCGCGACTATCCGCTCACTCATCTTCAAGGTGAACCAAAAGAAAATCAAAGTGGCGCTTGATAATGGTGATATCATATTAGATCAAAATGTGATGTCACATGCACGCATTTTCCTAGACAATTACTACCGCATCGAGGAAGGCTTCAAGATTGTCCACTACGCTGATGACTTCTATCTATACTCTGGCACACACTACGAGGTGTTCGAGGAATTGACAGTGCGCTCAGACATGTATCACTTCTTAGACAAGTGCAAGAAGCTTGGACGCAAGCAAGAGATCATTCCATTCAATCCAAACCCAGCGGCAGTGAGCGCCGCGATTGATGCATTGAAGTCGATCGTGCACTTACCAAACCATGCGAACACCAAGCCACCAATTTGGTTACGCGAATATGTAGCAAGCAAGCCAGCGGCATCAAAGCTAATCAGCTTGAAGAACGGATTATTCCATGTGGGTGATCAAGCGCTCATCCCGCACTCACTTGGATTTTTTACACAAAACTCACTGAACTTTGACTATGACCCAAACGCAACATGTCCGCGTTGGGAGCAGTTCATGAGCGATATTTGGGAAGATGACATCGAGGCCATTCACACATTGCAAGAGATGTTTGGCTACATATTGTCAGGAGACACCCAGCAACAGAAATTCTTTAACATGATCGGCCCTCGCCGCTCAGGTAAAGGCACGATCAACAAGATATTGGTTTCTTTGTTAGGCCAACACAATACTGTTGCGCCAGAATTAGGAGAGCTCTGTGATACATTCGGTCTACAACCTTGGCTTGGCAAATTACTTGCGTCTTTCACTGATGCACGTGCTCCAGAGCGAAATCGAAATGCTGTGGTTTCTCAGCTACTTCGTATCGTCGGAGGTGATACTATTACGGTAAACCGTAAAAACAAAGAGGCATGGAACGGCTACTTACCAACACGCATTGTCATTTACTCCAATGAAGTACTGCAATTGACGGAAAACTCCAACGCATTGACCGGCCGGATGGTAGTATTGAAGATGACTAAAACATTCTATGGTAATGAGGACACCGAGCTTGCGATGAAGCTTGAAGACGAACTATCAGGCATCTTTAATTGGGCAATGGAAGGACTGCGCCGTCGATTAGAACGTGGCGGCCACTTCATTCAACCGGCCTCTGGTGCATCGTATCTTGAGCTTATGTCTGAGCTTGGCAATCCAATTGGCTCATTCGTAGAAGACACATTGATATTCGATCCGCTAGGGTCAGTCGCCAAGGACGATGTGTTTACATGCTACTCACATTGGGCGCTAAAGAAGAAGCTTGCCGTGGGTACAGAATTCTCATTCAAGCGCAGATTCTTAGCGGCAACCCAAGAGCACCGCATCGAGGCGAGCTTAGACAGAACCGATGGCAAACGCACACACGTTTACATGGGCGTCAAGCTCAACCCTAAAGCACAAGCATATATTGACAGTGTAGTAACTTTTGAAGACGGGATCGCATACTAATGAATAAAGACGAAGCTTTAAAGATGGCGATTGAATTTATGGGAACATTAACCATTGACGTTGGCATAAAGACATGGAATGAAAAACATAGGAAAGAAGCAATCCAAGCATGTAAAGA
>JGI24890J29729_1001032_pt1 | contig 13870 bp, 27 predicted proteins | sample FreactcultureFD7_FD_29729 | JGI IMG/M metagenome (IMG submission 29729)
AAAATAGACGCAACGCCGAAAAGCAACTTTTTCTTTCATAGTTGGTGCAATAATAAAGGGGTAAATGTTAAATGGCGAGGGCGGTTTTTACCGCCCTTTTTTATTTAAAATAAATACGCTTATAATAGGCCTTAGATTCCTTATAATATAAATTACAATAGTGAGCGCCAATTTTAAGGCAAAAAGCGCTAAATGAGGCTAAATTTGCAATATTTCGATATTTCCTGGTGTTCTCCCCATTTTCAAAAAAAACAATTGCGGTAAAAAGTTCTTTTGCCATTTTACAGGGATTTTGGATTAATAACAAAAAACTTAGTTCCTAAATAATCAATACTCTTAATTTTCCTGGTTAAAAGCAATTTAGCAATGGCCCTAAGTATTGTTATTTTTTTATATTTAGTTACTTCTAATAAATCGGTTAAACAGGCTCCCTTACGTTCCTGGATAATAAAAAAAATTTTTTGCGTGTAATTCATAAAGTTGTACTATATTTGTTTTGAAAAAAGTTGCCGTCATAGGTAGTTGAATGTTAGTAAATAATTCAATTAGGCCTCCCTTAAAACAGGAGGCCTTTCTTTTTTATTTGCTTAAATAATCAATATGCGCCTTTGCGCTTGTCAAAGTTTTGTGAGTTGTATTGTCTATACTAACAATATATTCTCCCGCGACTTCAAATATCCACCAACCTAAATAGTAAATTTTTTTAATGTTCATTTTTTATTTATTTAATAATTTATAAAATATTGTTTTTCCTAATTCCCAAATAATAATTGTAATAACATAAATCATTTTAATTTAATTTTAAATTGTTGCAAAATGTGTTCAAATAAGACCCAAAGCATAATAATCAATGCAAAGATTACGGCCCATAAAAATTTGAAAAATAATTCAATTGATAATTTTAGTTTTCTCATAAAAGTTAAAAAAGTTAACGAACCTTATATTTATTGTTATGGTCTTTTAGAACATAGGCATTATTTATCCAAATTTTCATAAGTTGTTTTGCGTATGTATTTGATTGCGCAGTTCTCTCTTTTATTTCCTCCACTATTTCCGAATATAACATCGGAATTACTACAATTTGATTACAAAGTCTTTTTGATTCAATTTCGCTCAAATCGGAGGCCTTATTTGTTTTTTTAACATTAGAATTATTTTCTACCTGTTCAAATTTGCCATTAAAATTCATTAAGGTTATTGGTTCAAAGTCCGAATCGGAGCGCATAAAACGCGACGACATAATAAATGTATTTGTTTCCTTATCTTTTTTAACTTCCAGGGTACTTTGTGCAAATCTATCGGAATGACTACCAATTACGCCCGTGGTATGATCGTTTGATTTGTTGAAATGTAATACCGATATAATTAACAAATCATATACTTTAGTAATCTTTTTAAGCCACTTAGTCAATTTTGTACTTTCGACCTCATCATTGTAATTACTAATTAAATCTAACATTCCGTCCAGGACTAAAACGGAACAATCGGGGGTCAATTCTAAATACCTCTCAACCATTTTTATAATAGTATTACTTCCGTCCTCCCGCACTTGATATGAATCAAAATTTGCAGGCATAATATCCAGGCCCGCAAAATTTTTAATTGAATCAATGCGCTTGTAATAATCGTAATCGGAAGATTCAGTATCAAAAAGACATAATCTTTGTCTTTTTTCGGGAAATGTTATTTTCATTGTGAAAATATCATAGGGAACAAATGCGGAGGCAATACAAGCATTGAGAAAGCTCGATTTGCCCGCCTTTGGCAATCCCCCAAAAATTATATACGCTTGGCTTGAACCTACCGCCTTTGAATTAATACGCAATAAAACATTCTCTTTATCGGGAATGTAATTTGTTTTATATTTTCGGAGTTCAAGTAATTGGTCTATAGTGGGTTTTTGAATGTTAGTATTTTGTTCCACTACCAATTTTGAATTAAAGAAAATAATAAAATTCCTAATATAAAGATAATTGCTCCCTCAAAATTATTATTGGATAATTTTGTTTTGATTATTTGAATTAATTGTTTCATTTGTTAAATCGGTTAATTTTTTTTCTAATAATTTTAATAATTCCTCCGCGTCCTGGATTGATGTTGCCATTAATTTTTCGGGTCCAATATATTCGTTGGTACCTAATTCCTCCTTATGTAATAAACAATATGTTTTATACAATTCAAGGGCAAAAAATTCAATTTTAGTTAAGCCAGGAACAGGAACAACCATTCTTCCGAATGAATCCTGTACAGGAGTTATAGGAAATGCGGGCGAGGTTTCAAATTTCATGGGTTATTTTTTTAATATTTTTTAAGTTTATCGTATTCATCCATTTGTGTTTCAAACATAACTAAGCAAAAGCGCTCAAAAGGAAATGCGCCTTTTGGTATTTTTTTATCTTTTTGTACTTTTTTATAAAGCATTTTTAATAAATCTTCATTAGAGGCCATCCAATCGAAAATTTCGGGTATTGAATATTTTTTAGTTCTCATCATTAATAGTTTTTAATTTGAATGATAAGGTTGCTAAATCTCTATTCAATTGGTCAATTGAATCTTCTACTAAATTTTTTATCTCCTGTTCTAATTGAAATGGGAATGTAAATTGGTCCAAAATAACAAATTCCTGTTTATGCCCTTTGTGGGCCTCAAACATTATTCTAATGTTACGCCAATTTTGGAGTTCTTTTAATTGCTCCAGTACGCTAACGCGTTTTTGTAATCGTTGAATTTCGAGCAAAGTATGCTCATTGAGGTTTTGTGCCATAATAGCGGTTTAAATGTTAGTAATACTCAAATTTATAAAAAATTTGCATACTACCTAATTTTTTTTGCTATTTATATCTATAAAGGTGAAAAAAGTTACTTATTAAAAGCGTTTTATAGGCATTTTAGAAATTATCTTAGGGTGCCTACAGCACCGCTAAGATAATTTTATTCTACGAATATAAGACAAAATATGCCTTAAATTTTTCAACATTTTTAAAAATAATTGCAAAATGTGCTAAAATTGAAGTTTTTTGAGTAATTTTATATTCAATAACGTGTTTTATGAATAAAAAATATTGGGCCTTATTGGTTGGTATTATTGTTTATATTGGATATAAAAAATATGTTTTAACTCAAAGTCTAAATATTTTTTTTAAATCTTTAGATTTTAGTAATTTATCATTAATAGACCCAACTTTAAATTTAGTCGTACAAGCAAACAACCCAACAAGTACAAGCGCAGATTTGCAAAACATACGCGGAGAATTATATATTGACGATGTTTTGGTTGGAAATGTTTTTGGAATTACTCCTGTTTCAATTGCGCCAGGTAGTAGCATAATAAATATTCCTGTTACTATAAGTTATGCAGGCGCAGGAGACTTAGTACAAAAATTCAGTTCAAATAATTTTAAATTGAATTTTAAGGGGACAATGAATGTTGATTTTATAACAATTCCTTTAAATTTTGATTATAGTTTTTAATGATAAATAAAAATATCATATTAGGTAGTCTTAATCCTTTTTTAAATAAGGAAAACGTTGTAATTGAAAACCAGGGCGTAAATGATATTATTACAGGAATATTAAAAACACACAATAAATACAAAAGCGAATACGACAAAATTTATCAATATTTTGTTGGATATGATTTGCAAGAAACTTCAAAAAATATATGGAATTTTTTGAAAAAAAATGTTCCTTATTATATTGAAAGTAACGATTTGCAATATTTAAAATCTCCTGCAAGTATTATATGTACTCCGTCCGATTGTAAATCATTTGCATTATTTAATAACGGCGTATTAGACGCCTGGAAAAGAAATGAAAATGTTGATATTGAAATAATGTACAGATTTGCAAGTTATGACCCATTTGACAAGATCCCGCAACACGTTTTTTCAGTTGTAAGAGGAGACGGAGAAGAATTTTGGATTGACCCTGTATTGGATAAATTTAATGAAAAAAAACAACCATATTTTTATAAAGATAAAAACATTAATAAAATGGCATTAGTAGGACTTAGCGGTGTTCGTTCAAAAATGGGCGACATTGTTTATGACGCAAACGGAAATTTAATTGATACAAGCACAGGTCAATTTGTGGACCAATCGGGAAATTTACCAGGAACATTCAATAATAGTAGTACAACAAATACGGGTTGGGATTGGACCAATTTATTCGGTCAAGTTTTAAAGTCTGCTCCTGCTATTATTACGGCAACAAAAGGAGGAACTCCTCAAAATGTTTACAATCCTAATATTCAAAATGTACCAGGTGCAAAAGCTCCCGCAACAAGTACAAGCGGAATAAGTGCAACTAATTTACTATTATTGGGCGCGGTAGGTTTTGGCGCTTATTATTTTTTCTTTAAAAAGAAGTAATTGCAACACTATACTAACATATCGTATAATAATAGAATAGGAGTTATTGACCCTGTAAGCGTGTCGATTGAATTAGCAACCATTGCTTTGCCTTTTGTACTTAATTCATTTCAGCACCCTGCAGCGGACGCGCGAGGTGTTATTTCAAGTGTTAAAAACAAAGTTCAAAATTTAGATAGTGCAAACAGGGTGGCGGAAATTTTAAAAGCAACTACACAAATTAGCCCAAAAGCAAAAGACGTAGAAGCAAACGAATTGATGTTGTGGTATCGTATGGCATATCCAAATGATTACACTACATTAACCTCTCAACAAAAAATGTATTGGAATCAATATATAGACTTTGCAATTCAAACTTATAATGAGAATCAAAGTCGATTTGATTATCAACAATCAAAATTTAGCGACGCTGAAATTAATTATGGACAAACTACAGGCCTTTTAAATTCCACTACTGGTAAATATTTAGTATATGGTGCAATCGGTTTAGGTTTATTATTAATGATAAAAAAATAAAAAAATGACAGCTTTACAATCAATAGTAAAAGAAGCAAAAGCAATCAAAAAAGCATATCCAAAAAGATTTGCAAAATGGACCGATTACGTTAGACAGGCCTCTGCTATTTATGCAAAAAAACATAAGGGAAAAAGTCCTGTAGGTAAAAAGAAAGTAGCAAAGAAAAAAGTTGCTAAAAAAAGAATTGGCAAAGTTGACAAAAAATTAAAAACAACTTTAAAAACTAAAGGTTTAAAAATGCCTCATGGTTACGACGTTGTAAAACGCAAACGTAAAATAAGCGGAGTAAAAAGAAAGCCAAGTGAAAAACAAGTTTTAAAATCTATTAAAAACGCGGTTAAGGTTCAAAAATCTCACATGGGTAATATTGGAGGACACGCAATTGATAGAATAAAGACAAGTATGTCTCATTTAGCACATTATCACAATGCGCATAAAAAATATATGGCTATTCCATTAAAAGAAAGAAAACAACATGCTTCCGAAATTAAAAAATTAAAACATTTAATCAAAGAAACAAAAACTCATATATCTCAATTAAAAAGAAGTATTTAATAAACAATTTTTTCTCAAACAAAAAAAAAACAAAATGGCAAGAAGAAAATCTCACGCAAAAAAACGCCACCACACAAAACGCCGTCGCCATAGTGCAATGCATGGAATTGGTGGTACCTTAACAAGCGTACTTTATTTAGTGGGCGGAGGTGTTATTGCTCAATACATTGGAAACTTTGTTTCTCCAATGTTACCTGCAACAATGAGCGCAGGAACTAAAAATTTAGTTAATGGTGCGGTCCCAATCGTAGGCGGTATCTTAACTCAAAAAATGATCAAAGGAGACGTTGGCGCTAAATTGGCTGCAGGTATGATAACCGTAGGCGGTATCAATTTAGTTAAAGCAACTGGAATCATTAGTGGTGTTGGAGCTAACAATTATCGTAATATGCCAGTACGCAATATTGCAGGTACTCAATTAGCAAGCAAAGGAACTTATATTGCAGGCGTTCAAAAATCTGCAATGTTAGAACATTGTTAATCAACTTTTTTAACTTTTAAATAAAAATAGAAAATGGCTACTCAAATCGGTAATAGATTAGTGTTCGAAAATTCAAGAACGTTAATCAATCAATTAGGATATGATACTTCTCATGCGGTATTAACTCCAAGTTATTTAAGAAGTGAAGTTGCATTGTCAACTTCAAGTGCTTCATATCATGTGCCTGTATTAGTTAACGATTCAGTTAACGGCACACCAACAGTTCGCGAACAACGTTTGGCGTTACAAGATTTATTTATCGTTGCAGGTATTCAAATCACTTTAGTTAGTGGTTCTTCAACTTCTGCGGTTGCTCAATCTTATACTTACCCAAATAAAACTGCATTTCCTACAGGAAACGCGCAATTGTATTCTTTGTACAACGGGTATTTGAATATTCAGGTAAATAATCAAAACGTTTTACCAAAATGGAGCATTTTGCAACATTTAGACGTTCCACAAGCGCAACAAAATACAAACTTTAACGCTGCAACGGCTACAAGTCCTGCACAATATTTAATCGACCAAGTATCTTTCGACGAATACGCGTTACAAGTATGTGAACCTAATATCGTTTTAAATGGTGCAAGCAACATTCAAGCTTCTATCATTTTACCAGGTGCGCCAACTACGTTGGATTCTAACACTTATGTAAGTGTTAACTGGTATGGTATTTTAGCACAAAATTGCACGTCAGTTAAGTAATACTTTTGCGAAGTTTAAACGCTACTGCCGAGGGTCAGTTATTACCCTCTATTTTATAATTTTATAATTACGCATTATGATAAGAATTGAAAGATTCGAAGCCGTGGAAATTGCAGTTCCTAATGGAAGCACGTTAACCCGTTTTTATTTCCCCGATTTGCCGAACCTTAGAAATGCGAAAGTTACAGGAATACAGGTTTATACTGCAGGCTCAATAAGCGCAACTCCATTGACAGGAAGTACGCCTGTTACTACTGCAGATTTAAAAAAATCTTTTTTAACTTTGTATGAAGGAGATTTGCAATTAATATATAATACTCCATTAGTGGGATTAAATAATATAGTTAATAGCGCTGCAGACCCGTACACTTTCGAATTACCTGCAATCAATGGTATTACAATTTCGTGGGTAAAATCGTATGTAGTATTGCCAACTGCTTTAAGTACAACTAATGTTGCTTATTCTTTTGGGGTTTACTATCATTTTTAAAAATTTTTAAGTATGCCAGTTAACAACGCAATGGTAACAGGTACACGCGGAATAATGGAGTGGTTCGACGACAACGCGAACACTCCTTATTACTCCGTTTGGTCTGGACCTAAACAAATGAATTTTAGTTGGAATGATGACGACCAAGACGCAGGACGTCAAATATTAGAAAAAAATATTTCAGCATTTGAACAAAATGGTGTTGGTAGTTTATTGACTTTAAAGTTGCACCCAAAAAAAGATAAAGCGGGCCACATTACAAATGTTACTCCGCACTACGCTTCAATTCAGTTTAGACCTGCAGAATTAGAAAGAGCAATGTACAATCCTCGCGCAATTACAGGAGTTGACACAGGATTAAGTGAAAGATTGAGAAATTTAGAAGAAACAAATAATTTAATATTAAGCAAATTAAGTGAGCAAGAATTTGAGGTAGAAGAAGAGAAACCGAATTATTTTGAAAATTTATTAACTAACCCTCAAATACATGGTTTAATGATTGCAGGAATTTCCAAATTTTTAGGAATTGATAATAGTTCGGTTAGTGGCATGCCTGGTGCAATAGCAGGACTTAATGAATTAAACGAAAATGAAGTTTTTGAAATAGTAAGTAGTTTAATGAGTAAAGGAGTTACAATTGAACATTTGAGGAAATTAAATCAAATGGATTCAAGCAAATTATCTTATTTATTAAATATGTTATAAATAACTTTTTTCACTTTTATTATGGCTACAATTACTGCAGATAAATTAGTTAATCATGACCTTTACGCTAAGGCAAATGTTAACGCATTAGATAGTACATTTAAAAATATTGCTCAATCTTTTACCGCAGGGCAAAGGATTGGAAATATATATAGTTGGATTCAAGGCGCCGATGGTTCAATATATTATATGATATATTTATCAAAAGCCGATTATGATAATTTTAATCCAAGTTATGTATTGCATGACCCAAATAAATTAGATGTTCCCGATTTGCCAAATATATTGCAACAAATAGCAGACCAGGCAAAAGCCGCCGCGATCGAAAAAAACGGGGTTGTTGGTTATTATTTAACTACTTATTTACCTTATATAGTTGGGGCCGTAGTAATTGCAATTGCTCTCCCTTCAATAACTAAATCATTTAAAAAATGAAAATAAATAAATTTAAAATTTTAGGATTTGCAGCAATTGGATATTTATTATTCAGTTCTTTTAAAAATAAATCTAAAACAGGTAACGTATTAGTTTATGATTACCAAGGAGGCGCTCCAACAGGAACAAATCAAGTTTTTTCAAATGTTGGTACAATCATTTACGATTTGAACATGCAACCTCAATACACTTATGATACTGCAGGTATTGGAATGACAATTACAGGAAATGCGGGAAGTGATATGTATTCGGTAGTATATGGCGCCAATTTCATGAATGGTATTTCGGGATTAGTATTTAAAAATGATGTTCAAACTCCTTAATAAAATGGAAAATAAAAAAGATAATAAAGGTATTATTGGATTATTGTTATTAGGTTTTGGCGTGTACTATTTATTGAAAAATAAAAAGAATACTCCTCAATCAATGCCAACTTCTATAGTGCCAACGGGTACACAATTAACAGGAGAGACCAATATTATGCCTACGCAAAATAATCAATCGGTTCAAACTTCTACTCCAAGTATTATGCAAACAATTAGCGATATTACAACCGCTCCAATAATTGTTCCCAATTATCAAAGTAGCGTATATCCAAGTGTACCCGCTCCAAGTGGTTACACATACGCGACGCCTGCAACGGGAGGAGAACAATATTTGCAAACAACTGGTCCTTTAGTTCCTGCAACTCCCGAAACAATAAGCGCACAAACGCCCGATTGGTTCACACAATATACTCCCCCAATGGAGACAATAATACCAACTCCCGATTTTCAAACTCCTGCAACTCCCGAAACAATAAGCGCACAAACGCCCGATTGGTTCGTTCAAGATACTACAGGGGGAGGAATGACAAACGACGCCAACAACTTTTTCTCCTTTGATTATAATACTTTAAATAATAATAATTCAGCGGATATTCAAGCCGAAAAATAAATATAACTACATGAAAAAAAATGATACTTTATTATTGTTATTAGTTGGAATTGGAATTTACTTTTATTTAAAAAGTAAAAAAACAACTGCAACTCCCGACGTAATTTCAACAAACCCTGTATTGCCTACAAATGATACAGGAGTTCCAATTGCACAATCTTTGGACTCTAATAATATGGGTCCCGAATATCATGCACGCTTTGCACTTTCGGGAATGAATAAACACAAATTCGGTAATATTCCAAATACAATATAAAATGAAAGATATTAACATTGACGCACTCAAATACGAAGTTGACTTTTATACAATTGATACGTCTCAATATGTTGGAGGCTATCCTTATAATGGATTGACATTTATTAATTATGGTACAAGTTCCGTAAAAATTGAAAGTATTACATTACAACAAAATCAACAATTTGAAATCCAGGGTAATACAGGAGAAATAACAACTCAAAGATTCTTTGTAAATTTTGGATCTTCAACAACGGGAAACAATGTTGTAGTTGTTCGAAAAAGATATTTGAATGTATAGATATGGGCGTAATTAATAATGTAGATATAATAATAATAAGATGTCTGTTAAAGTAGATTATAATATTTTAAATCAAAAAGGAACTCCTGCTTTCTTTTCCGATGTATTGGCCAATAGGCCCGCGTTTGGTTTTGCGGGTAGGGTTTTTATTTCAACTGATAGCGGACAAATATTTGAGGATACAGGAACCGCCTGGAATCTTATTGCAGACGCGGGCGTTGGTGGCGGAACTTTAAGTTCCGTTTGTGTTAATGGCAATACAACCGCCACAGGAATTGTAATTACTGCAGGAGGTTTGAGTACAAATAGCTTAACCGATACAACATTGACAAGCGGTTCAGTATTATTTGCAACAAGTGGCGGAGCAATTAGCCAGGATAACACAAATTTATTTTGGGATAATACAAACAAATGGTTGGGTATTGGTACCGCTCCAAGTTCTCCGTTGGATATTCATAATGCGGGGTCCGCTTCAATGCTTGCTTTAAATAACACAGGAGGAAATGCAAGCAATATAATATTCCTTAATGCAAGCGCAAACAAATGGAGAATTGGTAATACTGCAAGTAATACATTCGATTTGTTCAACAATCAAATTGGAACAACTGCATTGTCTTTTAGTGGTTCAAATAGTGCTGCAACATTTATAAATTCAGTAACCGCAACGGCGCATATTACTACAGGTGGAACAAGTAGCCAATTCGTTAAAGGTAACGGAACGTTAGATAGTTCAGTTTATATTACATTGGCAAATTTGAGCGCAACAACTCCATTGTCTTATAATAATAGTACAGGAGCATTTACAATACTTCAATCGGGAGCAAGTCAATCGGGATATTTAAGTTCAACTGATTGGAACACATTTAATAATAAAGCAAGTTTAAGTTCTTTAAGTGCAACAACTCCATTGTCTTATAATAGTAGTACGGGAGCATTTACAATCCAGGTAGCAAATAGCGGTCAATCGGGATATTTAACTTCTACGGATTGGAACACATTTAATAATAAGCAGGCAACTTTGACCTTTGGTAATTTAACCGAGGCGGTAAGTAGTGTATTATCAATTACAGGAGGAACAAATGCGGTAATTGGTACAGGAACAACAATACAAATAAAGCAATCAAGTGCAAGTCAATCGGGATATTTAAGTTCTACCGATTGGACCACATTTAATAATAAAGCAAGCGCACTCAACGGAACAGGATTCGTAAAAGCAAGCGGAACGACGATTACTTATGATAATAGTACCTATTATTTAGCAAGCAATCCCAATAATTACATTGCGTTAACAGGTTTAAGCGCAACAAGTCCATTGTCTTATAATAATACAAGCGGAGGTTTTTCGATTAGTCAAGCAACAACAAGCGCAAACGGATATTTAAGTTCTACGGATTGGAACACATTTAATAATAAATTAGGGTACACAGGTAGCATTTCAACTAACCAGGTATTAAATGTAATTTTTGTAAGTGGTATTCCATATTTACAAGCGGGTACAATTACGGACGGAGCAACTTCGGTCACAATTAATAATAGAATTACAAGTAATTCCGACACTATAAGTGTTAACGGAACTGCAGGGAGTATTCAAATACAAATTAATAATCAAACTGCAACAACTGGTAAACAATATTATTTTAATTCAAAAAGTACAGGCGTTTTAGGTTTTGGAAATAATACTACAGGAGACATTTTAACTTTTGACGGAACTACAGGAACCGAAACAAACACAAAAGGTTTAAGAGTAACAAGTGCAAGCGGAGACCAACAAATGTGGATTTATGGAACTTCTCCTGCATATCGTTTATATAATAGTATATCAAGTCCTACAATTGCAGGTTTTGTTGGTATGGCTACGGCGGTAAATAATTTTATACAAGGTACTGCAAGCGGAGACATGGCAATTGGTACAAGTACAGGAGGGAACATATTTATTGGTACTGCAAGCGGTACAATTAATCCTTCAATGGTCTTTACAAATCAAGGGTATATAGGTATATCATCAATTTCTCCAACAACTACTTTAACCATAGGAATAGGTAGTTATTCTTCAAACTGGCCAACGCAATATTTTAACACTTATAATAATGGAGGCACAAGTTCATCTTCTGCATTACAATTAGCATTTAATAATCCAGGTACCAATAATTTTGCTATTGGGCATTATGGTCAATTATTTAGTATTGGTGTTGCAGGTACAACAAATCCTGGAACAACTTTTTCAACTACTCCTTATTTTAATTTGACGCAAGGAGGAAACGTATTAATAGGAACTACAACAGATAATGGAGAAGCAAAAGTACAAGTAAGTGGAAAAGTGCAAGCAAGTAGTTTAGGAGTGACTATAAGTGGTGGTAGAAATGAAACTATAACAAGATTTTATACTGCAACAAGCAATACAGTATTAACTGCAACTAATGCTGGAGCAGGTAATACAATTGTAGTAGTAGTTGAATATATTGGAGATTATGATTATAGCGGAACTTATCAAACATCGGGAATTGTAATGGCATCGGCAAGACAAAGTAACGGAGGAACTTGGTCACAAATAAATAACACAATTGTCTCTAAAACAATTTCTGGAGGCATTGATTGCTCTCCGACATTAACTTTTTCGAGTGGTGTCTTAACTTTAGCAATTGGAGGTTCAGTAGAATTAGTTGCTAAAATATCAATAACATGGCATAATATGAGTGTTTCAATAAATTAATACAATGTTAGTAGTAAATAAAGTAAAAGCAATACAAGAACTTAACAATAAAATAGAAAATTTAAAAAATTAACATGAAAAATATACAACCAGTATCAATATGGTACAACGGACAAATGGTACAAGCGGTATTGTTTAGCTTAATTAGCATTAGCGACAATCTAAGTACAACAGCGACTTTTTATTATGCTTTGTTAAGTTCTGCGCAAATTAGATTGGCGGAGGGTAATTTAACAATGGATGGAGCAGACTATACAACTTATTCAACTTCTACAAGTAGTAATGAATTTGCATATAGTTGGGCCGCTCAAAAACTTAATTTAACAATTATTTCTTAATTTTATAAAAAAACAACCATGAAAGAAAAACAAGAAGCATTGCAATTGATTAAAACATTAATTGACGTAGCAATTAAAAGAGGATTATTTGAAAACATTGAAAGCACAATTCAAGTAAGTAACGCTTTTAACTTTATTGCAACTGAACTACAAAAAGACAATGACGCACAATAATACCGATATGACGGGGATAAAAGGCACTTTATTAACTTTTACAACTTATTTAGTAAGTTTAATGGATATAGACATAATGCTAAAGATTGGCGTTATGGGAGTGGGTATTGTTTCCGCAATTAGTACGATTGTATATAATATTAAAAAAATTAAAAAATTAGACGATGACAAACGCTAAAACAACCATATTCGGTTTATTATCCGCAATAGGTGGATATTTCGCAATGAATGGCACAGGTAAAATTCAAGTAATAGGCCAGGCGGTTGCAGGAATTAGTACATTCTTATTAGGTGCAAGCGCAAAAGATGCCTCAAATAATAAATAACCTGGTATGAACAGGAAAAAAAAAATTGCCTTAGGTGTAGGCTTAACAATTATCGTTTTATATATGCTTAAAACCAAATTAGCCAAAAGTTTAACTAATACGTCCTTTGGATCGTTAAGTGATAAAATATTTAATTTTATTGGAGGTTTAGAAAACTTTACTCCCGTTGCTGAATGGGATTATAAACAATGGTCCGTTGGATATGGTTCGGGGTACAATTGGGACCAGGGCCGACCTGTTCAAAAGGGAGATGTAATTAATAAATCAACCGCAAAACAATGGCTTTTAAATGAAGCGCAAAAATACTTTAATGATGTTAAAAATATGGTACAAGTACCTATCAATGACAATCAATTAATTGCTTTGTCGTCTTTTGCATACAACGAGGGGCCAGGCGCATTTCAAACAAGTACATTATTGAAATTATTAAATAGTGGGGCCGATATTAATATTGTGGCAAATGAATTTGACAAATGGGTATATGCAGGAGGCAAAGTTAGTCCAGGGTTAAAAAATAGACGCAACGCCGAAAAGCAACTTTTTCTTTCATAGTTGGTGCAATAATAAAGGGGTAAATGTTAAATGGCGAGGG
>JGI24890J29729_1001033_pt1 | contig 13863 bp, 33 predicted proteins | sample FreactcultureFD7_FD_29729 | JGI IMG/M metagenome (IMG submission 29729)
ACAACATTGTGAAATTCGCCTTCACAATACAAATTGTTTTTATCCCAATCTAAATTATTTGGTTCACCTTTATAGGTTTCCATCCACGCTACTGGTTCATTATTCATCAACAATTTATCCTAGTTAAATTTGCTATTATATTTTTCAACGCCTCTATTTCAGCTTGCATTTCTGCTAACTTATCGCATGGCACTAATACTGTGTTGTGCGGTCTTTCGTATTGATGGGTATAGAGTGGAATAGACTCAGGATATTCGTAATTGGTATACATAGTCCCACCCTTAACTTCTGACATCCATACTACTGGTTCATTGTTTGTATCAGGTTTTCTACCATCTTCAACACCATTGTTATAAGCCCTAATTTTTGCAGCTTTCAACGCTTCTATTTTAGCTTGTTGCTGGCGTAGCATGGTTGCTGCAATTTCCATGACACCAACAAACGGATAAGTATTTTCTAATTCATCAGCTAGTTCATTTGCGTTCATTTCTCTAGTCCTTTCATTAAAAGCACAACGCCAACTGCTTCGCTAATCTTTTGATTCTCGCCTACTGTATAGAACTCGTATGTCCATTCGTTGTTAGGAAAAGTTCTACCGCCTGTACCTACTTTATAAGTCCCAACTTCTAGAACGCAACCGCCATTGATGGTTTTAATAATCCCAATTCGATGGTTTACTGATTCGCTAGATACTCGTTCATCATCAGGGATTATTGTTCTAACATCACCATGTTTATTTGTCTCAAGCCCTAACCATTTAAGTATTAACTTTTTCATGTTATAACCCCCTTGCCTTCTTTTCTGCGTGTTCGTACCAAAAACGGATGAATTTTTTAAGCTCTTCCTTAGTTGTGCCAATGTGTATGAGCGTGCCATCTTTATTTATCGCCTCAATTTTATTAACCACCATCCCATCATCGGTATCGCCTTCAATCAGCAACACAACAATGTCATCCTTAGTAGCTAGGCGCTTTAATAAAATCTCTTGCCCCATACTAATCTTCTCATTGGGTCGCTTCCATTCGCCAACTAAGAAATGCCCAAAGCGTTCAATGACCATATCTAAGTTAGACGGAAGCAACTTAGGGTTACTAGGGATTACCTCAATAAGGTCGGTAAAGTCGGTATGCTTTGCATCAGGATTACGCATGGCAGTCATATTAAGGCATCCTCAAATACATATACTGGTTTAGGTTTACGCACGCACTTAAATGTCCAGCCAAGCCTTAGAGCGCAAACTGCTTGGGCTTCTTCTTGTCTGCCCACGATTCGCATGACGCTACCTTCTTCGTCTTTAATGACGTAACTCATTTATCTGAATCCCGAAATACGTGGGCTAAATACGAAAGTGGCATCCCAATTAAGAGGCTTAGGCATGACGTTATCATCCACCAAAGCCCTAATATTCCAGCCCAAATTAACATAAATACACCGAGAGCTAGAAAAAATCCGCTTAACGCAAGTGAACTGAAAGAGTCCATTAGCATGAACCAAGCACCAGCCTTCTTTTGCATTATCGTTATCCTTTATAGTCTTATCGCCTTTTACTGCTGTTGTATATGGCACTTGTATATAGCGTAGTGCAAATGAGTATGCTGGGTTTCGCCATAGCCACTTAACCTTACTCCAGTAGCTTCTGCCGTTAATCTGTTGGAAGGTATAGTCACCATCTAAACTATTATCGGGTGTCATGAACCAGTTAAGCCATGTAGGTAGGCGAGGGCCGATTCCCCATACGCTATGGTTATCTAACCATCCATCTTTCTGCTGCGTAAATAAAACCATTACAGGTGCAAGAATAAGTGCTAACAATGTTATAACAAGACTGATTGGCACTAACGCCAAATAGATTACATAAATCATTTATTTCCTCCTAATAATCCGCTTAACCCACTCCCTGTATTTTGTAAGTAGGGGTTGTATTGTTGTGCTTTTATTGCTTGTTGATGCAATTGAATGTGCGCTTGAGTGGCTTGTGCTTGTTGCGCTAGATACGCTTGTTGTAATGCCACAGATTGAGCGTGGGTCTGTCCAGCCTGTTGCGTACCTGTTCGCAGTCTTGAAAGTGGCGAATCCCCCCACAGACTCTCCTCCGACTTTGGGTCGAGAAGTTCCTCCAATACTTGGTCGTGAAACTTCTTTAATCTTAGTTTGCTTATACCAGCAAAATAAGCGGCTTTATCTTCTTCATCTAAGTAGTTCTCAAAGTTTTCAACGATATAAGTCCAACGATTGCTCCCAATAAACTCCTCAGGGTTACTCTCCATGCGTTTAAGCAATAGTTCTATGGTTTGGTTCATAGCACTCTCCTTTTAATTGTTTTAATTTCTTCTTCGTTAAGGCTTGCATTTCCTATGCTTAAAGAATTTACTACTGGGTAAGCCGCCCATGTTATTGCTGAGCCAGCGCCAGCGTTAGTAGTCAATGATGACCCTGTGGAATTCCCTAAAACAGTCGGTGGGGCTGTCGTCACAGAAGATGATAGTTCCTTCTCCTCAGAAGATAAAACCTCCCTCAAAACTGAATCATCAAACTTCTTACGCAAGAACGGCGTATACGCATCAAAGAGCGCGTTGATTTCCTCGGTTGTTAGTTCAGGCAAAGTATTTGCGTGGTGTGTAGGATTACGCTTCGCATCTACTACCTTACTCATAATCCAATACCACTTATCTCCCTTAGTAAATTCCTCGGGGTTACTTTCCATACGACTAATTAGAATCTGCACACCTGTGCAAAAGTTAGGGTTTTGTTCCATGCGTTAATCCTTTTAATATCTCATCTAACATTGTTAGGTTAGTTTCGTTAATGACTAACGAAATACCTCCAGCCTCATTTATTTTTTGTAGTTCTCTATCTTGTAGTGCGGTGGTCTTGTTGTCGCCAGCCTTACACTCTATGGCTAAGAATTTACCACGCACGCAACTGATAATGTCGGGAATTCCTGAGCGCCCAAACCCTGTCATAACAGGGTAGAAGTAATAAGCATCATAGCTCTTAAGGAGCTTAACGCAACTGTCTTTAACTTTCTTTTCGGGGGTGCTTGCCATGCTACGAGTATAGCATAGTTCTTTACTCTGTCAAAGAGTTTATTGAATATTTTTGTGGGGGTTAATACTAGGTAGGGTGAGGGGTTAGTATATTACCACGCCCCTCGTCGTGTTCGTGAAAGGTGAGTAGTGAGGAAATACCTGTGTGCCTAGACCCCACTACTACGACAAATCGCTTACCACATATACAAGATTTTATAAGCTATTGTCTTTACGAAATGCTCTAGGCACTAAGTATTATTTTAATCTTCTAGATTCTAGAATAGGTAGATTAGCTTCGGTTGGCACATAAATAACTTGGTTTTGTGTATGCTCCAAATTATTTACAAACAAGTAACGCAAGTAATCTTCATTGTTCTTCAAGCTATCGCCAATAATTTGATTCGCTTTCGCTACACCCTTTGCTCGTTCTACTTCAGCATTGGCAAGCATTGTAGCTGAATCCATTTTGGCTTGCGCTTCTTGAACCATTACCTGCTTACTAAAATTAGCCTTAGCCAACTCAGCTTCGCCCTCCATCTTTTGGTGGTAAACATTATACATAGGCATACCATACATACAACTGCCTACACCTAATGTAATAACGGCAACACCAGCAAGTCCTGCTCTAACAAAAAAATTTCCTTCGTCGGTCATTTTATTTACCCTCCGCTTTAGCAACTGCACGATTAAGATAAAACTGTGCTTTCTTTAAGTCTTGTAATTTATCATTACTCTTTAGTCCAGCCCGAGTAATGTATTTAACAGTATTACCTAAATTAAAATCTAACTGCTTAGCTTCAATAAAATCAATTGTTTCAATTCCTCCAGCTTTATAGTGAGGTGGGTTATTCACCATATCAACTGGGCTTGTATCCATAAAGGTATACTGCGCACCAGTCGCACCTTGAATAATTCCTTTTTGAGTAACCCCAGATAAACCTTGGATTGCCTGTGCTTGCGTAGCACTAATGCTTACCTTCTTCCGTGGTCTGCCACGACCTTGCGTTACTTTATAAACTAAGTCCTTTAACTGCTGACCCTTATCTGCTTTTTGAACCATCTTAATTCTCCTTAATAAAATTAGCTAACACCTTCCGCATTTCGGACTGCCACTTCTGCGGATACTTCCCCTTAAAAAACTCTACTACTTCTACTGGTAGTCGGATACTGGTAATAATCTTTGCTGGGTTCTTACCCTTACCTCTACCTTTTCTTTTTTTAACTTTAACTATTTCTTCCATATCAATCTTTCTTTCCAAACTCGTAGTCAGTTCGGTATTCAGATGGTGGAATCCAACCATACTTGCGCCAAACCTTTTGCACATCAGCACCGCCTTGATATACGAACGCTGAGTTCTTGTCAATCGCTAGAGGCAACGCACCTTTTGGCTTCTCCAACTCTTTACGGAATATATTTTTTAAACCTAACATTGTTAGTTCTCCTTGGTTAAACAACAATAAAACAATCTTCTGTGCCACGATAGCCTATACCATCAACGGCTTCCCCTACTGCTACTAGCTTAAGCATACCCAATTTCATTTTTAGCTCCTGTGGTATATGCTCGTTGTCAAAAATACTAATGACATCGTTATGTCTTATAACATATTCATTACCTCGTATCAATATATCGTGTGACATTTTTTTAACGCACGCATCTTGTATAGCACTTACTGAGTCTAATTTACCTTTAACTTCTAAAAACTTGGCTGCCGTATTTTCTTTCGTTGGTGCTAGAGTAGATACAAACTCTTCCCACCTTGAGGATATAAAGTTAGTAACATCATTTGTAAGTTCGTTATAAGAATTTCTCGTAGAGTATTGAAGGGTCTGCGAGGCTCTATATAAGTTATCCGTTACTTCTTGTGTAGATTTTTGGAAATGCTCATCAACAGTCTTAGGGCTAAAGTGTTTCTTAACATGACGCATCGCTACATCTATCTTCGTAGTCTTAGTATGTGAGGTGCGTTCCATCTGTTGAGAGATTCTGTCGTTACCCACTACATACTGGTCACCTCGTGTATATGAATAGTCCCAACCGATATAACCTAACTCCTCACGCTTTTCGATAATCCTAAACTGTGTAATCAATACCTTATTTACACTAGGAGTTACGCTGGTATCTGTATAGTGCTGACTTGCTCTACTAGCAACCAACTGCCATTGTGGATACTTCGCAATCACCGCCTGTGCTAACACCGCTAAGTGTGGCTGAACCCCACCAAGAGGATAGCGAGATTCAACCTTATCAAAGTCCGTGTTAATAAATTCGTTAAATGCTACTGGTGTCATTTTCATTACCTTTCAATAGTTTCATAATTGCCTGTGCTTCTTTAAGTGGCAACCAACCTGTTTTATATTCTGTCTTAACTAACCCCAATGCTGGATTGTTAGTCTTAACTCGATACTGCTTACCGCATTGTTCCAATATGTAAGGCTCATGTTTATATACTTGTAGTGCATGGTTTGAATACACTTCATCCCACCAAGTTTCCATGCTTTCCTCTATTATTTCTCTTATTATTACGGGTGCATTACTCATACCCACCTACCAATCAAACTTCTTAAGAATGTCATCAATCTTCGTCTTTAAATCTACTCTGACTATCGGGCTATCCTTAACTTCCTCAATATCTACACCTAACATTGTTAGTTCCAATGACCGCCTAGCTTCTTCTAACTTAGGGTCTTTGGTAATGTTCAAGTTCGTAAGCAAACCGCACATAGACTGAGCATTAGATACAAAGGATTCGTGGTAGCGTTTCTTTTCCTCGCCATCAACATCAGCCAATTTACTGCTCATGGTCTTGAGCAAACCATGCAAATCTTCCCAAGGCTTACGCATCGCTTCGGCTACCCTCTCCTGATACGCTAACTCATAATTCTCTGATAGTTCCTCTATCTCTGCGTTGCCCACATCAATACGGAAATCCCCCTTCTCTGCTAACGGAGAAAAGACTAAGCGAAAGCCAAACTTCTTCTGCACTTCTTCAAGAGGTGGGTAATCATTCTCATTGAATAGGCTACCCATGTAAGTCTTGCTTGTGGCTACCAGCGTATCGTAATTAGAATAAAAGTTTAGTAATAGCTTATTGAAATACTGCTGACGATTGTTCATGTTAGGTCGGTAGTCCATCATCAAACTTGTAGGCAATAAGCGTGCGCCCTTATCTGACCAAGGCAAAGTAATCTTATTGTTATACAAGCGTGTGCCAGCCGCATAATCACTAATGTCCTTACGCAAACTAGAGCCAGCCAATAGATTCTTACGAACCTGTGCCGAGTTCTTGCCAGCCGAGTTATCCGCAATCACCGCTTCGGTTGCACTCTTGTCTAATTTGTTTGCGGGCCAAACACTAATGTTTAACTCTACCAATACTGCGCTAGATGCTATGCTCATTTCTTCACCCCTCTAATTTGAATGTATCCATCTTTTCTAATAATCTCTGCTTCACCATCAAGCACCGCTTCCAAACCTAACATTGTTAGCTTCTTGTGTAGAATCAACTGCAACTTAGATTTAACTAACAACCCAGCTAGCAATAGAATCACTACCCCTAAAAACATATCTGCATAAGTAATTTCAATCATTTAATAAACCCCCCGTATAAATAATAATAGTCCCTACCATAACAACCATATACTCAGTAATAGGTAAACCATGCGCACCCAAAGCACACACCGCCAACCCTAGTAAATAAATTACATAACCCATCTCAACCCTCCGTTAATAACTTCGCATACCCATTCGCTTCTTTATGCGTTAGGTAATCTAGTTTCACAAAATACTTATCTGTGCTACCCACAATAAAAGCCAGCACTTGCCACCTACCCTTAGATTTCATATGGGGTATATAGGGTGTTCGTTGCCACATCTTCTCCCCTGTATATACATCTTCCCCTATGTTGTCCCACATTACTTCTTCTCCTCAGGCTTACCAGCCAACTTGCCCATTCGATACACGCTATCAGGCAATATGGTTATAGTGAATCTAGTCGTATCGTCTTGCTCCCATACATGGAATGTATTAGGGATACCTGTGCCGTTATACTTATCATCAAACAACTCAGCCTTAGATAACATCTCGCTTACGATTAGGGCTTGCTCAGTATCCACAATGTAATGCTTATACCCAATATCAATAACGCACTTACTCATAGTCGAACCTTTCATCATCCAATTTATCTTGCATAAGCTGGATTGCTTTATACCAACCAGCCTTAAAATATTGCTTAGCCATCTTCTCAAAAGAGCCAGCTTCCACATCAAACATATCTTCAAATTCTTCCTCCCATCTATCCATCTCATTCTCCCTAGCTAATGTAAATAGTCTTACCTACTGGTGATACCGCTTGACCACCACCAACAATCGCCCACAACATCGGCACATCTTGCCATTCCTCAGGTGTCCCCCAGTTACCAATGCAACCATCGGTTAGCTGAATGATGCACTCGGGTTTAATACTTTGTTCCTTCAAATGCACCGCCATGCAAGTAGGGTCTGTGCCACCACCACCCATTACTTTGGTATCACTAACAATGTTAGATACGGCACTACCTTCATACTGTTCATGGTTCGCTACCTCTGCATCCCAATACACAAGGTCAATCTTCTGCGGACTAACTTCGTTCACAATCCCTTGCACCTCGGACAAACACTCAGCAATCTCTCTAGCACCCTGACTTCCGCTAGTATCAATACCGATTGCAATATGTCCAATCTTCTCGGATACCATGCTAGGCATATACACATCACCAGCTAGGTATCTACGATTAGGTCTGCGCCATGATGACGAGTCACGACCAGCGCATATTGTTTTCACAAAGTCACGCAACTGTTCTCGCCAATCAATCTTAGGATTAAGCAACTCATCGAGTTCACGATTCATGCCAGCACCACCCTTACCATGTAGCTTAGTCTGTGCAATCTGACCTGACCGCAACGCTTGGTCAATCTCCTTCTCAAGTTCCTTCTTGACTTCCTCGGTTAAGTCCTTAGCTTCTTCCCAGTTATGGTCATCGAATCCCTTACCGCCAAAGTCCTCGCCTGTCTTGCCCTCTGCTTTCAAGGCATCAAAGACTTGCTTAGTATTCATACCCTTATACTTCTTATCCACTAAGCCGACCACCTTGCCATCTTTCATAGGCATAGCAATCACTTCTTGGTTAGGGTCTAACTCTACTAGCTGGAGATTGATAACATAATCACAAGCGGCATTAGTTAGTTCCTTATCTTCCTCTGCCAACTTGCGCCATGTAAACAGATGACGATACGCTTTATGTAATGATTCATGTAGCACAACAAAGGCTAACTCCTTATCATCTAACGACTTGATAAAGCCACTACCATAAATCTCATCACGACCATTGGTGCAAGCACTAGGAATGTCATCACGCACATAAGTCTTACCGACCATCAAGATGCCTGACCACAATGCAAACTTAGAGTTACGCATCAAGGCAATCTTCACCTTCTTAAGTCTGCGTTCTTCCTTGCTCATATCTACTACTTCGTTTGTCTTATCCACGATTTCAACTTTCGTTTTATCTAACATTGTTAGTCCCTTAAATTAAATCACTCACCTTAGTAATACCCATCAAACGCAACCGCCTACGCATCTTGCGTAATGCGTTCTCTTGGATTTGCCTTACTCGTTCTCTGCTAATACGACCCTCTCTTGGTAAAGGGGGTCTGCCTTTCTTAGCTTCCTCACTCATAGTAAATCTTCGTTCTTAGCAACCCACTCAGTAAACTTACGGCTACTAAATGCAATCGCTTGCTTGTTCGGGGACTTGGCGATATTGATAGCAAAGCACGCTTGCCACTCACTCTCGAATCGTTCAAGGTATGTCATGAATGTATCAATCGTGGTCTTATCAATCTTAGCAATCGCACCGAATACTACAATCGCACAAGCACCAGCACTCTCAGGAACGAGGGCACTCTTAGGGTTAGCTATCGTGTTCTCCCATGTAGGCAACTGGTCTGCATACTCAATGTATGCTTGCATATCACGAGAAGCCGCTTCACCTACTGCACCTGACATACTGGCTATTAGCGTATCAGCGTCTAGTCTATCTCTGCGACTAACAATGTTAGATACAGTTTCAAGGGAACGAGGGGATACAAATGCCATCTGCACTTTCTTAGGGTTATAAATGTAAGGGTTATCCGCTTGTCCTTCTTCAGTATAGCTAGCCATCGCATGAGGGAATTGTCTTACCCATGCACATACCTCAGGTGCAATACCATTGTTGATTGCCCATGCTAACCATTCCTCTGCATCAGGCTTACGGATTGTTACAGGCACAACACGATTACGGGTGTGGGCTTTCAATGTATCTCCTACTCCATCACTACCGAGATTACCCGTCATAAAGATAATAGATTCAGCGTTCACTTCCACATCACCTAAGCGTGGGTTTGCCTTCTCTAGTAATGGGTGCAACATATTCTTAACGGGGTCTGCGCCCTTAGTAAACTCGTCAAGCATGATGACCACAGGTTTACCCGTATGCATTTTGAATCTGCGGTTAGGATAGTAGGCGGTAGTCTTGCTCTCATGGTCTACAACTGGCATGGCAATATCACCTAAGTCCATGTTCGGCACATCAATGTAAGCAATCTCGTGTGAGGGTAGCTTGCCACCTAATGCCTTGAGCAAACTAGACTTGCCAATTCCTGGCTCGCCTTGTAATAGGTAGCGGTTCTCAGGGGTTGCGAGTAATAAGTCAGCCGCTTGTGCGAGTGTCAAAGTCTTACCAAAGTGTAATTCAGCCATTTCATTTTCCTTTTTAAGTGCGGATTACTCCGCTTTTGTTTGTGCCTAACAATGTTAGGCGGTTTGTTTTAACTACTTTTTTATTCTTACTACCATTATAACATTATGTATTACGAAATACAAATACTCTAGTCACGTAATAACGAGATAAATCCCTGTGCGGTTTTCAATCGCACCTTACTTACCAGCGTTTCTTCCTCCTGTATAGCGTTGCCGTCTCTTGCCGATACAGTAGTTAAGCTAGTGCGAATCTTTACCACATCATAGAAAAACCAAGGGAAATACTTATAGGAAAAACAAACATAAAAGTCTGTCCTCCACCCATTCCCCCATTCAATCCCTGTTGCTCCCATATCACCCCCTTAAAATAAGTGCTTCCATGCGTCTTTCTTAATAGTCCCAACTGGCACTTCTTCCACATCAAAGATTGTGTCCTTGTGCTTTGCAAATATCAGGTTATCCATAGCCCTCTTAACACTAGCTGGTGACATACGAAAGCCCATGTTCTTCCAATAACTTCTAGCGCCAAACTGCTTAACGATACGCAAGCTAGCTTCATACATAAGCTGTGGGTCTTTCGATTGCATGAGATTCATCAGCATATCTACCTGTGCTTCGCTTCGTAGTGCCACATCATCAGGTATCTTCGCCTTAACTGTATGACCACCTCTGCCATCGTCTGCTCCAAACACATTGATGTATTCGTCATCAAGAATCAGCCCACCCTCACGCAACTTCATCATGCCAGTAAAGAACTTAGTAAACTCTGCATACTCTTTCCTAACAATGTTAGCTTGCTTGCGGTTCACCCTATGCACAACGCTAGGCTCTTGGTTCAATGCGGTAAGCCGACCATCAATACGCTTGAGGCACAACTCATTAGCTACTTTGAACTCTCCGCCATTAAAGCTAACAACTACTGTGCTATCCCTAATCATCGAACGGATGCCTAATACTTCCTCAATAAACATACAGGTAGTGATGCTCGACCAGCCACCATTCTGTATCACGATATTGCCATCGGGCTTGAAGCTAACAACTGGTGTGCGGTAGCACATACAGTCAATCGAATTGTCCTCGTTCAACTCAAGGTAAAACTCTGCTACTCGGTGTCTATATCCTAGTGGAATACGACCAGCGTTTGCACCTGAGCCACGAATTGGTTTGCTCGTTTCCAGATGGTTCAATGCTTCCTCGTAAGTGCGTAGATGCACTATGCCTGTGTTGCGGTGCTGTCCATACATGGTTCGTTTCCTTTCAGTTTGCCTAACAATGTTAGTTCTTCAAATTCTTTATCAATATCGCCATTACCAAACACTTCATTAGATACCTCACAACTTAAATAGGTATATGGACAGAACGCATCATAGTCGGGGTTATCACCAAAGTGTTCTTGCACTATGTCGTCTGTTTCCTCACCCACTCTGCACCAGTAGCCTGATATACCCTCTACATCTTGCATCTGCATCCACAACTCATCCCACGCTTGCACAATGTCGTAGTCGGGATACCACTTCCAATTCTCTGCATGGAAATAGAACGAACCGCCCTTCCACCCAATACAGGTCTTGTCCTCTGTGCTTTGATTCATTAACTCGTAAAACTTGGATAGCTTGATAAGCCCTATCATTTCCCTGTATTTGAGTATCGTTAAGTCCCTTTCCGCTTTTGTTTCTAACTGTTCATTCCCAAACACCCAAGAATCAACACTAAGCACCGCACCAATTACGCTTCGGTATCCCATCTCACTCTCCTGTAATCTTCTTCTGCACGCCACGCAAATAGGCATCTACATACGCTTCCCTCACCCATGTATATGTTTCGGGGCTTACACTATGAGCATGGAACGCATAGGCTTCACACCAATTACCCCACGCATTTATCGCTTCGCCTAGTAAGGTGCTATCTTCGCCCTTTCTTGTTAGCTTCTCAGATAGCCTTTGCACTTTCGTTAGTCCCATTACTCTCCCCTCTCGGTTAGTAGGTTTAAAGTTTCGTTCGCTATGCCTTGCCAAGTATCCTTAGCAATCAATGAGTTACCCCAATCGCTATCGTCTGCCATTACATTTCTGCAATACGATTCGACTGCCATCAGCAAGAAAGCCTCGCCCAATGCGTTGTCTTTTAGGTTCTTTACCACTTCGTCAATCTTCTTCATTTCACTAACCCCCCTTTGTTATTGATACCTAATAGGTCTGACTTATCAAACACCGCTACATAATTGCTTTTGTGCATAGGCACAATCGTGAACCGCCTAGCTTTAGCTTCTTTATCACCACAACTAAGACAAGTCTGATAGCCAAGCACTATGCGCCTTGCATCTACTTCCTCACCGCACTCACACTCAAAGCCATATAACATTGTTAGGTTTCCTCCGCTTTAGTTAGTTTTAAATAAAACCCAGCCATAAATGCCTGTTCGTATGCACGCTTTAGGGCTATCTCAGTATGTCCTGTGTAGCCTTTTCCCCACACATTCTCCTTTTGATACCTCGCCCACTCCCTAGCCATAACCCTACTCATCATTAAATAGTCATCTGCCATCATCTTCTCCAATCTGTCAACTTTCGTTGCCATACGCTTTCATCGCCAGCTTGAACGCTTCTAACTCATCATCTGCATATAGCATCATGTAGTCCTTCATCGTCATACCGCCAAACTTGGCACTCCACTCGACCCTGTATCGCCCACCATCGCCAAAGGGTTTGACCTCTAGGACTTTGAAATCCCTGTGGACTTTGGGGTTGCGATTAAGGTCTTTGTTCGGATTCGGTTGTCGTAGTTTTGGCATATAACGCTGGATGTAAGTAAGGGCTAGTATTATGTAGTGTTACGAAATAGTGCCTTGCATCTAGGCTTCGTAGGATAGTGGTTGATTCGCTTCTTTCCCATATCTCATAGGTCTTACCCTTAATCTTGATGATGTCCCCAGTTTCCCAGTTAATTTGCACAGTCATAACGCACCTTTGATTAGGTTTGCAATAAAAGCTAGTAGGAGTAGCACTAGCAAGAAATCAAAGAACTTATCTAACATTGTTAGGTTTCCCCTTAAAAACAGACAGAACCCGATGCTCTATCTAATATAACCAGTATAACATAATGTATTACGAAATACAAGTGCTTTGGTTGCAACACGACTAAAGGGAAATAGTGTTAGGCGAGTATGTGGTTGAGATTTCTTTTTTTATTTTGTGCAAACTTGGGGACTTTTAATACTTGCTGACTATTAATTAGCTTGCGTAGCTTTTGGGGTTTTCTAGGTTGCAGGTTGTCTATGTGGTTGTTACTCTTATCCCCATCTTTATGGTAGATGTAGTTGCAATACTTATCCTTCTCCAGCAAATATATGAGTGTATGAACTAGGTAAACTCGGTTTCTAAACTTAACTTGCTTATACCCTTTGCCATTTGTAGTGCCTACTAACTTATCATTAGCGTGCTTATATAGTTGCCCATCTTTGTAATAGAAATACTTTGCTACAAACTCTTTGGTGAGTGGGTTGGGTGTTTCTATGTATGAAACGGAATCTAAGAACTTTGGTCTAGTGATTGGCATTGTTATTGCTCCTTCGTGAGAGTGTTAAGTAGTGTGAGAATTTATTTTAAAAAAACATAACATTAGAAGGTCATATGCGGCTGGGCTAAAATGGTATAAAAAGGTATTCTTGTATGTAATGTTAATGTTTTTAAAAAATTATATATATAGCCTCTGAAATTACATTTGCACTTCGTAGAGAGTCCATTCTCTGCTTGAAACTAAAAAACTGATATACAACTTTTCAAATTGAATAACATTCCTAAGAATTCCTACCTTTGCTACCAGCTAACCCATACTGGGTATGGCTCTCTAATGTTATTTATTATATCACACCCACACCTTTTAGCAATAACACAATAAAATAAGCCATAACAATACATCAGGGGCTATCGACCCTCCGTTCTTCCTTTCGGAACTATCATAAGAACTATCATAAAAGTAAAAAGAAACTAAAAAAGAAAAAAGCCCTCGAAAGGGCTTGATTGAATGGGGGGGGGGGGGGGTTTTCCCCCCCTTT
>JGI24890J29729_1001034_pt1 | contig 13859 bp, 9 predicted proteins | sample FreactcultureFD7_FD_29729 | JGI IMG/M metagenome (IMG submission 29729)
CGTTGTTACCCTTTAGTGGATGTGGATGATCCTTCAGGATCTCGCCCCTGAAATCTTCTTCTGTTAATGTATGCCGCTGGATCATAGTACCCATGGCACCGTCCAGGATCAGGATACGTTCCTTCAATAGATCTTGAATTCTTGTCATAAAGCCCTCCTTTCGATTTTGTCATCCAGAGAGCCCCGAGTAAGGTGGGTTACTTATCTTCTTCCACCAATCGGTTTGCGATTGATTGAACGGGATTTAGCACAACACTCATGTCTCCCGAAGGATATGAATAGGATGCTAAGACGTCATAGGGCCCGAACCCTCGGTCTTTCTGGATAAGCAATGCAAAGAAAACCAATAGGTTTCAATTAATCAAACATTAAAAGACGGAGAAAGATTTATTTGTCTACAAAAACGTAGGCTATACTTCATTAAATCGATTGTTACATTCAACGCGCTTTGCCTAATACATCCTTTACCTTGCGGAAACAAAAAGTATGGCAAAACTTTGATAATTTTGTTGCGGTTTTATACCTGAATTAATCCCATTGAAACTCGCCGCTATCGACATTGGCTCCAACGCTATCCGCTTCCAGGTTTCCTCTGTGCTAAGCGGCCAGCGTGTCATCTTTAAAAAGATGGAATATGTACGGTTTCCGCTCCGGTTGGGTCATGATGTTTTCAGTTCCGGGAGGATCAGCGATAAAAGCGTGGAGAAGTTCAAAAAGCTCATGCTGACCTACAAACTACTGATCGAATTATACGAAGTAGATGATTATATGTTCTGTGCCACGTCAGCCATGCGTGAATCCGAGAACGGACCTGACCTGGTAAGACAGATCGAAGATGAATTGGGCATCACCATTAATATTATTGATGGCAATCGTGAGGCCGAACTGATCAACAAGGCCATTACATCTTATCTATCCGACGACACCTATTTACATATCGATGTTGGCGGCGGCAGTACCGAATTGAACTTGTACGCCGGGGGAAAAAAAATCAAAACCCGATCTTTCAAGATTGGTTCTGTACGTGTTCTCGAGCGCCTTGACAAACCCATTATGTGGGAAGACATGGAGCATTGGGTGCGGGAACAGGTCAAGAAAGAATTTGGAAAAGTAACGGCTGTCGGAACGGGTGGCAACATTAGCAAGATGTACGAATTGGCCAAGCTTAAACCCGGAAGGCTAATGACGATCAAGAAGATGAAAGAAATCAAAGGGATGATCGAGAGCTATTCCATCGAGGAACGCATCTATCAACTTCAAATGAATCCCGACCGCGCAGATGTGATTGTCCCTGCAGGTGATATCTATTTAAAAGTGATGAACTGGGCACATGCCAGTAACATCCTTGTACCTGAAGTCGGGTTGAAAGATGGCATCATGCTACACCTGTACGAAAAAAACAGGCTACAGCAGAGAATTGAATTTAAATAAGCGTGCGATTGTGTCAATGTTCAACTCATCTACAATCAACTTCTGAAGCAGAAACTTCAAACTAATAGTGTCCGGGGAAACACTCCTAAAATAATATCACGCTCTATCGACGTTTTGTACAATTCCGTGCGAGATATGAAGAGAATTTCATAGCATGAGAGCAGTCGCACGTAAAAGCCTTCACGAAAGCCGCGTGATCTTTCGATCACGCGGCTTTCGTGAAGGAGAAAAGAATGCTTAAAGCGCCAGCGTTTTAAGCATTTACAAAACGATGAAGGCACTTCAAGCTGTAGCTTGAAGTGCCTTCATCGTTCCCTTTTACGCTCACCAGCACCCGCTTGAAAAGATCGGATCTCTTTCGTGAGCGTCTAGCTGAATTATAAAAAATCGTGATTTGAAAACGGATGTACAAAACATGTGGCATCTTTTTTAACATCACACAAAAGCGTAATTCTTTGCATTAATTCGAGCTTTTATGAACGATTCTAATTTATCCGGACACTAATAACTTTCAAACTTTTAAAATTAAATCTCAATTTCAAATATAAACATGTGATCGCTCAGCGAATCTACGAAGTATCTTGATTCGCCGTACGGTAACGGCAACTTCATGATCTTGTAACTGGCAGAGGGTGTGAACCACACCGGTGCATCTTTGGGAACCGTCCACTCATCGTCATCATCTATTTCGACAAGTTTATTCTCGCGCATGAACTCTTTCTGCCATGCAGGTGATGGTTGCAATTCCATATAGAGCGCATACTCTTTCAAAAGCTTTCCGGATTGCCAGTATTTTGCATGAACAATTTTGGTTTCACTGTCGGGATCTTTACCAGACCAAAGCTTGAAACAATCTTCCGGCACTTCGGAAGTGGTTCTTGTACAGCATACCATGGAAATAATCACTAATACAATGATTATTTTGACTGAAATATTGAATCGCAAATTCATGATCGATCGGGTTTAGGGGGTATTGTACGCGGAGGGCACGTCACAATAATCTAAGTTAGCGTTTTACTTTTGTTTGACCAAATATATAATCGACATGATCGTTACGTTCTTTCATTGAATTCCTTATCCGTTTCTATCAGTATAGCAATGTATTTCCACAAATTCAGAGATAATAAACGGATACATTGGTAGACATCGATCGTATCATGGCCTTGTACATTCAGGCTGGTATTATGCAAAACACCTTCACCGTTTCTCAGTAGCTCCAAATGGCATAAACACCGGTCAAGCTGATCCCGTAATTCGGAACGTATTTCCGGTAATGAGCGATTAAGTGTATTGCCCTTATACTTTCCTGTTATCTCGTAAAAAAAATTACGGATATTCTCTTCTTCAAATAATACCTCCTTAACGGCATAGCTTCTTGTCACGCCACGTTGCTTGTCGGCAATGGCTTGTCTTCTTGCTTGGTCTCCGCCATGATCGATTACCCCCATCAATGAATCACTCAGGTGTATGATGTGCGCGAATATTTCCCGGACGCTTTTTCCTTCCCGTGGTTTAAACTCCAGGAAGTCGTCGTCTCTATCAAACCATTCATCCACGGTGGCGAAGGCCCGGATGAGTTCTCGTTTTATGGTTGTTATCGTATAATTAATTGTCATTGTAATCGAAGTTGTTGTAAAATAAAAAAGCCCGGATATTCACCCGGGCTTCATCTATGTGTTGTTGTTTTATTCAACGTTACATCAATTCCCAGGCAAGACAATACCACGCAGAACGCTTGTTCTGGAGCACCGGCATGACGATTTGAATTGAGTTTTTCATAACATTACAAATGTAGAAAAAAAATGAATTGATAAACAAAACCAAGCTTAATAATTATAAAGGATAAAAAATAAGGTTTATGACCTGTCTCCTCTAGAAATTGAATCGAATGGTAACACCGTAATTTTTGGGGTTACCCAAATGTTCTGCTCCAAAATCGTATGCATACGAAATATATTTCCGGTCGGTAAGGTTTCTACACCATAATGAAAGGTTAATAGTATGAAATGACATTCCTACGCGAGTGTTGACAAGACTGTAAGCAGATTGTCTAATCGCATTCGCCAGATCGAAATATTGATTGCCGAGATACTGCCACTCTCCTCTCACAAAAAAACCTATCGCTCCAACCGTGCGATCATATTGAACAGCCAGCATGGAAGTCGTGGCAGGCGTAAAGAGTTGATGGTTGCCTTTGAGATTTACTTCATGTCCATCTTTTGAAAGATTCAGTGAAGTGTACTTCGCGTCGTTTATACCGGCGTTGTATTCTATTTGCAAGCCCTTCAGTAATGTTCCGGCCATTTCAACTTCTATGCCTTTGCTGGTTAAACTCCCGGTGTTTCTGGTTATCGTCATGGCCGACGGAAGAACCAGTGTTGGTACCTGTGCATTGTTCACCTGGACGTAGAATGCGGTAAGGTTTAGTCTGAACCTGTTATCAAAAAAAGTATTCTTCACACCAACCTCTATGTTGTTGCTATACTCAGGCTTATAAGAATACAAAGGCGGTTGTGACGGATCGGGTGATGCCTGGGTAAGGCCACCCGTTCTAAAGCCACGGTTGTAAGATGTAAAAATTAAATTATTATCTGTGATCCGATAGGAAAGATTGACCTTTGGAGAAATTGCATAATATGAAACCGATGAGGCTGTGTCTGGCTGTATAGTGATGTTAGAATTCTGATTAGCATCCGGTTGAAATTGACCTAAAACACTCAGCGCCTTGTGTTCATAATCGTATCGAAGCCCTGCCGTCAAATCCAGCTTTCTAAAAAAAGTGTAGGTAGCCTGCCCATATAATGCAGTACCCTCATTACTGCCAACATTTGTACTGATAGATGATCCAATAGAAAATCCAGTGGGTATAACATAAGGAGATTGTATTGCCTGCTTTACCGGGTTGTGCTGGTTATACAAATAAGCTCCAACAATCCAGTGAAGACGGCCTTTTGTGCTGGCAGGTGATGATATTTTAAATTCTTGTGTGAAAACCTTTACATTGTTCCAATCTTTTCCGAAGTTGTTAAATATGGCTGCATACTCATTCGGAGAAAAATCGACGTCCAGCGGGCTTTTATAATATCGGTAATTTGATTGGTAGGCTGTTTGAGAGCTGAGATTAAAATCTTTCCCTATATAATTAATTGTCACAGAACTGTTAAAGGTATTGTCAATCATGCGCGCTATTGCATTCTGATTAACCGTAAAAGGTTGGATAAAGGCCGAATCCGACAATGGAAAGGCTCCACTATTTCTACTGGTATTATTTTTAATGTTCATTGTAAATGTCCAACGTTGACCGGCGAGATATTTCAGGTAGTAATTCCCGGTAAGGCTATATTTTTTATCAAAATTTGAATTATCAAACAGATTCTTATAGAATCCATTTGATCGATCGTAAACACCGGCCATTCCAAAGAAAAGCTTATTCTTTATCAGGGGTGTACGAAATCCAAATGCATATCGCTGTTGACCGTAATTACCAACATTTACTTCAGCAAATCCTTTCGTGATATTTGTCGGTTGCTTGGTAATAATATTAATAACACCACCCATCGCATTTCGTCCGTAGAGTGTTCCCTGCGGACCTCTCAATACTTCAATTCTTTCAACATCCAATAGCTGTGAAATATAAGTATCCAGACCAAATTGGTTCACACCATCTACATAGGTTGCAACGGCAGGATCATATGAAGTCGATGTGATGCCACGAATGGACGTCACGTTTCTTCCGTCGCCCGGATCGGCCGAATATAAATTCGGAACGATGGCGGTGATATCTTTGCTGTTCCATAGTCTATATTGTTCTACCTGGCGTGACGAGAGGGCTGTGACACTGGAGGGTATTATCTGCAGATCTTCTTCTCTCTTATCGGCCGTGACGATCACCGCTTCCAGTTGGGTCGTTATCTCAGAAAGTTCAACAGACAACTCGACACCATTGGTGCTTACCAAAATATCTCTTCTCTCTGTTGCGTACCCTACAGCCGAAATTTCCATACTATATTTTCCGGGTGGCACATCCTCCATAGCAAAGGTACCATCGTCGTTTGTTAATGTACCGAAATTTGTGTTCAATATATGTGCACTGGCATGCTCAACAGGAGACCCGGAATCGGTCGTAATTTTTCCGGAAATGGAATGCATGTTTTGTCCCTTAACAGAAATACAGATAAATAAAAAAAATAATATGCTAAGCCTAGCCATCACAGAATATCTAAGTAAAAAAAGAATCCTATAGGAGTGCTGATAGTAATTTCCTCCTTTTGCGTGCAAATAAACAAACTACTTCTCTAAAGACAAATCCTGAAGGATAGGCTAAAACGTAATTACGGCGCTGGTTTATATAAGCGGTAGCCGAATAGGAAGATAACGAAATAACTTACGATAGGAAGGTAGTATGCCATCGCCACATCATGCGTGTTATCGGCGATCATGCCCATTAGTGGTGGAAACACTGCGCCGCCTACAACACCCATAACAATAAAGGAAGAGGCTTGTTTTGTATGAGGACCCAGGTTTTTCAATCCAAGGCTAAAGATCGTGGGGAACATGATGCTGAAAAAAAAGTTGATCAGGATCAATGCAATAAACGATACGATTCCAAAACTCTGTGCAACGATAGCACACATCAAAATATCGGCGGCGGCAAAAATCGCCAATAACGTATGCGGCGCTATGACGCGCATCAAAAAAGTACCGATAAATCTTCCCGACATCATCATGACCATGCTCAATGAAAAAAAGTATCCGGCACGCTCATCGCTCATACCCATTTTTTCGTGACCATAATTAATAAAGAACGCCCATGTTCCGCCTTGCGCCGCAACATTAAAAAACTGCGCAACAATCGCCCATATGAAATGTTTGTGTTGAAATAGTTTTTTTACAGGTTGTTTATCATTCGTATCCAGTGGAACAGCATGAGCATCCGGGGATGCACTGTGTACGTCTTTAAGCGTGGGGATTTTTAAAAATGAAAAGGCCACTCCGATCGCCGTAATGACTGTGCCTATTACTACATACAGCATCTTAACCGAAATAAGATCGTCGGAATGTTCTTGTCCGGCGCGTAAAATAAAAAAACTTCCGATAAGGGGACCTACTACCGCCCCCACGCCATTAAACGATTGAGCGAAATTGATCCGTTGATCGCTCGTGCGCTGGTCTCCCAACGATGCAACAAAAGGATGTGCTACGGTCTCCAACGTTGCGAGACCACATGCCAGTATGAATAATGCGATTCGAAAGAAAAGAAATGATTCGGCATTTGCCGATGGAACAAATAAAAAAGCCCCACAAGCGTATAACAATAGTCCCAGCAGAACGCCATTCTTATAACCAAACTTCTTCATGAACAACCCTGCGGGTATACCCATTACAGCATATGCGCCGAAAATTGAAAATTGAACCAATCCTGATTCTGCACGTGAAATGTGCAATACTTTTTGAAAATGCCGGTTAAGCACATCTCCCATCGTGATGGCAATGCCCCACAGCATAAAGAGTGATGTGACGAAGATCAGTGTCGGAATATATTTGTTTTCTGTAAAGGCAGGTTTGTTGATACCTGTCGTGGTTGATGGCGAATTTTTCATTTCGGTTTAGGAGCTTTGATATGTGTTTTTTGAAATAATAATCGAGGACAAGATAGTAAAAATCATCCGGGTTGAAGGGTGCTTTATAGATCGGGGAAGTAATCAGTTAGTTGATATTTTACGGGTGATGATAGTGCCATTGAGCTGTAACCGGATGAAATACACGCCCTTCGATTGTGGAGAAAAATCAACCTCTCTTTTAAAAGGAACATCCGCTATGACACCATTATAAATGCCTTTTACAGTTTTTCCGCTTGGATCGATTATATCAATTATTGCGTTGCCTGGTTTGTTGACGACCACTTGTATTTTTGAGTCTGTTGGCGGAACAGGAAATACCTGAAGAACGTATGTATCCAATTCCTTTTCCGTCGCTGCAACATATTCTCCTTTTTGTCCTCTTACTTGAATTCCAACAATGGAAAGAGCAGGCATGGAAATAGAAATTGAATTTCCGGAAACCGTAACGAACGATTTTTGAAGGGCATTATTGGTGTGTGAAACAAATGTCTCGGTTGAAGGAAGGCCGCTTAAGCGAAGGGAGGTAAAACTTTCATTGGCCAATATAAAATTTTTAAAGTTCACAGTGACCGATTGTGGCGAGGCTGTTGATCTGTTAACGAGCATAACCGTTATCGAATCGCCTGTCGCGTTAACGGTCGGGTAAGCCGATACCATACTTTCGTTGGTGGAAGTCGCAGGAATAGATGAAAGTTTATTGTAGCGGCTGAAAAGGTGTAGTGTTTCCCACATACCAACGTTCCAGCTCCAGGGAGTAAAGATTTCCATTTCAGGATGTTGGGTAAATTCACCAATTGTGCCTGCATACCATACAGCCAGTGCATTCGGATCGGTGATCTGCACACCCGTTTCCGTTACACCCAATGTCACGCCATGACCACTGCCCATATAGTTCGTAAGCCAATCTTCACAGCGGGCCAGTATATATTCCTTTGTCTGCGAATTGTCGTATGCCCCACTTATATTTTTGACACCATTTGCTTCCGGAAATACATAATTTTTATCAAAGTAGATGCGATGCATCTGAACGACTTCCTCATTTTTTTTGCTTCCAGGATAAAAATGAATATCCAGCACATCTAGCAATCTTACACCAGAGGATTTTTCTTCTTCAGCAACACGTTTTATAAAATACTGAAGCCATGGATAGTATTTTCCATCACCACCCGAAATTGCATTATTATTCCAATTATACCATTGCCATTCATTCGCTGTTACAGGCCCCACGATTTTTATATCCGGATACAGGGCTCGCGCTTTTTTGGCAACCGCAAAATAAAGTGTCAGGAAGTCTTCGGGCGAAATCTGCGTTGGCATTACATCATCATGTGTACCGCTCCAGATCTCTATTTCATTGTCCATGTTCCAGTAACGGATATTATTTTTATCAAGGCCCAGGGTATTATACCAGTGATCAAGAATATTGGTCGTGGAGTCTGCTGTCCAGTTTTCAAGATAGAGATCGGCATTACCTTCTGTTGCAGCCTTTGTACTGGCTGTGTTCGGATCCGTAACGCTCGTCCAGGTTGAAGGATTAGGTATACCCCCTCCTGCAAGATTCTGATTGACACCCTGCCACCACGTTGAACCGTTCCAACTGTTGTCAGGAAAATTAGACGCTGATGTCTTGGCGGCCTTCCCTAAAAGTTGAAATGCCCACATACCTTGTGCATGAGGAAGATTCTGTTGCAATGACTGAGCAGCAAAATCCCAATCGTGAGGATATACGTTGTTATACCAATCTGGGTGACTTGATATTTTCAATTTCCAGTTGTATTTGGTGCAGTTGTTTCCTCCGCTTTCTCTCAGAAACATAACACCGGCATCACGAAGCCTTGTCCAATCAGCAGCTTTTAACGGACTGGCCGGATTGTCTGATAAAGAATTGTTCCTTCCGTACAAATACTTCGATATGGGCTGTGGCTGTGCGGAAGCATCGATGGTGATGGTTGCCTGCGAAAAAAGTCTGAGCGGAAGTAAGAGCATCAACGCAATTGAAACAATTAAAATATTTCTGGTCATTCTGTATTCTTGAAATTTTTCTTTTATCCGAGTATCATTTTTAAGTTAGATTCCAACCATCAGTTTTAAGGAGCTTGAGCCTGCCGTTGATTCCAGCCGAACGATATATAATCCTTTCGGAAGATTTTGACCGCGGTCGTCCTTTCCTTCCCATTGTATGGTATGAGGCCCCTTAAATTCCATCGCCTGCACTAACGTTTTTACCCGCTGTCCATGTACGCTGTAAATACCTAAATTCACGGAGCCTGAATTTTGTAATTGATATTCGATCATCGCATGATCGACGAACGGATTCGGATAGGCTATTAGACCAAAAGGATTCGATGCCTCCGGAAAACCTGCAATGATCACAATATCTTTGCCGGAAACCTGAATGTTATCAAATGAAAATTGAATCCCATCCAACGGTTGTTGTTCGGGTACGATCTCAAATCTATCTACTGCTGACCAATCGAATTTCCCTTGCGGGTCGAACCATGCATTATCATACGACCCTTTTTCTTCCAGATTTTTTAAGGGTATCCGAATATGATGCCAATTACCATCCCACGCAGCGAATGTTTTATCAATTGTTTTTCCCATGCGCCAAGGGTGATCGTTAGCATCGGTCTTTGTGTCGATGAAGCGCATATCGAATTTTGCAGCAGGGGAATCTCCACGCACCCAGAACTGAAGCGTGTCCTGATCTTTTAACAGAGACATATCAAGATCCGGTTTGAAATCAAAACCGATCTGGTCATACTGCCCTACACCTGTCCAGTAAATACAATAACTTCCGTCGTGTGGAGCTTTATCTGAATAATAATCGAGTATTCCGGTACCGGATGGACTGTACTCTGAAATATTTTCTCCGATGGTATCATCGTATAAAATAAACCCTGTTGTCTTCGGCTTTTTCTGATAGGGTAATTGGGCCGGCACCGGCAGGCCCAATGCTTGCAGCAACGGGACATTGATATCATAATCAAATAATTCATTGGAGTCTTTCTTAAAAAGGCCGAAGCCTCCCTGATAATCCCACGTAGTCCAGGGAATGCCTTTCTCATTCAGGTAACTGCTTACGGCCTGATACCATGCTACCCGATCTGTATTATTGCTATTGGGGATATACACACCAAATTCGCCGCAGTACACGGGAACATTGCGTTGTGTTTTAAAAGCGACGGCGATATCAATTAGCTCTTTTATCTTGTTTACCGTACCGATGTTACTGTAATCATTCAACGCTCCTTCGATCCATGTTCCTTTCAACTCCGCTGGAACGGCCGGCATTGCCGATGCTTTGTATGGAAATGGGACTCCGGCCAGTGGCACCATGGAAGGATCCGCCCAACTGGCACCTTGATGTGTGAACACGAAAGGATCATAAAAATGAAACGTGTAAATAAGTTTGTTATCCGTGTATACGGGAAGGTTGCTCAGATTTGAATAGCTGTTCCAGTTAGCTGCACCCACCACGATAAAATGTTTCACATCTTCCGTACGTATGGCATCGATGACAGACTGTTGAATGGGTGCCCAGACGGCATCGTCTATTCCGTGAGGTTCGTTGAGCACTTCGTAAAAAATATACTTGGAACGATCTTTAAAGTGATGCGCCATTTGTGTCCATACTTTCGTCAGTACAGATCCGATGGTAGGATCGGTTATCGCTGCCGGATCAAAGGAATGATTATCCAGAATGAGATTTAGTTGCAGTTCTTCGGCCCAGCCGACTGCCTGATCCAAAAAAGTAAGAAAAAGGGGATCAAGTGTATAGTCCGGGGCACCGCTTGTCATAGAATGCAAATTGATCGGAAGGCGTATAACATCGCATCCCAGACTTTTAATATGCTGAAAATCGTTACGTGTATATTTTGAAAATTGAATCTGACGGGCGCTGTTTGTCTGGAACCAATTGGTAAGATTTACCCCCTTACCAAAGGGAACTTGCGCAATCGTTGCCATGGGAAGAAAAATAAAAAAAGAAAATACGGTCCAATGTCTCAATTCAGTCAAAAATCCCTTCATAATGTGTAAAATTCAACGCTAATTCTTACTAAAACTTAACCTTACAAAAGAGGGCTCTTATGAACTGTAAGTTACCGCTTCAAATGACAAAAAGCACTACATTAAATGTTTCGAACTACGGTATAATAGTGTCCGGCTAAAATTAAAATTGTTTCTAAAAGCTGAAATTATTACACAAGAATTGAGCTTTTTATTGAAATTGATTCAAGCAGGGCTTAACTGATAAAACAAAAAGAGATTTTATTCAGAAACAAAAAAGCCAGGTGACGCCTGGCTTTTTAAATTCGTATGGTAAATATTATCCCAGTTTTTCAAGCACTTCCATTACTTCGCGTACGTGTTTGCGGCTGGTTTCGAGCATCGCTTTTTCCTCATCGTTGAGATCAAGCTCAATAACTTTTTCGATGCCATTCTTTCCAAGAATGACCGGTACGCCTAAATAACAATCTTTAATACCGTATTCACCCTCCAGCTTAATACACACCGGAAATACTCTGCGCTGATCTTTTACGATCGCTTCCACCATTTGAGCTGCGGCAGCGCCAGGAGCGTACCATGCAGAAGTTCCCATCAGTTTCACCAGTTCTCCACCGCCTACTTTTGTTCTTTCCAGAATAGCGTTTAGTTTGTCTTTATCGATCAGTTCGGTTACCGGAATACCGCCAACGGTAGTATAGCGTGGAAGTGGCACCATCGTATCGCCATGTCCTCCCATCAGAACAGCTTGAATATCTTTTGGAGACACGTTTAACGCCTCAGCCAGGAATGCGCGGTAACGGGCAGTGTCAAGAATACCGGCCATACCGATCACTTTATTACGCGACAATTTTGATGTAATATGAGCCTGGTATGTCATTACATCCAACGGATTGGATACAACGATGATGATAGCTTTTGGTGAATATTTGATAACATTCTCGGTTACCGATTTTACGATGCCTGCGTTTGTACCGATTAAATCATCGCGACTCATGCCGGGCTTGCGCGGAAGGCCAGATGTGATTACAACCACTTCAGAATCGGCAGTTTTGGAATAATCGTTTGTAGAACCGATCGTTCTTGAATCGTAGAGATCAATAGGAGCTTTTTGCCAGATATCAAGTGACTTGCCTTCGGCGATACCTTCTTTGATATCAACCAGGACAATTTCATTGGCTACTTCGCGATACGCCAGCACATCGGCACAGGTAGCGCCTACATTGCCGGCGCCAACTACGGTTATTTTCATATGGATTTATAATTTAGGTTATGCACGTTCTATGTTGATCAATCGGAAATGTAAGGCCGGAAATTCAAGGGTGTTAATTTCAGTTCATAAGGTTCGTTGTGATCGGCACCAAACCGGGTCAAATTTATTAATAAGGCATGATTTTGGAAATATATTTTATGATTATCGGTACCCTGGTGAATTTCAAGAGCAATTTCTTAACTATTCTGTAAACCTGACAATCAGAACATGCGTGGTCGAGGTACTTATTTTGAATTGATCACTTATCCGGAATCCGACCACCCAAACAATACTACCTGCTGATTCCAAGACCGTTACGTTTTCTTTATCGGGCCGGGATACTTTTGCATCGATCAGAAAATCACTGAGCTTTTTTGATTGGCTCATGCCAAACGGCACAAAATGGTCGCCTGCTTGCCAAGGCCTCCAAATCAACGGAAAGCGCACGGTATCCGGGTCGAGTTGGGCGATCCTTGAACTTTTATTTAAAATCAAATCCTTTCGATCGATCGTTTCGAAGGTCAACGTAAACTTGCCGTTGCTTGCGTGTTTATCCGTCAGGTCAATTTTTATTTCGGGATGGTCCGAACCTTTTCTTTTCGACACAATATGATCGTTCCGGTCAACAACAAGTTGGTGTGTTTGGGAATAATATAGTTTCCCGGATGAATGACTGGTAGATGTTATGCTTTTGCATTGATCGTAATTGAAGCCTTTATCTTTAATGATCTCCCATAATAAAACGGCCGGCCACTTCATCTCCATTAATTTTTGCTTGTTTATATAAAGCTGGTCGTTTTTTTTAAGGACGGCTGTTATTCTGAATCTTTCAATGCCTTCCGCCGCCAGCGAAAAGGCCCCTTCAATTCTCTCCACTGTTTCACGAAAACCATTTTCGAGGGATGGATTCATTTTTTTCAGGATCGGGATAACCTGGTTTCTCAATAAATTACGATTGTATTTATCCGATGCGTTACTGGCGTCTTCTCTCCATTGTAAATGGTTGGAAGCAGCATACGCTTCGACCATGGCACGTGTTGCAAACAACAAAGGCCTGATAAGGTGATGTTGCTTAACGGATATGCCGGTAAGTCCATCCAACCCGGTGCCCCTCGTGAAATTCAACAGTACCGTTTCAAGGCTATCGCTCAAATGATGTGCCGTTGCAACAAGAGTATACTGACTTTGCTCTATCACTTCCTTAAAATAAAGGTAGCGAAGTTCGCGTGCGGCCATCTGTATGGACTGCCCTGTTTCGGTGGCAAATTTTTCAGTTTCGAAGCGTTTGCTATGAAACATTATGTTTTGCCCGAGGCATATTTTTTTCACAAAGGCTTCATCGCCGTCAGACTCTTTTCCTCTTAATTGGAAATTGCAATGGGCCACGCCTACCGTAAAACCGGCCTGATTGAACAGGTGGAGCATCACGCTCGAGTCGATACCCCCGCTTATCGCCAACAGAATTTTATCGTTCGTTGTAAACAGCTTATTTTGATCAATATGGTTCAGAAATTGCTCCAGCATCCTCAAAGATAAGTTTTTAGTTA
>JGI24890J29729_1001035_pt1 | contig 13857 bp, 15 predicted proteins | sample FreactcultureFD7_FD_29729 | JGI IMG/M metagenome (IMG submission 29729)
TTCCGCTTCCGCTTCCGCTTCCTCGACCGGTGCCTTGGCAAGGAACAAGTCCTGATAGGTCGCCCAGCCACTTTTACAGATTTTATCGGAATGCCTCGTTTTGAAATGAATAGGGTCACCCATGCTGACTTTCTTACAGGTCAGGCAGTAAGAGTAGGTCAGTTTGTTGCCTTGCCTTTTCCACACAAGGGGAGTCTTTGTTCGGATTGCGATCTTGGCCATCTCTTGATCTACATCGGCCATCATCTCCTCGTGATGGGTTCGTGCGGTATGGTTATTTACATTATCGACCCGAGCCGTGTAAGAGCAAAACAGACAGGAAGCCGAGGACATCTTTTCTATCTAGGATACTACTAGTGGCTTTAAACCACTACCTAAACCCTAATCCAAATACTGTACTTATAATATTATATATAACTCAATGATACTAGCAGTTTATATAGATAATAGTATATTAGGATAAGAAATTATTTTTTCTGGGAAAGTGTCCAAGGGCCAAAGACCTTTTAGAAAAAGGGAAAAGGGGTTTTGTCTTGGGCTGAGTCTTGGAAAAAAGTCTTCCGATATACTAATATACTATTATCTATATAAAATGTAAGAAACGTATAGGTCTATATAGATTTTACAGTACAGGATTTAGATTAGTGAGAAGTCAGTATGATTTTGACACTGATAGGATACTACGACTATGTAAGAAGCCCAGGAATATTTTGTACTCCCAAGGCAAGATGGTACGCTTTTGTAATACCTCCCCGAGAACAACGAATCCGAAGACGATTGAGAAACGGGCAAGGGAGATGGAACAGATGGAACGAGAAGATGACCAACGTAGGAAACTTGCGGAAGAACGTCAGCGAGTGTTTGACTACACCCACGGCCTTGTGAAGGCACGGAGGCCCTATAACACGGCCAATCGACCCAAGAAGGACAAACCCGTTCCTGTTCCAAAATCGCACCCAGCCCTTTTGTTGGAAGGAAAATTGCTGACATTCGATTGAGTTTGTATAGGCCTCTTGAAGAAAATTGAGGGTCTGTGTGGCAGGGTGAGGGCAGTCATTCAGAGATGCCATACTCCGCCGACCTTCGTTGTTCCTATCTTGACGTGGAAATGAACTTTGCTTGGGTGTATGAGGCCTTGAGAGAGGCAGGGTGGAACATTACATTCCAAGGACATCAAGAGGACTCAGAAAACGTGTTTCAGGAGAGGATTGAATACAAGATACAGCAGTACGTTGTGTTCAAGGTGTTTGGCCACAAGATGAAGGACGCTAAGTATGAGGTCTATGAGGGCATTTGGGATTACATTGTGGAGATGGTTACTGAGTATGCTGAGACGGTGGAAGGTCAGATGACGATTCAGTTGGAGAGGGAGGAGGAGGAGGAGACCGAAGCCACTCCAGCACCAGCGTCTCCCCTTGCAGCGAAATCGTAGGAATGGAACGGAACAGTGAGGGCGATTGGATTGGAATTGTAAGACGCACAGATTTTTTCGTGATCATCACGAAGGCCTCAGATACAAAGGACCACATTACTTCCTATTACAGTGAGGGCAGTTACAGAAGCACTTGGTCACGCGATCGGACTTGGACTTTCCGTCGTCCTTAGGCCCATCGCTTTCACTTTTTGCCTTGGGGGGGCGACCCGGGGACTTTTTCTTGGGAGGGGCCTCGCCGGGGGCTTGGACGACGACCTTCTTGGGGGGGGCTACTTGCCGGGGCTTGGGAGCGACCGGGGCCTTGATGATGACGTTCTCTTCCTCTCCTTCCACCTCTGCCGGGACTTCCTCCGTTTTGACAGGACGAGGGCCTAACGGACCGGGCTTTGCTTGACCTTTCATAAGCATCGTCGCCCCTACATCTGCCTTGTACCTCTTGAGGACATCGATCTGGGCTTCCAACTCGTGCTTTTTCATGGTGCTGATAGGTATGCGAGGGAAACCTCTGTTCAGTTCTCTCAACTCCGTCATAAGTTCGTACTTTGTGGCCTGTCTGTCCATTTTATATAGAGTGCTTCTAAAAAAATAAATTGTATAGTTCGCTTAAGTGAGTGCGGAAACGGTACTGTATTCTCCTGCGTTTTTGTATGATTATCAGGAATACAGCGTTTTCCCACAGTAGAAAAAATTAATGTAATTACTTGCGTTGTATATTCACAAGGAACTGACTACGTCTTCTCGTCGTAATGTCGTGCTGTTCTGGGTGTGCCAGTACCTCCTTAGCGTACTCGAGGGCGGACTCACCGTGCTTCGCTGCAGCCTTGGTCATCGCTCCCTTCTTGTAGGAAGGAGACGACATCACCTTCTGTATGAACTTCTCAGGGCGGGGCATACAGTGATGGGTGGCACACATACGTTCCAACTCGCCCTTGGTCTTTCCTGAGTAGCCCTTGACACCCTTGTCTCGTAGGCACTGCTTGAGGTGAGCGATGGTGTGAGTCATTTTATACTCTGGAAGGACAAAATCTTTCAAAAGTATAATGGAATACCTCCTTCCGATGGCCACCTCTCCCCTGGATGCCTTCCGAGGTCGTGGAATACCGGCACACAGGCAAGGAAGGTACGGAATACCGGCACACAGGAAAGAGATAGAGATTAGTAGATGTGTAGGAAGTTCAGAGATTACTGCGACGACTTCACCATCAACCTCGTCGTCGCCTGTGTCGTCGCCGGTGCCATCATCGTTGGCATCATCATTTTGATGGAACGGAAGACTTAGTACCCAACAAATCTTGTGCCGTCGTAAATCACAACAATCTCCTGTCCGTTCTGTAACGCCGTTTGATTGTGAATCACGTTGTTCCCTGCGACACCGTTGAGTGTGATGTCGCCACCACTTGAACCGTTGCCGTTCTTGAATCTACAGAAGAAGTTGGTGTCGTTGAGGCCGAAGGTTGGACCCACGGCGATGGCCTGAGAGCCTCCTCCAGCGGCGGAGGTTAGGATAAACGTCCTTCCTCGCTGGGCTGGATTTAGTGCCAACGATACTCCTGAGATTGCTGTCACCTGAAATCCATAAGCGGGAGTGTCATAAGACAGGGCATTCGTGGTGGTGTTGAACATCACCAACGAGTTCTGGTAGGCAGTGGCAGCGGGAGTCGCCGTCAAGGCACCAAGAGAAGTAGGACCCAAGGACGACCACGTCAGAGACCCACCGGCGGACCCCGCTGTCAGCACTTGTCCGCCAGTCCCAGCTGCATTGGCCGAGTCTCTCAGTGTGTTGGCTCTGATGAAGGTCGCCACCGAGTAGGTGTAGGTCAAGGTCGCTGATGTGGCAGGAACCGTCGCCACAGACGTACAGGTGTTGTCGCCCCATTGAACGTTTGTCGTACCGATGCCAGATTTGGCAATGATGTTTGTAGAACCGCCTACTGAGAAGACACAGTAGTTGATGATGGCATTGGTCGCCACAGCGTTGGCAAACGATATACCGGTCTTGCCTACTCCTACTGTGGAAGCAGAGTAGATGAACGAGCAGGACGTGAAGGTGTTAAGACTTCCTGCTGCTATAGTACCGGCAAAAAAGATGATGGGAGAAGCCGTGGCACCCCCTGCCGATGTAAATGTCGCACCGTTCGCTNCTATACTGGCGTTGCCTACAAAACTAACACAAGGGGCCGTGGTAGTCTGAGACATAGCGACAAGAACAAGATTCGCACGGCACGAGGTTAAGAGAAGACAGGCGTTTGTTGTGGCGTTTTGTGTTAGGATACAGTTGTTCATTGTGATGGAGCAGTTATTGACTGTGTCGCCTGTACAGGCCACAGCTGCAACACCGTACGAGGTGACATTGACGTTTGTGAGAAACCAGCCGACCTCTACGTTGGTTGTGTCTGTACCTACGACACTGCCAACGATTGAGAGGAAGGAAGCCCCCATGGAGACTAATGTACCGGCAGTAGCCCCAGGGTTGAGGGTAAGAGTTCCCACGAGGATCACGTCTGAAACTCCTGCCGGGCCAATGATGAATGTGTTGTTTCGGACGATGGTGGGGTTTTCCGTATAGGTCCCCGGTGCGACGCAGATATTGACGGGGATGCCGTCAGCAACGGAGTTTGTAGCAGCCAACGCCCCACTGATGGTCGCAAACGGTGCGACGACCGAGCCGGTGCCGGTGCTGTCTGAACCATTGACGGCGACCCAGTAGTTGTACTGTTGATTCCCTTTGACGAGACCTCCGATGGTATTAAGACTATATGGATTGGACCCACCGAATCCAGAGACGACATCACCTGTCGCATCGACAGTTCCATTCACTGTCAGGTTCTTGTTCGCTAATGCCGTACCGATAGTGGTTGCTGAGTTGAGTTGGATTCCTGTAGCCCCTGTGAGATTGACTGCTCCTGTGTTGGCATCCAGATTCACATCAATATGTCCGTTCAGATTGGCAGACCCAGCCTGTGCTTCTACATAGGCATCGTTCGCTGCTTCCAACGCAATGTCTGAGGACGAGTTGAGGGTGAGCGGTGTGGCAGCTAAACCGTCAATATTGACGACGTTGATGACATCGTGGCCTGACAGATCGACTGTGTTCAGAGCGGACGTAGTTCCATAGACGGTAAGGTCTTCCGGTGTAGCCACAGACCCGATCTTGGTTCCGCCTCCGATGTGACTGATACTACCGAGGCCGTTCGTATCCAGTATGATTTGACCGTTCGCCACAAGATTCAAATAGGTATTCACGGTGACGTTGCTTCCGCTGTCCAGAATGATTCCACCAGGGCCTGGTTGGAGTTCGATGGTAGAACTGGAAACATACATCGTTCCTGTGCCGACAACCGATGAGACGTTCAGAAGATTGTGTTCAGCAAGATTCACATCTTGAACCGCAGGAAAGGTCGCCCAGTCTGAGACGGCTGAAGCGGGCGGAGGATATTGAACCCCGTTTATCGAGGACACGTCCATCAGCGTCGAGACACCGACTATACCTAGCCCATTGTTATTGACCGTACTAAGTGATGGGAAATCAGCCCATAGGCTCACGTTGGCGTTTGGCTGTGGGAAGGCGAACCCGTTGATGGTCGAGACCTGAAGCGTCGAGACGTTCGAGATGGAATTATCTTCGAAGTTCATATAGTTGATGGAAGAACAGGCGGTGATCTGACCGCCGTTTCCGATGACCATGTTGATTTTGACCACGTCTTGAAGTTCCACACCTGCCGTAGGAAGAGTACGACCTGAGATGATGAGATTGGAACCACTGTCAGAAGGATAGATATGCTGAGTGTATGTTCCTGGACTTCTCAGATCAATGTACCCAGGAGATTCCACCGTCACACCTGTTACACCGTATTCGTACAGTGTTCCTGGGACCTGAGGTAGGACAGCAGGTAATCCGGCTGTGACGCTGACAAGGTCGTTGCCGTACAGGACAAGGCCACCGGCAAGGGCAGGAATGGAAGGCAAGGCACCAGCAGACAGACCGATGGAAGCGGCGGTTTGACGAATGGCAGATGTGAGACCCAACAGAGTTGTATTGATTCCTGAATAGGCATTCAATTCAATCAATCCACCTGCTGGTACTACACCTGCTGTACCGTAGGCATTCAAGGAGATTTTACCGTATCCGGCCTGACCCAAGTACCCGCCGTTCGCATTTAACTCAATGTTTCCACCGAGGGGTCCGTTCTTGGCTGTCACATTGATGAACGGCGTATTGGTGACAGAAGCACCCGCATCAGCGGTGATTCCAACGTCAGTGGCATTCACGTTGGTGTTGTAGTAGGACGTAATATTGACATTACACGCCTGACTGGCAAGATTCAGATCGCTGTTCGTTCCACCGTACAGCGTGTGGCCGTCGAGGACTACGTCGCCTGAAGCAAAGTACCCAGCCCACTGCTGTGTGGGAGCATAGGTCGTTCCGTTGATGGCAGAGACTCCGGTGAGTGTGCTGACGTTGGTGAGTCCTTTGTTGTTGATATTGACGGCTTGGGTCGCTGGATAGACGCTCCAGTTTGATGCTGCGCCGCCTCCGCCTGTGATGATGGTTCCACCGTTCCACGTCAGATTGGAACCGTCTGGCGAGGTCAGTTGGCCGTAGGGACCCATTCCAAAGGCGGAGATATTGACCGCTGATACAGCAGAGATGGCGGTGTTGTTCATGTTGAGTCCCCCCGATGTTGCGAGAGACCCTCCGCTGACGGCTCCTGTGGCGGACACGGACCCACCCGATATGGCACCACTGGCGGTCACCGTGGTTGTCTTGACATCGCCTGGTGCGTAGGGGCCGGGTACAGTTGCCAGAGTTCCGGCTTCCGCTACACCGCTGATGGTGGCTGTGGTGGCCAAAAGGGAGGCAGTACTCAGGGTGTCCGCTTGTAACAGTGAAACCCCAAGGGTGGATTGTTGATTCATATAGACAGTAGAGACGGCCGGATACAAGGCCCATTCATCAATCAATTGAATGTCTCCGGCCTTGGCGAGGAGTTCGTTGTTGAAGAACAGGTCTCCTCCAATCGCCTGAAGGACTTGAACACCGTTGGAATCCTGGAGATAGATCTTTCCACTAAGAGAGGAGAAATTATACCAGTTCGATGCCGCCTGATCGTAAGGAGCATAGAAGGAATTGGCAGGGGACCCGAACGTCGCATTTGGGAGCGATGACATTTTCTATACTGAGAATAGAGATTTAATGAAACTGGTTTCGATTGCTCGATCGCCGTTGGCAGGAAAGAAGTGGAGAGCGACCTTTGAACACGACGGACACGGGTCGAATACCGGAAGAACAGTGTTCCACACCGACTTCGGAGCGACCGGGTACAAGGATTTCACGGAACTGGGTCCTTCCGGGTCTGATAGAGCGGCTCTCTACAGAATGAGGCATCAAAAAGATTTGGAAACAAACAATCCAACAAGGGCTGGGTACTTGAGTTGGTACATCTTGTGGGCATCTCCAAACTTTCATGCGAATGTCCGAAAATACAAAAATAAGTTTCACCTGTAGAACAATGTCCGGAGTTTCCAGAACTTATTACCCCGTGTCCCCGTTGCCAGACACCAACGCTCGTCAGGCGGCGATGACGTTGCGTCCTGCTTCCACGGCGTTGCTGACGATTGACTCGGAAGACCGTTATACGGACTACATTCAAGCAAGAACGTCTCCTTCCAGCCCCTACAACTTTTCCATTTCAAAACCCGAGTCCTTGATGCCCGGTTTTATGACTAGGATTGGTGTCTCTGAAATAGTCTTTCCTTGGTTGGTCCCAAACATCAATGAGAAGACTTATACGATTGGAATCGCATACAGTGTTGGAGGAGGACCTTTAGCACTCGGTGAAATAGAAATAGTCGCTGGATTTCAGACTCCTAATGAGATTGCTGCTCAGATTCAAGCGGTGGTGAGATTAGAGAACGCTGGTTTAGCGGCATTCACTTGTACATACGGAACCGAGAATATTCCTACTTTTGTTTATGCCACGAACAATACAACGACTATCGGCTTTCTTCCAAACGAGTACAATTCAGCGGGTTACCCATACCCTTCCACCACTCGCCAGTTGTTTGACTTGATGGGGTTTTCAAACACAAACGCTACACCCGCTGTATCAGGATTTGGTAGAGAAACGTTATGCCAAGGAATACGGTACGTCGATATTGTGTGTAATCAATTGACCAATTCTCAGGCTCAGAAGGATCAGACATCGCAGAGCATTTCGAGAGATATGTTGTGCCGAGTGTATCTGGGGTCTCCTTCTACGGCAGACAGTACGATTGCTGTGAGCGACCCACTCTTTTGTCCTCCCGGATGTGCTCCCACGGTGATTTACAGAAACTTTACGACACCGAAACAGATTCAATGGATTCCTAATCAGAACATTCCTGGCTTTTTACAGTTTCAGGTGTATGATGATGCCGGAGCGTTGCTCGATGAATCCTTTATCCAACCTGGCAATCCTTCCACACAAAACAACTATGGTGCCGACTGGTCAATGACAATGCTGGTGACGGAGAACTAAACATAATTAGGAACGTTTTACGTTCGCTGTTATGTGATTTAGAATCGGAACTCCGCAGACGACTTGGAGAACACGAGGGTGGAGTTGTAGATATAGACGACGTGGCACGTATAGGCATCAGCACTGGGGGCAGTGAGTTGGATATTCACTAATCCGTTGAGGATAGGCTTTCCGTGTGTGAGAACTTCCGCCTCGTAATCGTTGCCCGTGGGGTTGCCGAAGGGCAGAAGGGCGTAGGAGGAGGAGACGGCAGTCTGGACGAAGGGCACACCGGCTGCAAGAGACGACAGGGTCACCACGGGGGGCTTGGTGCCGTCCAGCAAGTTCCAGATGACGGAGGAGCCATCGTTGTACTGGGAGTAAATCGTACCGGCGTACAGGACCGTCACAGCCGTAGGAGCATACCATCGGTTGTCGTTGATGGTGTCGGAGTTCTTCGTGAGCCACATCTGGATTGCCTTGACCTGGCCGGAACGGAAGCCAGTGGCCGTGAGGGCGACACCCCCGGAACCGTTGGACCCCGCGGGAACAGGAATCTGGAGTTCCTGTTGGTCGAACACGATGGGCATCAGCAGTTCGTGGGTGTTGAGATCGACGTGGTTGGAGATGGCCATACCACGATCGACCATACACAACTGCTCGACCTGGAAGTAGCCCTGGTCGAGCCCAGTGGGGACGACCGTGCCGACAGTTCCGTTGGTGGTGATGTAGGAAGAAGGAGGGTTCAGGCTGACCGTCAGCTGCACCTGTTGGGCAAGGGTGTCGGCCGGAAGAGGGATGGACAGACCGTCGTTGGAAGGAGAGCACCAGACGGGGATAGGAATGTAGGCGTACGCTGCAGCACCGTAGTCACCGGCGAGGGCGACCTGATTACCACCCAGGGAGAGGATGGCCTGGGCCTGGGTCTGGGTACGAACCTGTCGGAGATTTTTTGCCAAAAGTTGTGCTCCGGACATAAAGTACTGGGAACTTCCGCCAATCCTAAATGAGATCTGGTTGATCGCCTGGTAACCCCAGGCCTGGCAGAGAGCAGCACCTGGCACACCGCCGGGGGCCATGGCGGCGACCGTGGCGGCACTGAAACCAATGACCAAGATCACGTGCTTAAGCCCATTTCCTGGCGGAATTATGAACGTCGAACTTCCGGCTGAGAGGTTGGTCAGATTCTGGGTGAATCGGGTGTTGTACTCAACGGGTATGGACTCGACCTTGGTGTTGTCAGGGTCGCAATAATATAAATCTTCCGCTTTCCCAAGATCAGTGAAGGCTCCGGAATGTTGCGAGGACATTGGTTTATAACTTGGTTGGTCAAAATAATTTCACAGCCAACATTAGAAAACGAATGGATTCCGCAATGCCACACCCTCTTCCAAATGCCACGGCCGGAAAGCGATTCAAGTCCGGGGAAATGGCGAGTGATCATGTAAAATATCCCCACCTTCCACGAGCCGTACCCGTCAAGGCTCACGCTGTACATTATCCTTCCTTGTCGAAGACTGGTCATAAGTCTCCGGCAACGAAACGTCCTATGGGCTACACAAGCCCCATCATGACAAAGGCTGGAGGACACCCGCTGGATTCCAGCAGTAGGCTCCCCCCCATCGGAAACGCCTAACGCTTTTCCTCGTTTAGTTCAGCGATACGACGTTCTATGTATTCCTGAATCTTCTTTTTCGTTGGCTTGTCATTGACGAGCATCGCAATGGACGCAGAGGCCAGAGCCATTTTCTTTTTCCGAAGTTCGTCCTTGGAAGGACGACCCCGCTTCCTGGCTTCGGGTTCATCGGCAAAGGAGGATACATGAGAAATCATAGAAGCCAGTTCGACGCTTTTTTTATCCTCTCTTCCTTTTAGAGCAGCGTAAGCCGACGGTTTCTTATCAGCCGGAACAAACGGCATAGGAGGTGGGCCTGGACGGCTGATTGGGCGACAATTAAATCTACTCATTCTATAGTATGACAACATTTGAAACCAAAGCCTTTGACCTGGTTCTCCCGACGAACGGAGGTGTGAGTATGATCCTTGTAGGAGCCAGTAGATCTGGAAAAACGACGCTGTTAAAGTACCTATACAAGAAGTACTTTGACAGTTATATCACGACGATGTTCAGTATGAATGCTCACGCTGACATATACAAGGACTTATCCGATAAGGTTATGATTGCGGACACGTTCCACCCGGAGTTGCTCAGAGAGGCACACGAAATCAATTCCTTGTGTAAAAACAAGTTTCCGTTCCTATTCATCAGCGATGACTACGTCGATGCCAACATCAAGAACAACCCAGAGATTACCCGGGCCTTGACCATCTACCGTAATTCCAATATGACTTCCATCTTCTCGTTCCAAGGAAGGACGTTGATGAATGCCGTTGGAAGGAACAACGCCAACTATATATTCGTGTTGAAACAACAGACTCCTCTGGAAATCGAGAACGTCATCAAGGAATTCCTATCGATGTATCTTCCGACAGGAATGTCTATGCGAGAGATGGTTTCCTTTGTCCAGATGGCGACAGCAGATCATCAGATGTTTGTGATCGATAATATAGAAGGCAAATGCTACTTAACCAAATTGAGTCCTAAGCAGTTTGCCTTCGCCAACGCCTAATGGGTTCCGGAGAGAGGGTGTAGGTTGGGCTGGACCTCCGGGCGAACATTCGGGGCGATGGCCAGTTGGGTGGGCGTATCTACAGGCTTGACAGGTGGAACATAGACTGTAGGAAATTGAGGGTTCTCAGCGGAAGCCGGGGCAGGTACAGGCATAGGTTCCGATTTCTCGTGCTTCCTCTCGCGTACAAGGTGTTTCATCTGCTCGATCAAGATTTCCATTGGGGTGGGTTCTGAGGAGGACATATCTGATTAGAGTAATTTTTTTATTTCTGCCCTGATTACAGAAAGATGTCCGCATACTCTGCAGCAATCCAGGCTTCGCCTAACAATTACTTCTTTGGAGATGCGGGAGGAGGAGGCACTGGGAGTTCCCTTCAGTCTCCGGCTACGATCACACCTGACTCCGCCGGAAACACCTCGCTCCTGATGGCAGCCTCTGGCACCGGAGCATCACAACTTTCCGTGTTAGGAACAAATACGACATCTGGAAGAATCGGTCTGTCTGGCTACGGCCAAGGATACTTCGTAGGAGTCCTGGACAACTTTTCAAGTCTCCAAATCAAGAATGCTGATGTTGTGAATCCTGATGTGGAAATCCTTCCTAACGGACAGATCATTCTCGGAAGAGGAACCAGTACCCCCATCACGACGTTGAACTCTTTATCGGTTGGAAGTTCTCTTGTAAGTGCTACGAACAGTGTAGTCGTCGGTCCTCTCTCAGACACATCCGCCACGATTTACCAGAGTGTCGCATCGAATGGGCAATTGACCGTGGGTTCGTCTGCAGCTGCTCCAACCACACTCACCCTGTTTGATGCTGGTGCGAACACTGGATTAGTAAGAATTAACGGAACAAGTGGTGGCAGTTCCGTTCAAATATATGGAGGAGCAAAACCAACGGTCGGCACAAATCTGCCCAACACTGGATTGCTACAACTCAGATCATCGTCGGCGGGATATGCTGGAGATGGCGATCAAAACGGCATTGTATTACAAGACAACCCCGTATCGAATGCCAGACCGACGGCAACTTTTGCGTCACAGATCGTCTTGCCAAGTTCAGATGCTGGGTCTTGGAGCGGAATCGCAGGACAACTCACAACAGGTATAACTGCTTTGACTGGGGCAGGACAGGCATCAGGAACCATGCTTAATGCTACTGCTGTATCATTACCTCTGCCCCCATCAGGTGCTGCTTATACAGGATTATGGATGTGTCGCATCTTGACAAGGAACGCTGCTGACACACAAGCAACACAAGCGGTTCAGAGTTTCACAACCTATTGGGATGGTGCGTTGAATGCGTTTGCTTATGGTGGAAGTGCGAATCCTTACTTTGGGGCAGTAAGTTCTGTTATTACGAATGCTGGTAATGCCAGAACTGTTGCTATTGAGAGTGGAGGGTTGATTACAGGTTACCAGTTTGCCCAATACACAGCCTCTACCATTACTGGCATGGCGTGTCAATGGGTTCAATTAACAGGAGCGTTCTAAGGAACCCATTAACAAAATTGAAGCCAATTTTAATTAATGCCCCAGGGTAGAGATGTCCCTTTCCGAAAGTTCCCTGAAGCAATATACGTACCACGTGGAGCGGTTGAAGAAGATTTCCGGTTCTTCCGATGTTTCCGATGTTTCCAAGATGATTCCTGCCGTTGAGAGTATCCGGCAGAAGAATGGCGAACCCATAGGCCTGAAGGCGAAGAGGACCTACTACGTGGCTCTTTCCCATTTCACAAAATCCAATCCAGAAGTCTTCCTAAAATACAAAAAGGAATACACAGACATCAATAAGAAGTTGTCAGAAGACGAGACGGCACCTGAGACTGCCATTCCATATTCCGAAATCAAACGGATTGGAAAAGTCATAATGGAAACAGAATCAGAACCATTGGAAAACAGAATCCTGGCTGCATTGACAAGTCAGATTCCACCCTTGAGGTTGGACTACAGTCGGCTCCAAGTCTCTTCTTCCGTTCCAGAATCTGGAAATTACATTCTGATTGGAACGGAAACAAAACTTGTGATTCCTGAACACAAGACTGGGAAGAAACATGGGGCGTTAGAGAGAAAGGTCCCTTCCGAAATCGCTCATCTGATAATCCGTTGGAAAACGGAACACAAGGATTCTGTTCTCTTTGACACAACGGAAAACGCCTTAGGAAAGCGTATTCCTAAACTTTACGAAAAATATTCCGAAAAAAGAATCACGATGAACGATATTCGTCATTCTTTTATAACACAGGAACGAGGAGGAGACAAACCACACAAAGAAGTCAAAGCACTTTCCAAACTAATGGGCCATTCCACTGGAATGAACGGAGAATACAGGAGAGACTAACCTCGAAGACGCAGTGCTTCTTCGACGGCCCCTTTCAAACTTCCCTTCCAAGGCTTTCCTGTATCTATCAATATGTAGTTGAGGGCCTGACGGGCGAGTCTATAATTACAATTTTTTGTGTCAAAAGGGTCCCAATACTCACTGTTTGGAATGGGTTTGCTGTAGATTCTATACCAGTCGAAGTCGTCCTTACGTGCTTTTGATGCCTCCTTCCGTTCAGCCATAGTATGTTTCACAAGTAAATCAGGATAAGTTGGAATGTTAAAAGAAGGAACGGACATTTCGGAAAGATTGGAAAGATAGGAAAGGTGCTGGTGCCTATAGTACAATACTATAGGGACCGTCAATTTTTATCAGGAATGCTATAGACTTAGCCTATAATTACACAAAAATGTGTGGCCTTTTACTTTTAAAAGACCATATTCAGTTGTCGTTGGAATTCTTCGTTGTCAATTGTTCCTTCAGCAAACTTTTTGTGTGCAGCCTCGACAAATGTCAAAGTACCTTCGACACGAATGTCTGGATTTTCCGTGTCGTCATAATGAAACCACTCTGAATATCCTTGTTTGGTTGTGTAGGCCCTGCTGAAACAAATCTTTGTGATTTTCTGTGTGGTGTAATCATACCACAGTTGTGCCGTGTCGTCCGTGTCTTCTGTATTATATAATTCAATCCACTCAGTGCCGTCGTCCTGTTCCTGCGAACACATTGTGTCTTCCCACAGTTGCCCGTTCAGTATCATTGTACGTTTGGAAATATTTACCACAGCGTTCCTGAAATCAATAGGAATACCTACGGAAGCATAATTGGAAGTCATTTGGAAAGATTGGAAAGATTGGAAGTCGTCGCTGTCAATCAATAATGTACAGTAAGTCAATCAATTTTTATCAGGAATGCTATAGAGTTTTGTCAAGACTTACACAAAAATGCCCCGCCCCGGGCATTAAATATA
>JGI24890J29729_1001036_pt1 | contig 13849 bp, 18 predicted proteins | sample FreactcultureFD7_FD_29729 | JGI IMG/M metagenome (IMG submission 29729)
GTAATGACCAACGTCACCGGCCTTCCTTTGACGACCGGGGTCACGGGGACTCTGCCGATCAATAATGGGGGGACGGCGGGCGCTGCGACTCCCACGGCGGGAGGCGTCTCCTATGGCACGGGTACGGCCTACGCTTTTACGACCGCTGGAACGTCGGGCTACATGCTCCTTTCGGGTGGAGCGGGAGCGCCCACTTGGTCGAATGTCGCCCCTCAAGCCACGATTCTCGCGACAGGACGCACAATCGCAATTACGGGCGACCTGACTTACACGTCGGGCTCTTTCAACGGCTCTGCGAACGTGACGGGGGCAGGAACCCTAGCGACCGTCAATTCCAATGTCGGCACATTCGGAGATGCGACCCACGCCCTTACGGTGACGGTTAACGGCAAGGGCCTAGTCACAGAGGCCAGCCAAACTTTGCTTCCAACCCTCGCCCCGGCGGCGACGTTCAACACCCTTAAACTGACGGCGGCAGGGGGCACACAGACCCTCACCGCAACCGCCAACTACGTGACGATGGTCGGTTCGGGAGCCAATGGTTTCGCTGCATCCAGTCTGAGCGCGAGCCTATCCATCGCCTCCAATGGCGCGGTCAACACCTTGGATACGGGGACGGCTGCGGCGAGCACTTGGTACTACGTTTTCGCCATTTCTAACGGCTCGACCACGGGCGCACTGGCCTCACTGTCATCCACGGCCCCGACACTTCCGGGCGGCTACACTTACCAGACCCGTATTGGGGCTTTCCTGACGGACGGCTCGGCAAACATCAAAGCCTACCTCCAGAATGGTCGGCACTGGCAGTACATTAACGGTGGGTCCGGCCTGCCGCGCATGGCGTCAGGGTCAACCAGCGGGTCATGGTCTGCTATCGCCTGGGCCGCATATGCACCACCCACCGTCGCGTCTATGCGCTTGATCGGCAACACGAACACCGGGACGATTGGTATCGCGCCAAATAGCAGCTACGCCACGGGCATCTCGGCCACCAACGCCGCCCCGCTGCGACAATATGGAGGCATCACGATCACGGGGCCGGTCGAAATTGTGCCGGAAAGCTCGAACGTCTACTGGCTCGGGAGCGCGGCCGGCGACGGTATGTTTATCCTCGGGTTCGAGGACAATTTGTGATCCGCCAAGCCGTCCATTGCGACCTGAACTGGATCATTGACCTCGCGCGGGTCAAATATCCTCATATTGAGTTTGACGGCGAGGCGGTGAAGGCTTGGGGGGCGGCGAACCTGATCAACCCCAACATCCGCATTGCCGTGGGGCCTAATTCGTTCGCGGTGGGCTCGCTCTACGCCCCGTTCTACGCGCCGACCCGGATTCGGGGGATCATGTTGTTCCTCGCCAGTCAAGGCACGCCGTTTGAAGCGGTGGGGCTTTTGCGGTACATGAGCAATTGGGCTCTAAACGAGCGTGGGGCCACGTCTTTTCACTTCGGCGAGGATACGGGGGTCAATCTCGCGCCTCTCGCCAAAAGGGTCGGGGCGGAAACGGATCGCGCTTCGTATGTCTTGAGGAAAAACCCGGATGGGCAAGGGCTTTGACGAAATCCTGACCATCGTGTCGGACGTGGCCGCCTTTATTCCGGGGATGCAATGGGCTCCGCTCGCTGCTGACGCCGTGGTCGCCACCGACGAGATGGCCCACCACAAGAGCCCGCTTGGCGCAGTTCTGAGCGCGGTCGGTAATGTCGCTGGACAGGGCCTTGGGAGCGTCCTGGGAAATGTTGGCGGCAATATCGCGGGTGGCGTGGGCAAGGAGATTGGGCAAGTTGCGGGGCAGGTCGCCGGAGATGTCGGCGCTCCCAAGTTGCTGGAGCCCGGACTCGCAAGAATGCTGGGTGTGAACAACNCCCCGCCTCCGACGCCCTCTGCCAACCTTGCGCCGACCAAGATGGGCCAATCCTCCGGTGCGAGTGCGGGTGGCGCTCCTGGCGGGTTGAATATCTCGGGCTCAACGGCTCCAAACATCGGGCCTTGGGCCACGGGCGGCGCATCGCAGCCTTCGGGTTCTCCGCTCGCTCAGTCTCAACAAAAGGGCATCTAAATGGATCAGCTTGGCGAAGCCATTGGCGGGGTCGGCAATGTTCTCGGCGGAGTCGGGGGCGAGATTGGCAAGGACATTGGCGCTGTGGGCAATACGCTCGGCCAGTGGGGCTCTGGGGCTCTACAGGGCGTTGAGGGCATGTTCGGCATGGGCAAGGGCGCTGGGGCCACGGCGGCTCCGGCGGGGCCTATGGGCACGGCTGTATCGTCTGGGGCCATGCCTTCGGTTCCGTCCATTACGGCGGGCGGTGCGGGTGCTGGAACGAGCGCGGGTGCTCTTGCGGGTCTTGATCCGGGTTCGATCAACGCGGGTAGGGCTGATCTGTCGTCGGCGATAGGCGCGGGTGGTGGCTCTACGGCCCCGGTTGGAACCAACGTGGCTCCGTCATTGATGGACACGTCCGGCATTGGCGCTGATATGCACGCGGCGACCCTGCCTACGGTGACGCCTGGACATGGTGGCGTTGCGGACTTTGCCCAATCCCTCCTGTCTCCTAAGGGCGTGGGCGGTCTCTTGGAAACGGCCATGATCGGTCGCGACCTGTTGAGCCCCAAGCCGCCTCAGTTGAAACAACTCCAAGGTCTCGCCTCCGAGGCTCAGGGGCAGGCCAAACTCGCGGGCAATCTCGCTCAGGGCGGCCAACAGGGCCAAATCCCGCAAGCCATGCAGGCGTCCATCGACCAAGCCCTGCAAAAGCGCATCGCCTCCATCCGGCAGGAATACGCCAGCGCGGGCATGTCGGGGTCGTCTGCGGAGAAGGCGGACATCGCGGCGGCTCAGCAGGACGCGGTGACACAGCAATGGCAAATCGCCAGTCAGTTGATGCAGACCGGCCTCGCGACGATGAATCAGGACATGGGCCAAGCCGCTCAGTTCCTTCAACAGGCCATGGCGATTGATGCGGCTCAGGGGACGGAGTTGGGCAGCGACATCGCCAACTTCGCCGGACTCCTCGCCAATCGTCCTCTAGCCTCCACGGTTCACTAAATGGCCGACGCCGCTGTAGCCGACGCTCCCGCCCCTGACGCAGGGACCAAGCCGCCACTTCGCAAGGTGAGCGTTGGGGCGTCGCCTATTGACGCGCTCATTCCACAGCAACTCAGGGAATCCCAAGAGGCGTCGGCGAGAGAGTCGGCGGCTTTGCAGAAGGAAATGGCCGCTCGAAAGGCCATTGAGCCTCAGTTGCAGGCCGAATACGCCAAGCAGACGGCGCTCAAGGTTCCCGACGCCCCAACGTACCAACAGGCCCCCGAACATCAGGACGTGAAGGTTCGGCCCCCATACGAGGCCCTAGGGCAGTTTCTGCCCATGCTGGCTGTCATTGGGTCAGGGTTCGCTCGGAAGTCCGCTAGGGGGGCTCTGAAGGCCGCTATCGGGGCTATGGAAGGCCAACAGAAGGGCGACGTTGAAGCCCAAGAGCGGAACGACAAGGATTTTGAGGAAAAGCTGAAAGAGATTTCGGCCCACAACATGATCCTGAAGGACCAATTTCAAGAGGCAATGGACGGCTACAAGGCGTCTAACGAGGAGGGGGATCGCCGCATCGCGACCCTTCTTCGCACCATGGATATGCCTCACCAAGAGGTGTTGATGGCGCAAGGTCAGCGGGCTCTTGTGGTGGACGCGCTGAAAACGACCATTGGTGTGTCGGGCCACATGCACGAAATCATGCACCAAGCCGCGACAGAAGCCATTGAGCGGCAAAAGTTGGATGTTGAACGGTCGCGCGTCAAAGCAGAGTTTGCGGAGGCGCAGGCACGCCTTGCCGAATCCCACGCTGACCGGCTTGATCGGCAGAACGAGTTCTGGATCAAAGACATTGATCGTCGCCGCGAGGATATGATCAAGAAGGATAAACCGGCCTACGCGGTTGAAGCCATTGCTCAAAACCAAGCAAAGGTCGATGACGCCATTGCTCACCCCGAACGGTATGTGAACCCGGCTGGCAACGCCCTAGTGGCCGACACGTTTACCCGCACATTTAACGGCGGCAACGCTATTCGCGGGNTCCAAATGCGGATGCTGCAACATGACCGCACCCTCTGGAATCAAGCGGGCTCTCTCGCCAACAAAGCGACGACGGGCGGTACGTTCACCGCGTCTGAAATTCAGGCGATGGCAAAAATGGTTAAGCAGGCCACGCCGGAATTGATCGAGGGCTACAAGTATCAGGCCATGGAAGCGGTGAAGGACGCCATCGCCGATGGTGCGCCGCGTCCTTATGAGGTCATCCCTGAGAGCCTTCGTCACCTTAACGAACAACTTGGGTTCGGTGCGAATGCGGCGGGCGGTAGTGTGTCGCCCCCCGCTGCGCCTACACCGGCCCATGCTCCTGCCGCTCAGCCTAGCGCCGCTCCCGCACACCGCCAGCGCGCGGCGAGTCCGGGGGGGCACACAATCTATAGCGACGACGGCGGCAACACATGGTTTGACGAGCAAACCCATAAGCGTGTGCCCTAATGCCTTTGCCTGCCGGGTATAAACTCCTCCCGCCCGCTCCTTCCACGCCCAACCTACCGGCAGGATACAAGTTGCTGCCTGCCGCACCTCCGCAACCTGCCCCGCCCACAGCACAGGCCGATCCTGACGCACGCCCCATCGCCCACGACCCGACCCGAGCCGCGCGAGCCGGTGGGCAAGAGGCGCTTGCGACACTGGAACAAGATTGGAAAGACTATCAGCACCTGCCCTCCACGGGCGGCACGGCGGCGGCGCTGTCACCATCTGGACAGGCCCTCAATCGCGTGCCGGGCGACATTTGGGAGTTGATCGCGCATCCGGTGGGCGAGGCTACAGCATCCGCCCTCACCTTGGGTGGGCACGGCCTATCTCCCCAGACGGCCCGTGCTACCGCCGCCGTCCTTCCCATCATTGCGAGTTACTTCGGAGCAAAGGGGAAAACCCCAGAAGCTGAAGTTGGCGCGGGTGTCCGCCGCCCCATTGAACCGGCTCCGGCCAAGCGCGTCGTCCCCCCGACGCTGGCCCCCAAGCCGACACTGAAGACCCGCGCTCAGCGCATGAAGGCCGAACAGAACGAGATGGCGGTGGCTAACACCTTGCACCGCCTCCGCGCCAACGACGGCCTCACCACTGAGGAGATGGTGGCCGAACTGGAAAAGCACCCCAATCGCCCGGCCTACCACGCGGGCGACACCAATATGATCGGGATGAATAAAGCCCTCGCCCGTATTCCTGGCGTTCATAAGCGTGTGCTCAGGCAGACGGCGGCGGCGCACCAAGGCGAGATTGAGGATAACGTCGCCACGCACATCGGCGAGCGCCTTGGAGGCTCGGGGACCTATTTCACCAAGCTGCGCGAGCGCAACGAGGCGAGGGCGCGGGCGGCCAATGCGGGCATGGATAAGTTCGGCCAACAGGGCATCACCCTTGACCAAAGCGCCATTGATTCACTCAAGCGTCCCGAGTCCCTTCAGGCCCTGAAAGAGCGTGGGCAGAACCTATTGGAGCCCCGAGAAGGGGAAACCGAGGAAGAAGCGAACGCGCGGATCGACACGGCCACACGCTTGGGTCACACGATTCACAAGTTGGAGTCGGGGTTCCAAGGCCCGATTGTCATAACGGCGCGGGAGGCTCAGAACGCCAGTCAGGCGCTTCTCCGGAAGGCCGATGCGGCGTTCAAGGGCTCACATCCCAATTACGACGTAGGCGAGATGTATAAACTCGCGGGTCAAAACCTGCGGAACAACGCCCGCAAGCCGGAACGTGGCGGCCTCGCTGAATATCACCAGTGGCTTGAGCAATATGGGGCTGACAGCGACAACATCGACGCCTTCGAGATGGGCCGCAACGCCGTCAAGAACACTGAGGCGAACACGGCGGACGAGATTCAGCACACGCTAAAGAAGATGACCCCGGCGGCGGCTGAGCATTACCGCGAGGGGATTGGCGAGGGACTGATCTACATGGTTCGCAACCGTGGCGCGGGCGGGTTCCGCACCATGGCCGATCTTGCCAAAATCCCCGAGTTCAAGGCCAAGGTGAAAATTGCGTTTCCCAAAAAGGAAGACTACGACGCCTTCATAGAGTTCGCCGAGACGCGCGCCAAAGAGCATCGGATGAACAACGCGATCTTGAGCGGGTCCGATACGGCAGAGAACGCCGCCGCCATGGGCGACGCTGCGACGATCACGGACAAGGGCGCTCAAATGGGCCATCAGATCATCAAGGGTCTTGGCATGGCGGCCAAATTGGCAGGCGGCAATGTGGCCGGGGTCGCCAAGGACGCCGCTGGAATGGCGATGGAGAAGTATCTGAAAGAGGAGCGCAGCATCCTTGAGAACCCGGAGACCCGCGACATTCTGGTGCGGGCGATGGTTGATCCCAAGGAAATGGCTCGCCTGCTTAAGGAGTATGACCCGGAGATTCCGCAGCCGGTTTTCAAAGTGAAAATGCCGTTTGCGAAGAAGCCCACCGCTGAGGATGCGGCGAAGGAGTTTGCGCGCCGTCCCTCAGTTCCACCACAGCCCTGACAACCCTCTCGGTTTTGTGTTAAGGACCCACAAACAGGGACTTGCACATGGCCGTTACGGCGATACACGAACAAGAACGAGCCCGTCCTCCCTTGCGGCTGATGACGCCCGACGACGCCGTTCCTGATCGTGCTGAAACGCCTGAGCCGCCCCGCAAGCCCACACCGCCCGCTCGCCCCATTGTTCAGGTCCAGTACCCCACGGCGCAGGTTCTAGCCGTTCTGGGGATGCTGATGAAGGTTCTCGCCACGCGGATGATCCTGATGTTCGCGGGGGTCGGCGCGTTCACCTTGGCCCTCATCGTCGTCTGGCACCCGAGTTGGCAGGCGATGGTCTCGTGCGGGCTCTACGACCTATTTGTCTTTGGACCCTGCCTCTATCTCGCGCTGCGAAGGGAATGATGATGCGCTCAACCCTAACCCGGTGGGCGCTCGCCGCCGCCTTGCTGATCCTGCCATTGCTGGCATGGTCCGCGCCTGCTGAAGCCCAGAATATCAAGGGCTTCACTGTCACCAAGTGCGGTACGCCGCCGAACGGCTTCAACCCCAACGGTAACGGTTATGCGGCGGGGGCTTGGTATCCGTATCTGCTGGATTTGAACGGCAACCTCTGCATCACCCTCACGGGCGCGGCTCCGTATATTCCGACCCAACTCCCCCTCGATGTCGCCACCGTCACCACGGGTGGCACGGCAGTCGTCGCCATCGCAGCGGGTCACCGTACAGCGGGAGGGGTGATCTCCAACCCCATCACGGCAACCATCAACCTCTGCGTCAACGAGTTCACCACGGCGTCAGGGACGCTCACGGGCGCGCAGTCGGGCCAGTTGTTCTGCCTTGTCCCCGGCCAGTCCTACAGCCTCCAGCCGTCCGCCCTGGGCGTGTCGGTGATCTCGTCTGACAGCGCCCATCCGTTCTTTGGCTATGGGCTGCAATAGATGAAACACCTCCTCGCTCCCCTCTGCGCCCTGTTGATTGCGTCTCCGGTTTGGGGACAGCCGGGGCCGCCGCCTGTCGTCCAAAATCACCGCAACGACTATTCCGGCAAGACCCTAACCTTTGGGGGCGATAGCCGCGCGCAACAGGGTGACACGGCAAATCCGCCGGGAAGCACCTACTCTNGCGCGAGCTACTTCGACGGCTGGGCGGCCAATTCGCTGCTAGGCTACCTGACGACGATCACACAGAACAGTTTCAACGTCAGCCAATCGACCTACGGCTATCCTGGCTCGCCGGGAGGGTTGCGGAACATCTGGCCGATCACGCAGGGTTCGTGTTCCGCGAACTCGACCATCGTGTTCAGCGTGTCCGCGCCCACCGGGACGCCCGCGAACACGGCGGGAAACATCAGTATCAGCTTCGACGCGGGCGGCCACGCAACGGTAGGGCAATACATAGCCGAATCGACCCCTGGGTCTGGCTATGTCTCCGCCCCGACGCTTACGGTATCGAGCGGCGGCTCCTGCTCCCAAATCCCGACCTTCGCCTACGTCCTAACCGGCGTGGGCAATTTTGGCGTTCCGGGGGACAAGACCGCCGGATACCTACAGCGGGTGCAGACGGACATCTGTTCGAACCCGCCTGACGTTCTGATCAATGAAATCGGCGTCAACGACATCATCGCTGGCACCGCTGAGAGCACCATCACAGCGAACTTGCTGGCGATCAACAATGCGGAGTTGGCCTGCGGGATCACGCCGGTTTGGCTGGAGATTTACGGCGTCGGGTCAAGCCTGGGGTCGTGGACGACCACCAAGGAAATGGAGCGGATCAGGGTCAACCGCTACCTCCAAACCCTATCGCAGACCACGCGCGCGTCAGGGTCCATTTATGGTCGGGTCTACTTCGTGGACACCAGCCACCTGACCGAAGACCCAACCTCCTCTAGCGGCGACCCCATAGCCAATTGCCTTTTCGACAAACTGCACCAAGGCCCGATCTGCGGTTTCTATGTCGCCCTGGCCGCCGCCAACGTCCTGCAAGACCTCTACTCCGTCAATCAATACCAGCCGAGCGATCAGCAGGACATCTACGATGTGACCAACAACCCGGCGGGCAATTTGCTCGGCACAACCGGGCTGATGCTCGGCACGGGCGGCACGGTCAACAGCCCATGCACCGGCTCCATCGCCACCGGCTACAGCGTCACCAGTTCGAGCATTACGGGGGGAACCTTCCTGTGCGTCGGCTCCCTTGAAACCACGCGCACCGATGGCCGCCCCGGTCGCCGGACCGTGCTGACTTTGAGTGACATTGGCGGCGGCAATAGCGAGACCGTCACCTTCGACACCACCAATTCGATCACGTCGAACGTCACTCTGGGAACCGATGTTCTCCAAGGCTACGTCAATATCGACGTGTCGAACCTGTCCAACGTCATCTTCGTCGGCTGCGACTTGTTGGAAAACGCCTCGGGGACGAGCCAGCAATCCACGCAGCTTTATGCGGGGAACGCATCCAACACGGCCCCGATGGTCAATTCGTCCGCCCTGACCAACCTGCCAGACGCGAAGATACTGCCGGACTTCGGATCAACAGGCTCGGGCTCCTACCGCATTCCGTGCCTGACCCAGCCGCTAAACACTCAGGCGACCGCCACCAGTTACATCATGCGCGTGCGGGTCCAGGGATTTGGAACGTGGTCGGCGACGCTGAAGGTCAGCGACGAAGCCATTCGCAAGACCAACGTGCCGTAACGACCTCGGCGAAGTCAAAAGCCCCCACCCCATGACCATCGAAGACATCAAAGCCCAGGCTGAAGCCTAGCCAACAAGCACCCCCAACCCCAAGGGCAACACCCCCAACGGATAGACCAAGGAAATCGTGATGACTGATACGCCGGACACGCGATAGCCTGACGACCCAACCATAAGTTTATTGATCAACCCCGCCGAAGTCGCGAAAAAGGATACACGGTAATGATTTGTGCGTTTGGCGAGGGGTGATTGATGGACATGCCGGAAGGTCTCACGCTGGAATCCNTGTCGCACGAACTGACGCGCCATGTAGACACCTGTGAGGCGCAGGGGATCGCCAACGCGAAGGTGCTGGAATCCATCGCGCACCGGATCGAGGCGATTGAGAAACTGCCCATGATGGCGGTGCGGTATCTCGGGGGGATTGTGGTGACGGCGGCGCTTACGTTGCTGACGCAGAATTTCCTCTTGCACCAATCGACGGAGAAAGCGGCTCAGACGGCTGCGACGGCGGCGAATACGGCGGCATCGACGACTGCGACGAGCCAAGCAGTCATCGTGCGCAAACTGGACACCCTGACTGCTAACTAGGCTGATTTTGCCGCTGACGGCTTCAGTGGTATGGGTGCGGCGTAATCGGAGACCGATATGGCTGATATGCCGACGCCAACGCCCATGCGACCCGACAGTTTTGTTGATGTGCTGCTTGCGAGCGCCATTGTCGTCTGGGTGACGATCATCCTTTTCATTTTGGCGTTTGTCTCAATTCCCGACAAAAACATGCCGATTTTTGCGGCTCTGGCCTCGGGGGGGGNGCTCGGGACGCTGGGGACGTTGATCGGATACCGTTGGGGCAACTCGCGCGGCTCTGACCAGAAGACGGACACGCTCTCCGCCATTGCGACGAAGGCCACAGAATGATGGATGCTCGATCAGAAGCCAACCTCGCCCACGTTCNCCCCGATCTGGTGAAGGTCATCCGAGCCGCTGCGCAGACGCCGCAGCCGTTCGTCGTGGTCTATGGCATCCGCACTCTCGCTGCTGAAGCTGAAGCCGTTGCATCCGGCCATTCTCAGACCATGCACTCGCGCCATCTTCCGCAGCCTCAATATGGCAACGTGTCATGCGCGGTGGATGTAGCGGCTCTGATCGACGGGCAGGTGAGTTTCGCCCCCGGCCAAGAGGCTGACGTGTTCGGCCAGATTGCCGATCAAATCCAAGCCGCCTCCGACACCCTCGGCATCGACCTTCAGTGGGGCGGTGATCCGGTGGGGGCGTGGCAGGATGGCGTTGTTTCCCATTTCCGCGATTGGGGTCATTTCCAACTCGACCCCAAGTCATACCCCTGAAAGGTAACCCCCCGTGCTGGCCTTCTTCTCCTCCGCCACGTCTCTCCTCGGGTATCTCGGCGATCTGCCGAAAATCGTCGGGTTCATCGAGTTCCTCTACAGTTCGGTTCTCGAACTGGAATCGACCACGCAGACCGGCGATCAAAAACTCGCTGGCGTCCTCAACCTCGCCGAGACCTATGTGGCGGCCAACTTCCCGAACTTCTCGCAGGAGTTCAACGTGATCGCGGGCGACGTGGAATCTGTCGTCAACGCGGTGGTGGGGATGCTGAACGCCTTTAAGAAGGCTGGCCCCGCAACCTAGGCTCAGGTCATGCCTTTCATTGCCGTGATGGTCAGCTTGGATGCGGCGCTGGCGGTCATCATCCTCATCCTCTTAGCCGCCCTCTGGAGCCGACTAATGACCACCGAAGCCACCGTCCCGGCAATTCTCGCCGCCCTGACTGAGATCAACACCAAGGTATCGGCCTACNCCCCGCCGGTCGCCCCGCCTGCTGAGCCCGTCGATCTGACCTCGATTGCGGCCAGCGTCGATGAAGTGGCGGCGACTGTTGCGAAGGTGCTCGCCCCGCCTGTCGTTGCGACCGACCCCGCACCGCCCGCGAACACCCTGGCCCTGGCCGATCAGACCTTCAACGTCGCCGTCAACGCGGCGCTGTCGGAAACCTTGGTCGCGGAAAATGGCGTCGGCCCGTACCACTTCACCACGGCGACCAGTATGCCGTTCTCTCTGAGCGAGGGCGGGATTCTGAGCGGCACGACTTCGGCTCCCGGCACGACCGTCATTGACGTGGTTGTGACCGATTCGGCGGGGGCCTCTGCTTCGGCCACGATCACCGTCATCGCGGTCTAAACGACTCCTTACCAGGGGACTTACGGGGAGCGGCCTCGGGGGAAACTCCGGGGCCGTTTTCATGTCCAAAGAAAATGGCCGGTCCGCGTGAACGAACCGGCCAAGTTGACCAAACCATGAAGACCCGCCTCACCCTAACCCGCAAGGACGGCCCGTCAAGGCCGTAGGATGCGTTCTCAGGCCGATTCAGGGGTGTCGGGGTGTGATGCCTTGCTGGGGCGAAACGGGCTTCTACGGGGCTTCCTGCGGCTTCTTAAGAATGACGAAATCCTCCGGCGCTATCCGCTCGCGAGTCCCGTCCCGGTTGGTCCGCCATATCGTTTGGCCGTAAGCCATGAGATCGGCGTCAATCCTCGCCCGCTCTTCCTCTGTGAGGCGGAAGGGGTATGTGGGTGCGTCGGTCAATTCGCCGCACCCGAACCCGGCATCACGATCAACGGCTCCGGCAACGTGACGGTTTCGCCCTCGGGGACGATGCTGAGCGTGAGCCACTGACCCTGTTCGGAAATATAGGGCTGAACGCCTACCTTGTGATCTGCGATTCTCCCAAGGAACGTGAACGGCGCTTCACAGGCCGCGCACCGCGCCGCGATTTCGAGAAGCCGGACGTTCGATCCGGGTTGCTCTTGGGCCTCGATGGCGAAGACGAGCGCCGGGTGTTTGCAGGGGGCCTCAGTCATCCTCTTCCTCGTCTTCCTCGTTCTCCACTTCAAGCGTCGTACCTTGAAGCGTGGTGACGCCCATTTCGGCGAGAATGTTGAGAAGGTCGGATTCGTCCGCCCACTCGGGAAGTTCGATCTTCGCCAGTCTGAGCATCGAGTCCATGTCGCTCCACACGTCGCCCATGTTATCGCAGAGGCAGATGCTGGCGAGAACCTTCAGGGCTAGGTCGCGAACAGTGATTTCGTCGGTCACTTCGCTCACTTCGCCTTCCTCCCGCCGCCGCGAGAGGCTTTCCCGCCAGCGCGACCGGCGTCAGCGGCGAGGGTGCGGTCTTGGGAGTAGCTGCGTTTTTCAGCGGGTACAGCAGCGCCGCCTTTGCGGGAAATCTCGCGCTGTAGTTCTGGCGACATAGCCGAAAAACCCCTACGCGCTTTGGGTTTGTTTTCTGTAGACATATCCAGGTCCTTCCTTAATTGCGCTAACGGCCCCCTCAGAGCGAGGGAAATTCAATCTCGCAAATTCGCCGTGAAGGCGTATTGATGCCTCGTCGTAGGCCATCGCGGCGGCAATCTCGTCGGCAAAACAACCAAGGTTGTAACGCCTCTTGTCTGCCCGAATTTCGGCGGCCCACTTAAGAGTATCAAGCCGATACCAGACGCCCTTGTATTTGCTCTTTCCGCCCCGCCCGCCTTTGTTGAGTTGATTCTGACCCTCAGTGCAGACGCGGAGGTTTGACCGCCGGTTATTCAGCGAATTGCCGTCAATATGATCGACGTGGAGACCGATACCGGGGGACATCAGGTGGTCGTGCATCGGCATCTGGCCGCATTGAGTGCCGGGGATGTGCCGGATGGCGTAGCACATCCTAGTTTTCCTGCCCCCATACCGCGCGAACCACTTATACTGCATCACGTCTTCGTAGTCGGCCTCGTCCACCTCTGCGTGAAAGCCTTGCGTTAGCGGAACGAGGAAGAATGTTTCGCCCATTGTTGCCTCCTATGTCTCCACGGCTTCTTTGAGGTCCACGCCGAAAGTCCACGCCCGCGCTTGGGCCGCATCGCGGATGGTCGGCGGCACGCGCAGAGGAACCGCCTTGGCCGTGGACGTGCAGACCACCATCAAAATCGCGAGGTCTTCATCGTCCTCAATCGGCGCGTGATAGAGGTCGCAAGTCACCGGCTTGTCGCCATGGGATAGCCGCCAGATCGACAGGCCGCTCGGCTGCATTTTTGAAGAAATATCTTCTCGACTGATCGGCTTCAGTCCACCCGCCGAAATCCACGCCGCTTGAGCGTCCGCGCCACGCAATCCGCCAAACCGATCCAGCATGTGCCGCCGAATCTCTGCGTTCGGTTCATCCCGCACCTGCTCAAATGTCAGCGTCTCCGGGGCCTTGATCACCTGTTCGGCCAAGCGAAGGCCGTTGATCGCGTAGATACCCCAGCCATCCGGGTACAGCAGCGCCGCTCCGTCTCGATTGTGAAGGCCGCCGCGGTCGTCGCGGTGAACCTCGGTCGGGCGCTCGGTCAGAATCACGGCGTTGGTGAACGGCCACCACCAGCCGCACGAGCGCGCCACTTCATCCATTCCGCGCAACTTGTCGGCAAGCGCCGGATCGCACTGTTCGCGGAAGAAGGAATAGAACGCGAGCCAGTTGGCATCATGTTGGCCGTAGGCGGCGCGATAGACCTGATCCCTGACCTGAGCCCCGACCTGAGCCCCGACCTGAGCCCAGACCTGA
>JGI24890J29729_1001037_pt1 | contig 13846 bp, 6 predicted proteins | sample FreactcultureFD7_FD_29729 | JGI IMG/M metagenome (IMG submission 29729)
CATTGTCTTTTTTGCTTTCTTCTTTTTTAGGATGCGTGTGTTTTCTTTTTAACCCTTCATTTTGAAGTTCTTTTTCCTTTTCTCTGGGAATTAAGCCGGAGTTGTCTTGCGTCTTTGTTTTCATGGCCTTAAAATTTAAACTGTTACATAGGGTTTGTTAAAAGCATGCCAGCGTAAGACATTTACCACTGTAAATCTCTCTGGCACGTCATAAAAACCTCCTATAATGGACTCAAATGGTGCACTGTGAAAAAAAATCCACAATATTTACGGGTATAAGGCCAACTAGTTTCTGGCTATTTATGAGGGGGTTACTGGTAATTTTCTTGGTTGTAAACCTGACAGGATGCGCTTTCAGAAGAATCTCCAGGTATAAAGATATTACATACATGGAAGCTGACACGGCCTTACATTGTACAAAACAAACCTTGAATGTTTTTGCTCCTCATCGTAAAAACAAGCAGAAGGAAGTTCTTCTCTTTATTCACGGAGGCAACTGGAATTCGGGCAAGAAATCGCTTTATAATTTTTTGGGTAGCCGTTTGGCCAGAAAAAATGTTGTGACGGTCATAATCGATTATCCATTAAGTCCGTTGGCAGATTACAATGACATGGCAGTGGCTTCTGCACAAGCCGTAAAATGGACTTCTCAAAATATAGAAAAGTATGGTGGAAATCCGAATAAGATATTTGTATCCGGGCATTCCGCAGGCGGTCATCTGGCAGCCTTGATCACGTTGGATAATAATTATTTTGAAGCATTGAAATTCAATAATCCCATCCGGGGCGTAATTCTTATCGATGCCGCCGGGTTGGATATGTATTCTTTCCTGAAAAAAGAGAAATCTCCATCTCAAAGTTATTTTAAAACATTTACCAAAAATCCTGAAGTATGGAAGAACGCTTCTCCGCTATATCATTTACATGAAGAAATGCCTTCGATGCTCCTGTATTGTGGTGAGAAAACATATCCTTCAATTTTAGAAGGTAATGAGAAATTTATCAAGGCCCTGAATAATTATAAAACAGACGCGAGTTTTCATATGCTGAAAGGCAAAAAGCACATTCCAATGATTACGCAATTTTTCTGGCCTTACAATCCCAGGTATAAGGAAATAATTGAATTCATGGACAAGCAAAAAAATAGTAATGGCCTTGTCACTAGTAAATAATATAGGCGCGATGGCGTATAATTTGTATGATTATACTTTAATCTTTAATACTTATCAATCAAACTAAATCAATCATGGATTCTAACAGACTTTCCCCCACACTGAATGCTGCCCTTAATGATCAAATGACAAAAGAAGCGCATGCATCGCAGATCTATTTATCGTATGCTTCCTGGGCTGATAGTCAGGGCCTTGGCGGTGTCGCCAATTTCTTGTTCAGGCACGCTCAGGAGGAACGCAACCATATGATGAAAATACTGGAGTACATTTTGAAAAGAGGGGGCCAGGTTAAGGTAACAGCCATCCCCGCTCCACCGGCTGATCCCGTTAGCTTAAAAAATTGTTTTGAAAAAGTATTCGAACATGAGGTCGATAATACGAAAGCTGTATACAAACTGGTAAAGATGAGCTTCGCCGAAGAAGATTGGGCTACCTGGAACTTCATGCAATGGTTCGTGAAAGAACAAACAGAAGAAGAGACACTCGCACTTGAATTGCTGGATAAGGTAAAAATTGCAGGAGGCGAAAATATGAGCAGTAACGCCGTTTACTCGCTCGACCGGGATCTGGAAAAAACCCCAGACGATGCACGACTGGCCGAAGACGTTACAGCCGACGCTCCATAAAGCCCGAATCATATTCTCTACTATTTTTGGATCGTATTTCGTTTGATGTAAGATCAATGTATACCTTTGCCCGGTTGACACTGATCTGTACAAAATGAAATACGATCTCAGCAATAAAGTGGCGCTTGTTACGGGTGGTTCGAGAGGCCTTGGCGCTTCCATGGCAATCCAACTCGCAGCGGCCGGAGCCAGTGTGGCCATCAATTATCTTTCCCGAAAAGACGATGCTGAAAAAGTGAAAGCCTCCATCGTAAAAAACGGTAACATAGCTGATATATTTCAGGGTGATGTTACCGATGAAGATCAGGTTAAAGAGTTGTGCAATCAGATTGCCAAAAAATTAGGAACGATCGATATTCTTGTTATCAATGCCACGTTGGTGCACGTTCATAAACCGATCGAAGACTTGTCCTGGCAAGATATGCTTGATCATTTGCATTTCTTTGTTAAGAGTCCATTGTTGCTGGCACAGCAGGTTATACCTTCTATGAAAGCAAAACAAGACGGCCGGATCATACACATAGGGTCGGAGGTATTTGACCGGGGTATTCCTGAATTTTGTAACTATGCATCTGCAAAAGGTGCGCAAGTTGGTCTGATGCGTTCATGGGCAAATGAATTAGCGCCACATCAGATCACCGTGAACCTGGTGGCGCCGGGTTGGATACCGACCGAAATGCACGCTAACGATCCTCAGAAATTTATAGACGAGTACGCACGAAATGTTCCCATGAAACACATGGGAGAACCGGATGATATTGGATCAATCGTTACATTTTTGGCCTCGGATGCTGCCAAATTCATTACCGGACAACGGATCTCGGTAAATGGCGGCAACACAATGATCTGATCGTGATTTTCACTTTTAAGGAATTTAAATCACTATAAAATGTTTAGATTATTAGTAGCGCCCGAAATAACCTTGTTATGCGCTTTCTCCTGAAGATTTAAGATAAACGAGAGATCCATTCGCAATGAAAGAAATCGATGATTTTTTACGACAAACAAAGAATAGCCTCGTCGATAACAGGTTTGTCAAAATAACGTTAAGTAAACCAACGTCACAGGCAGGCGAATTGGTTAACCTTTACGCCCGGCGGGTTGTTATTAAAGGAAAGGAAAATCTTTCTTTTACCTATCATTTCCGAACAAACGATCAGACCAGGAATTTTGACGTTGAAGAAGGACTCCATGAACTTGGTATATTGATCGAAAAAACTTTTTATAACAGCCGCTTATTTACAACAGAAGAGGACATAGTGCTGCAGATCACAAAGACTGGAAATAGTACAATCAGCAAAACAAAAGCCAGTATTACAGATGTTCCACCGGCAACGCATGACCGCGAAAAAGTAAAACGCGCAGTTAATGACAATCCATATTTAACAGCGCTTGGCATTATGGATGCACAAGGCATTTTGATTCCGAGAATGGCTGATAAATTCAGGCAAATCAATAAGTATCTGGAGATTATAGAAGGGCTTCTTAGATCGACTTCATTACCGGAACAGATTAACATTGTCGATATGGGTTCGGGAAAGGGTTATCTGACCTTTGCCCTGTACGACTATCTGAAGAACAAGCAGAACCTCGACGTAACGGTTACAGGCATAGAACTTCGAAAAGAGTTGGTCGATCAATGTAATACGTTATCCAAATCCTGTGGCTTCTCGAATTTGAAATTTTTCGATAAGCCCATTGAGCAGTTCAACAACGCTAAAATAGATATACTCATCGCGTTGCACGCCTGCGACACCGCTACGGATGACGCCATCGCCAAAGGCATTCTTGCTAATGCGGCCCTGATTGTTTGTGCGCCTTGCTGCCATAAACAAATACGCCAGCAGGTGAAAGGAAAAGAGCAGCAAAATCCACTGATGAAATACGGCATTTTTAAAGAGCGGCAATTCGAAATGGTAACGGATACGATCCGGGCGCTCATTCTGGAGAAAAAACAATATCAAACCAAAATATTTGAGTTCATTTCCAATGAACATACACGAAAAAATATTCTGTTGGTAGGAACAAAAACGAAGAGCCTTGTAGACGAAGCAGTGCTGGATGAAAAGATCAATTCAATCAAGGAGGCCTATCGGATAGACTACCATTACCTGGAAAAAATAATCGCATAAATTCTTTACGTTTTACTTTACACATCTCGGTTAATGGTCGTGTGGCCAAGTGCACATTCTTTACATTCAGTAACTTAAAATTACAGGCAACAATCGTCTGGATCGTTATACCATAGTTTATAATAATTTTTCTACTTTCGAAAAAATAAATCAAAACAGCGTATGACGTATCGGGTTTCCACAGTGATCTTGCTCGCGTTCACCGGCTTTGTTTCCTGTAAGAAGAATCATTCAAGCGATCTTACGAAAGAAAACCTGATACCAAAAGTTGTATCGGCAGAGGCTACCGGAAGTACATTTGAATTAACGAAAGAGGTGGTTATTCATGTCGATGGAGAATCCGCAGAAGTTTTAACAATCGGTCATTATCTCGCCGATCTATTAAAACCATCTACCGGATTTGATATAAAAGTTCAGGCATCAAAAGAAAAACCTGCTGCCGGAAATATTTATATCAAACTTATACCGGGTGACGCAACGCTTGGTGAAGAGGGATATGAGATGGAGGTAACCGAAGAACTCGTTACGGTAACAGCGCATGAGCCTGCGGGATTATTCAGAGGCATACAAACCCTACGTCAGCTATTACCGGCAAAAGTAGAACTGGCCAGTATTCAGCAAGGTCCTTGGGAAATAGCGACAGGAACCATTCGGGATTTTCCGGCCTACGCATGGCGGGGATCCATGTTGGATGTTGCCCGGCATTTCTTCAGCGTAGAAGATGTTAAACGGTATATCGACCTTATCAGCTATTACAAGATGAATGTATTGCATCTTCATTTAAGCGACGATCAAGGCTGGCGAATTGAAATAAAATCATGGCCCAATCTTGCTTTGCATGGAGGCAGTACTGAGGTTGGCGGAGGAAAGGGCGGGTATTATACACAAAAACAATATTCGGACCTGGTAGCCTATGCGCAAAGCCGTTATGTAACGATCGTACCAGAGATTGATTTACCAGGACACATAAATTCGGCATTGGCTTCTTACGGAGAACTCAACGGAGGAACCATCGTGCCTGAAGAAGGGCGCATCAAAATAATTAGTACAGGAGGCGTGTTGGATGGAAAGCAAAAACCCACCGAGCTTTACACCGGGCGCGAAGTAGGATTCAGTACCTTGCGATTGGAAAAAGAGGCTACCTTTAAATTCATTGACGATGTGGTTCGAGAACTCTCCTCCATAACCCCAGGCCATTATATTCATATCGGTGGTGACGAAGCAAAAGCTACCCGGAAAGAAGATTATATTGTCTTCATCAATAAGATAAAGGATATTGTAAAGACCCATGGGAAACAAATGATAGGATGGGAAGAAATTGCACAAGGAAATATCGATTCCGGCGTTATCACCCAACTTTGGAATTCTACGCGGTATGGTGTCATGGCAGTTGAGAAGGGTAGCAAACTGATCATGTCGCCGGCAAAAAAAACGTACCTGGATATGCAGTACGATTCTACCACGAAGCTGGGTTTGCACTGGGCATCTTACATTGAAGTAGACAGTGCCTATAACTGGGATCCTGCAACCTATGTACCCGGTATATCGCAAAAAGATATTTTGGGAGTGGAAGCACCGTTGTGGACCGAAACAGTGACAACCATGGATGAAATTGAGTTCATGGTTTTTCCCCGGTTGTCGGGCTATGCTGAAATCGGTTGGTCTGCTGCTGCGGACAGAAACTGGGACGACTATAAAGTACGATTGGCAAATCATGCCGTGCGGTACAAAGCGCTAAATATTGATTTCTATAAATCTAAACTCGTACCCTGGGTTGAGTGAATTAGTAACGCTGGCGAACGGCATTTAGAGAGGTTCAGAGGCGCGATTAAATTTCTGCCAATTTTTCTTTTATAAATCGGTTGAATTCTCCTAACTTAATAGAAAATACCCCTATTTTTTTAGTTAGGATTATTGCCAGAAGAGCACCAATGATAAGTAGAAGTAAGTTGGTTTTGCCGCTGTTTTTTGCCTGTTCTTTTATTTTTCAGGTACACGCGCAAACTGCGAATTTTTTTTCCGAGCCGATTTATACGAACAGAATAACGGTAGAAAACGGTCTGTCTCAAAGCAATGTTAACGCCATTATAAAAGACAAGGACGGTTTTATCTGGATCGCCACAGACGATGGATTGAACCGGTACGACGGTTATACTTTCAAGATCTTTAAACATCACCCCACCGATTCTTTTTCTATAAAAAACAGTCAGATCAAATCCCTTTTCATTGATTCTAAAAACAGATTCTGGATTGGAACCGTTCTGGGGGGACTGAGTCTTTACGATAAAGAAAAAGAATCCTTCAGGCAATATATCTACGACAAAGATCTGAAAACCCTGAGCAACAACAGCATTACTAACATTCTCGAAGACGACAATCATAACCTTTGGATCGGCACATTTTATGGTTTAAATAAATTCAATCCTGAAACGGGCAGTAATCAACGATTCTTTGTGGAAGACCGGGGAGATGGTATTGTAAAAAATGTTATTTACACCCTGAAAAAAGATCATGAAAATAAGATATGGGTCGGAACAGAAAATGGATTTAGCATCATCGATCCGAAAACGGATCGGATTACAAGTTTTACAAAGGATAGTCATGGCAATCCCTTTGGCAGAGTTACGTATCTATACCTGGACCCGGAGGGAACAACCTGGATTGGAACTTATGGACAAGGTCTATTTTCTTACAATATAAAGGAACAATCGTTCACCCGGTTCGTCCATGACCCTTCAAGTCCGAAAAGCTTAAGCGCGAATGTTGTCCGAAAAATAATTCCGGATGAAGATGGATATCTTTTAATAGGAACCGATGGTGGGGGTGTTTTATTGCTGGATACAAAAACGAACAGCTTTGAAAGAATTGATTCGAAGAACGACCCTTCACTTCTTAACGCTGCCATATATGAACTGTACAAAGACAACGATAACATCATTTGGATTGGCACATATGGCGGAGGCGTAAAGCAGATCAACAAAAACAGAAAAGATTTTATTCACTATGAAGTTTTTGATTCGGTCATGATGAAGATCGGTAAGAACTCCGTGCTGGCATTGGTGGAAGATCACGACAAGAACATCTGGATCGGAACAGACGGCGCCGGCCTTTATAAGTTCAACCCCCTGACAAAAAAATTTAAAGCCTATCAGCACGATCCGCACAACAAAAATACAATCAGCGGAAATGTTGTCAAATCTTTGCTGATAGACCGTGCCGGTAATCTGTATGCAGGAACATTTGCCACCGGGCTTAATTATATCGATGTAAAGACGAATTCTATAAAACGCTTTGCGCACGATGTATCGGATCCTGCTTCGCTTCAGCACAACAGTGTATGGTCATTATTCCAGGATAGCCAAGACCGTATATGGCTTGGTACTTTTGCAGGCCTCATGGAATTTTTGCCGGACAAGCACGAGTTCGTGATCCATAACACGGAATTCAGGGAAGCCGAAAAAGTGCAGATTATCGCTTTTAAGATCATGGAAGATCGGCACAAAAACCTTTGGTTCGGAACGCGTGAGAATGGATTGTTCAGCCTTGATAAGACAACCGGAAAATTTCGCTTTTATAGTAAATCGCCGGAGGAAGGCGGGTTGAGCAGCAATGAGATCAGAGATATATTTCTGGATAAAGATTCCACCTTGTGGGTTTCTACCATGGGCGGGGGACTTGATTATTGGAACGAGAAGAACCATGCATTCGAAAACCTGAAATCCTTGCTTCAAAAGGATGTTGTGAGTGTTTTAGAAGATGATCAGAAAGATTTTTGGATCGGCACACTGCACGGTCTGTTGAAATATAATTTTGAAACCAACGCGACACGTGTGTACGATGTTACCGATGGCCTTCAGGGAAATGAGTTTAACTACGATGCAAAATTAAAAGGCTCCGATGGACAATTTTATTTCGGTGGTCTCAACGGGCTGAATGTTTTCAAACCGGATAATATTCATGACAGCAAAAATCTTCCCCCCGTTATTATCGATAATATTTATCTCTTTCACCGTGAATTGAACATCGGTGACAAGACAGGTATTCTCCGGGCCAGCCCGAATTGTCAAAATCAATTTATTTTCCGTCCGGATCAGAACGTAATTACGATCGACTATGCCGCCGCCGATTTTGTCTTTCCGAAAAAGAACAACTACGCCTATAAGCTGGAAGGGTTCGATAAGAAATGGAATGAGGTGGGTCAGCAGCGAAGCGCCACGTATACCAACCTTCCGCCCGGAGATTATATTTTCAGGGTTAAAGCAACAAACAGTGATGGCCTGTGGAACAATAAAGCTAAATCGGTCGATATCAAAATATTATTTCCCTGGTACAAACTGGGGTGGGTGCAGGCGATGATGGTGTTCTCATTAGGCCTGGTCGTTGCATCTATAATTCGAATACGTACGCGTCTTTTATTTAAACAAAAAGAACAACTCCAACTTCTGGTGAATGAAAGAACTACAGAAATAGCCTTGCAGAAATCGGAAATTGAGAATAAATCGAATCTGCTGGAGCGGGCACACGAAGAAATCCAAGCCACAAACGAAGAACTGGTACGCGTCAATTCCAATCTTGAAAAATTGGTCGACCAGCGAACAGTTGAACTACGAAAAACACTTCATAAACTGATCGAGACAGATCAAGACCTTGATACTTTCCTGTACCGGTCCAGCCACGATCTGCGCGGACCCATCACCACGTTGATGGGCCTTGCGCAAATAGCAAAACACGAGAATAAGCAATATGAATTGGATAATTACTTTGAAAAGATCAATACATCTTGCGTGCATATGCTCAAGCTCTTGAAGAAATTGAACGAAACCAATCTCATCTTCCGCACGAAAAGTCATTTGAGCAAAATAGACTGGGATGTAATAGTATCGGAAGTACGGTTGGAGATTTCCAAACTTGATCCTAACAAGCAAGTTGAAGTTATGATCGACAATACCATCAAAGAATATATGGAAAGCGATACACATCTGCTTTCTATCATTATTTTAAATCTAATGGAGAATGGTATTATTTTTCGTGGTGTAGAAAATTGTTACGTGAAATTGCACTTGTCGTATCAAAGCGATACGTTAACCATCCAGGTAAGTGATAATGGCATTGGCATCCGCAATGCGATCAAGGACAATATCTTCGATATGTTTTACAGAGGTTCCGAAAAATCTATCGGTAACGGTTTAGGGCTTTACCTTGTCAAAAAATCAGTAGAAATTTTGAATGGAAAAATCGAAGTATCCAGCGAAGCTCATCACTATACAACCATTGTAGTTACATTGCCTGTATAGATTCTTTGTTAAGTGATTCAACAGGAGGTTCTTATGTGTGGAAAAAATTCTACACCAAATCCCTAATTCATGCATAACGGCTCTATTTTCGAGCTTTATTAGGGCATAAGTTTTAATAAAGGTAAGTGAATAGAGCGCATAATGAAGTTAAGAAAATGGCTGATAAGAATTTTAAAAATTGCGGCTTGGTTTGTTTTTTCACTGGTCCTTCTTTTAGTTCTTATCATTTTTATCATACGTATACCTGCCGTACAGCGTAAGCTGACACAACGCGCCGTTAATTTTCTTCAACACACTATTGGCACGCCTGTAACCCTGAACAGTATTGAATTATCTTTTCCAAAGAAAATAGTACTGGGTGGCCTATATGTTCAGGACCAATCAAAGGATACTTTATTGTCAGCAAATGAAATAATTATAGATACCGATCTTTGGGAGCTCCTCCATCACCGCATTCAATTGGATAATGTACACTTGCAGGGTATCACGTCATCGGTTTACCGTTCCGATCGTGACAGTGTGTTTAATTTTACCTACATCCTTCATGCGTTTACGAGTGACGCGAGCAACAATACTGATACCGTCTCGCAAACTCCGTGGAAATTCTCTATACACAACATCGAAACCAGATCCTTACATTTCCGTTACCGGGATCGTCTGGAAGGAAACGATCTTAACCTGACACTCGGAAAGCTCGATATCGATATCAATACATTTGATCTGGAAAAGGCCATCATTACGATAGACGGAATCACGCTGCACGATGCCAGGGCTCAAGTTGTTCAATCAAAAGCACCGCAAGATAATCAGGAGGAATCTGCACCCTTCTTGTACGATACAGGGCTTCGTAAACTCGATCTTCAGAATGTTACGGTCCGGTATACGCAACAGGCGTTGGGCCAGGTCGCATATTTAGATCTTGGCAAAGCGTTGGTTCAGTCAAAGAAAATTGATCTGAAAAACAAGGAATTAGAATTCAGGAAAATTTTACTGGAGAACACATTTATCTCCTATCAGCAAATGAAGGTCGCTGGGAGGAAGGATTCGGTAAAGACAGTTTCATCTGAAAGGGATGCTACCTCTTTCAAGTTTCCCCTGACTCCCTGGAATATTTCCATCGAAGAGTTTTCTTTCAATAATAATAACATTCAATACGATGATCTCAATCAGCCATTCAAAGAAAGGGGGATCGATCCAAGTCATTGGTGGATATCGAATTTCACTACGGAGATGGAGAAGATAAGTATCAACAACCGAGAAGTAAAAGCAAACGTCCGAGATTTTTCTTTTCTGGAAAGAAATGGATTGACGATGCGATCGTTGAAAGCAGATTTTAGGTTAACCGATAACAGTATTGAATTAAATAAATTTATTTTTGATTCCGGCAGATCGATGATAAAATTGACAGGCGCAGCAAAATTCGCGTCGTTAGCGACACTTGTCAAAACGTATCCAAAAGCTAAAATCAATTTAAATGTAGATCAATCACACCTGGATGTTCGCGATGTACTTTATTTTAAACCGGATCTTCTGGATAGCCTTCCGTTGGAAGTCGAAAATTTTAAGACGTTTGACATCAACACTTCGTTAATCGGAACCATTGATAATCTGACGATCGAACAGTTGGTTGTAACGGCATTAACAAAAACATCTTTTACAGCAAACGGAACAATTCAAGGCCTTCCTGATTTTGATCATGCTAAAATGAATATCAACCTGGATAAATTTTATACAACCCGCATGGACGTTCACACGGTCGTTGATTCATTGCGTATAAAATCTTTTCAAATTCCGGAATGGATAAGTCTTACGGGAAAATTGCAGGGGGCAATTCAACGGCCGTCAATTCAATCGGCCTTGACGAGTGACATAGGTTCGGTAGAGATAAGCACGGCAATGGACCTCGATTCCACTACGCTTCATCAGCAATATAGAGGAGAGATTTTAATAAAAGAATTTAACCTGGGAAAGCTTTTGAGGCAGGAGGAAATGGGAGCAATAAGCATGAAAGCTACTATCGCTGGTTCAGGTTTTACCCTGCAGGAATTAAATGCTTCGCTTGATCTGGATGTTGCTGATTTCCAATTTCACCATTACAATTACTCTCATTTCAAGTTGAACGGAAGGGTAAGGAAATACTTTTTTTCAGGAACGGCTTTTTTGAATGATAAAAATCTTGATTTTCATATCCATGGAAAGGCCGACTATACTGGTAAAATACCCTCTTATAAATTAACGTTCGATCTCGAGAATGCTGATTTCAAAGCCCTACACCTTTCCGAACGCCCTTTGAGAACCCGCGGTACATTGGATGTCGATCTGACAACGCAGGATCTGAAAGTCATTAATGGAACGGTAGCGCTTCATGATGTTGCCGTTTATAACGGCCAGGCGCTTTATAAAGTAGATTCATTTCTCGTTGCATCCATCGATCAGGATGGACAAACTAACATAAACATAACGTCCGATATTGCGAATGGAAGTTTCTCCGGAACCCTTAATCTTTTCAACCTGCCGGATGCACTGGAGCGATACGTAAACAATTACTTCTCCCTGAAGGATGGATCACTCGAACAAAAGACAAAGCCTGAGAATTTCAAGTTTGATCTTTACCTGAAGAAAACGGAGCTTTTAACAGATATTATTTTTCCTCAGCTCAAGTCATTTGAACCGGGACCTATAAAAGGAGAATTCAATAATCTTGAAAATAAATTAAAAATCCATATTGCCATTGGGAAAATTCGCTACGCTGATTATGTTTTGGATTCGATCCTTCTAAACGTAAACTCTACAAAGCAATCCATTACCACTGAGCTTCTCATCGATAATTTTGTTTACGACTCCATTCGACTTCGCGTCATGAAGTTTGATGGAAAAATTTCGCACGATTCTATTCGAACAAGTTTCGTTATTTTGGATTCTTTAAATAAAGAAAAATATAAAATAGGTGGCTTGTTTCGCAGTCTTGAGAAGGTATTCCAATTCCATTTCCTGAAGGACGAAGTGATCTTGAATTACAGTACATGGAATACGCCATCGGATAACTATCTACGTTTTGGGTCTCATGGCATTACTACCCATAACATGTCCATTTCGAATAATAATGAGCGCATTTTGGTTGAGCGGAACAGTGACTCGACAAAGACACTTCTTATTCGTTTCCAGACATTGGAGCTGGCAACATTGTCTGCTATGCTCTCCGGAAAAAGGGCGATCGTGGAAGGCAGGCTGGATGGTGATCTTACCATTCCGGTGATACCTGAGAGTTTATTCAATGCCTCTTTGAAGATCAGTGATCTGACCGTATTAAAACAGGCATGGGGCAATGCAAATTTTTCTGTGCGTAATCTGACCGGCGATAAACTGCACCTGATGCTGAATATCGGCGGAGAGAATACAGATATAAAGGTGGAAGGTTTTTATACAAATTCTTCCAGTAATATAACGGCTACCATTTCGAGAATAGACCTGAAAATACTGGAACCGCTTATCGCCAAAAATATTCGCGGCATGAGTGGAACAGTTGCCGGCAATATGAGCATACAAGGGGACCTAAAGAAACCCACCGTTCGCGGAAACATGACATTTAAGGACGCACACTTTCTTTCAACGTACGTTAACAGCACCTTCCGATTGAAAAATGAAACAGTAACATTCAACGAAAAGGGTATCATCTTTAATAATTTTCAGATTACAGACGATGGCAGTAACGTTGCAACGATAAAAGGCGCCATTCACACGACCAACTACAAAGATTTTGATCTCGACTTGAATATCAGCGCGAAGAATTTTCAAGTGCTGAATACAGGCGCCAGGGACAACACGCTTTATTATGGAAAAGTGAAAGTGAACTCCAGAGCAACCATTACCGGAACGTTCAGTCAACCCGTTGTAGAAATGAATGTCGGATTTAGTGATGATACTCAGTTTACCTACATCATTCCCCAATCCGATAAAGGCGTGTTGGACCAGAAAGGAATTGTCGTCTTTGTCGATAAAGATGAAAAGAAAGACCCTTTCCTTTCCTCCATTCACCTGGCCGACACGGTTCAAAGCGTGTTAAAGGGTTTTTCGTTAACCGCCAATATTGAATTATCAAATAAGGAAGTATTCAACATCATTGTTGACCCGATCACTGGAGACAAACTTTCGGTTCAGGGCACCAGCACACTTACGTTCGAGATGGACCCTAATGGAAATATGAATCTTTCAGGGCGATATGAGATCTTAAAGGGGGCATACTCACTCTCCTTTCACAAGCTGGCAAAGCGAACGTTCGCAATCGAAAAAGGCGGCACGATAACGTGGTATGGCGATCCCTTAAATGCCATGTTGGATATCCGGGCAATATATACCGTGGAGACTTCTCCTCTTGAACTGATGTCTTCACAAAGTCAGGGCGTGCTTTCCGAACAATATAAACAGCGTGTTCCATTCTATGTTTACATGAACATCAAAGGTGAGTTGATGACTCCCAATATTAGTTTTTTGTTGGATATGCCTCAGGATAAAAGAAATATGTTCAGTGGCAGCGTGTACGCTAAGTTACAAGATATCAATACCCGTGATATTGATCTGAACAAACAGGTTTTTGCCCTGCTTGTGCTGAAAAGATTTATGGC
>JGI24890J29729_1001038_pt1 | contig 13833 bp, 14 predicted proteins | sample FreactcultureFD7_FD_29729 | JGI IMG/M metagenome (IMG submission 29729)
CATCGGCAATGGAAAAAAAGTGGGGCGTGGATCGCCTGCGTCTGCTTGTTGGCGTGGAATTGAGGGAAAAGTTCGATAGGCAGAGATTCCTATTCAACAAAGCGATCTGGCATGGCGATTTGGAAGACGTCCGCCAACAGTCGCGGCGCATGATTGCGGCATGGCGTGCATTGGATCGTAAAGCCACAGAAATGGGCGCTGAAGGCCTTTCTCCGGTTGTGTGGGAAATACCCCTGCCTGATGGTACGGTGGCCGCCCTTATCCGCGAAAATGGCGACACGCGCAAAATAAAATCGGATGGGCGGCAAATGCTGGTCTTTACGGTGGAGGAGATTGGCAGGCTGATCCACGCCCTGCCGACCGTCATGGCGGTCAAGGAAACATTCAATGGCGCGACAATCACGGCCAGCCGAGTTAACATCGCGGACCCGCTTAATGAGGTAAGTGCCGGCGACTTTGATCTGGATGATCCTTTGCCTGCGAGCATTGGCCTATAAATGAAAAGGGCGAGGTTTCCCCCGCCCGATACCGAAATCATGATTTAAGTATTTGATCCGCCTCCAAGTCCATTGCAGCCACTGCAGTTACGATCCATTCAAAGTCGATGGCACCCCTGTCGATGGCCATGCAAAGCATGGTGACCATTTGAGGAACGGGGTGTTTACCAGCAAGCCAAAATTGAACCGTTCGGATGTTTTTGCCGGTCATCCACGCGATGTCAGCGTGGTTTAAGTCGTGGCGAACCATAAAGTCGGCGAATGTATTTTTGTCCATCAGGCGGCCTCGTCTTCTTGTTCAGAAGAACGCAGCATAACGTCATAACCCATTTCATCAGCCAATTTTAAAAATTCTTCGTGCATACGCATAATGCGGTATTCTTTGGCATCATCAGCGTGATGAGCCAGCAACGCATGGTCGTGCAAGGAATGTGCGTGATATTTCGCGCCCAAAATTCGATTAGTGTTCATGGTCTCTCTCCTTAAATCAAAAACAGGTTTACTTTGAGGAAGTGAATTTCTTCTGCGGTGGCAGCGCAAATAGCCATAGGGTGCCTTTCAATATACGCCTGCAAACGGCTGCGGTTTTTCATGGTTGGGCATTTGCGGTAAGAATTGATCAGTTTTGACATGGGTGCCTCCAAGTGAAGGAGGGGGCCGAAGCCCCCACCGATTATGCAAATGCAGGGGATTTGGCCACAACACGCGGGGTGAGGGTGGGTTTTACTGCCGTTGCATGGCAACGGACAAAATCCTCGGCTGACAACAGGGTCTGGGCCAGATCCTTGCTGAAAGTGGTTGGGAAAGTCTTGGTGACGACCACGTCAGCCTTGGTGCCGAAGAGGATGGCTTCCTCAACGCCTTTGGCATTGACAGCGAAAACAGCGGCTTCAAGAAGCTGCTTTTTGACAGCGTCACGAGCTTTGGACAATTCTTTGATCTGAGCGTCGAGGGCTGCGAAGTCGTCGGTGAGGGCTGCGATGTTGTTGGTCATGATAAGATCTCCATAAGATAAAATCGGAACATCCCGATAAGTTGATAATAGCGAAGCAATTTCGGATTGCAAGAAATTTTTTCACATTGTTGAAAAAAAATCTAACCAGATAATGAGGGCGGCCAAAAAGGTGGCCAGCCCCAGAAATTCAAACAAGTCCCACAAAAAGTTTTGCATGATCAGCCCCAATCTTTGTAATCAGTGTTTTCAGAATAGCCCAAACGATATTCGGCAATCTGTTCTTCGCTCAAGCTTTCGATTCGGCTGACGCCGATATAGTAATGCGGATCTTGCCTGCGGCCATAATAGCTGTCGGCTGCGCCACGGTCGTAAAGTGAGTTGTGCTTGCGGTCCATGCCGTCTTCGTCGATTAAAAGCAAAGTGGTCCTTTTCGTCAGGGTATCGACATGCGAAGTGAGGATGTTGATCAGATCATTGTCCCGCAGGTCAGGCGAATAGCTGAGGGCGCGGTTCAGGACCGTGATGGTTTCGTTTAGAGCCTGTTGGGTCCGTGCGATCTTGTCTGGGCTGAGATTTGTCATTGTCAGTCTCCGTTGGTATGGGCCGTAGCCCCGTTGTTGATATAAACACAATATGCGAAGTAATTTCGTTAGTCAACAAGAAAAACGAAATTACTTCATCTTTTTTTATGCCACCCCTGACAGGATAGCATCGATCAAAAGCTTAGGCTTTTCGTAACGGTTTTTCGCGGGTTCAAGCGCAAGCTTTGCGGCCAAAGCCTTTGCCAATGCCTGCTTGTCTTCAGGCTCAATGGTCAAAACGCGGAACTTTTTCAGATCAAGGACGCATGGCTTTTTGTCGCCGATTTTCTGATATTCAGACACAAAGCCTGAACGGTCAGCGCGGACAACCTTGGCCAGAAACAGGGTCTCATAAGTCGTGGTTTTGCCATTCAACTTGGTCATGCTGTGGGTTTCTTCAACGGCCACGATGTCGTTCTTTTTTGCTTTAGACATGATAAAATCTCCTATTTATTTGAGAAGGGGTGGGGCCGAAGCCCCGTTGATTAAGCGGGGATCGCGATCACAAAGCTTCCGCAGCAATTGTAAACTTCAAAACCTTTAAACTGACCGTCGTCGTAAGGTGTGTAGCAATCGCCACCACCGAAAACAAACCATACACCGCGCATGTTAAAATTGTTTTTGTGCGGGTTGTATGAAGGTTCTGCCAGATTAAATTTAGGCGCATCATTATAGCTAACGGCATCGATAGAACCATCAAAGCGTGATTTTGCCTGAACATGGATGTTGCCTTCGTTCTTTTTGATGAAGGATTTAATTGTTGCGAGCGTGATGCGTTTGGTCATTTTCGTCTCCATCAGTTTGGGCAATGCCCTTGGTTGATGAAAATCACATTATGCGAAGTAATTTCGTTAGTCAACAAGAAAAACGAAGTTTTTTCAAAAAAAGTTTTAAATAAGTATTTTCACGCATTTTCACCGCGCCCCTTGCAAGGCTTTTAGATCACGCCCAAATATGTTATAAGTGCTGAAATCAATTAGTTTTTATGGGTATTTAAATGGCAAAAGCCGGTCGTCCTTCAAAATTCACGCAAGAGCTTGCGGATCAGATTTGTGATCTGATGATCGCGGGTTCTGATCTCGTTGATGCGTGCGAAGCATTGAAATTAAACCGTCGAACCGTTTATCGATGGATGCACGAAAACCCCGATTTTGACGCACAATGCGCGCGCGCACGCGAGGCTTTGACCGATTTTCGGTTGAAAAAAATCCGCGAAAAGATCGAGACAGCGCAGGTTGAGGGCGTCGATCCCGCTCTGCTCCGCATCCAAGTCTCGTACGAGCAGTGGATGGCGGAAAAGATCGCGCCTCGGTATCAAACGCGGCAACGCACCGAACTGACCGGCAAAGACGGCGGGCCGGTGAAGGTCGCGCACATCGACCTGTCGCACATGAGCGACGATGAACTGGACCTGCTCGACATGGCGCTGAACCCGCCGGACGCGGACGAAAACGATGAATAAGATCGGCCTCCTGCCCCACGCGGTTGAGCGTACGCTATGCGAGCGGTCGTTGGCTGCGTTTATACGCAAAGCGTGGCACGTCGTTGAGCCTGGCCAAAAGTATGACCACAACTGGCACGTCGATTTTATTTGCGAGCATCTCGAAGCGATCACAGACGGGCTGCGGTTGGATGACGGGCGCTATTACAACCGCCTGCTGATCAATGTTCCGCCTGGCACGTCCAAATCGCTCCTGCTCAATGTTTTCTGGCCCGCGTGGGAATGGGGGCCGCGTGCCATGCCGCATCTGCGCTACGTCTGCGCGGCGCATAAAATCGAAAACCTATCCGCCCGCGATTCTCGGCGCATGCGTCAGTTAATCACATCCGAATGGTATCAAAGCCATTGGGGCGACAGGGTGCAGCTCGCCCGCGACCAAAACGAGAAATTGAATTTTGTTAACGGGGCGCAAGGCTTCCGCATCGCCACCGCGATCACCAGCTTGACCGGTATTCGCGGTGACCGCGTCATCATCGACGACCCGCACAGCGTCGACTCGGCTGCCTCCGAAGTGCAGCGGCAGGCCGAGGTCCAGACGTTCCTCGAAGCCATTCCCAGTCGCCTCAATAACCCCAAGAAGTCGGCCATTATCGTCATTATGCAGCGGCTGCACGAGGACGACATCAGCGGCGTCATCCTCGATAAAAGCCTCGGCTACGACCACATCATGTTGCCGATGCTGTACGATCCGATTCGGTCGCCGGTGACGCTGCTTGGCGCGGTCGATCCACGCACCGAACCCAATGAATTGTTGTTTCCAAAGCGGTTTCCGCTTGAAATCGTTAAACGCGATCGCGCTGTGATGGGCGAGTTTGGTTTTGCCGGACAATACCAGCAAGAGCCAGCGCCACGCGGTGGCGGCATCATCCAGCGCGAGTGGTGGCAGCTGTGGGAATCGCAGGACAACGCGTACCCTCCGTTCGAATACATCCTGGCGTCGGTCGACACCGCCTACACCGAAAAAGAGGAAAACGATTTTTCCGCGATGTCCGTGTGGGGCGTCTTCGCGCACGACCCGACCGCGCAGGCCAGCAAGATTCAGGGCCACGATGGCCGCGTGATGCAGGTCGAGCGCGTTTACGGCGAATTAACCCCAAAGGTGATGCTGATTGACGCATGGCAGGTCAAGCTGCCGATCCACGAGCTGGTGCAAAAGATTGCCGAAACAGCCAAAAAATGGAAAGTCGACAAGGTGCTGATCGAGGCTAAAGCGTCTGGGATCTCCGTCGACCAAGAACTGCGCCGGCTGTACAACCACGAGCTGTTCGCCGTTCAGTTGTCGAACCCTAAGCGCCTTGACAAGGTCGCCCGCCTGCATTCGGTCAGCCATTTGTTCGCCGAAGGCATGGTTTACGCGCCTGACAAGGCCTATGCCGAGATGATGATCCGGCAGGTTTCGACCTTTCCGAAGGCCAAGCACGACGATCTAGTTGACACTTGCTCGCAGGCGCTTCGCCACATGCGCGAGCTGGGCATGCTGACTCGCGGGCCGGAGCGAACAGCCGAACTGGATGCCATGAAGTATCACCACGGGGGCGATCCCCCGCCGCTTTATCCAGCGTGAAAGCGGGCTTTTTTATTTTTCCGAACCCTGTTAAGGGTCGGGACCGAACAGGTGCCATGCGCCAATTGTGAGGGACTGCGATGCCATTGACTCCAGGCCTTGTGCCAAATGTACGCCAGACGGCACCGGATGATCCCGATCAGCCGAATCCGATGGATATCATTGTCGAGATGACCGGCGAGGGCGAAGACACGCCCGAAATTGACCAAGATGGCGCAATCTTAAAGATCGAGCATGGCGACGGATCAATTTCTATTAGCCTCGACGGCAGGCCGCTCGGTCAAACCGGCAAGAAGAAGCCGACCGGTTGGTTTGACAATTTGGTTGATGATATTGATCAATTTGAACTTAGTCGCATCGCCAACGACCTGCTGAAGGGCGTTGAGGAGGACATTGAAAGCCGCAAGGAATGGGTCGAAGATCGGGCGCAAGGCATTAAATTGCTTGGCTTGAAAATCGAGGTTCCGTCCCTGTCAGGGGCAGCGGACGGTGCGCCGATTGACGGCATGAGCAAGGTCCGTCACCCGCTCCTACTCGAAGCGGTGCTACGGTTTCAGGCAAACGCCCGCTCAGAACTGTTGCCGACCGACGGGCCAGTTAAAATCCGCGACGACAACAACAACGGAAATCTTCAAGAAGATCAATTGGCTAACGCTTTGGAGCGTGACCTGAACCATTTCTTGACAGCGGTGGCAACCGAGTACTATCCCGATACCGATCGCATGCTGCTGATGCTTGGATTTGGCGGGACCGCGTTTAAAAAGGGCTATTTTTGCCCGTTGCGGAACCGGCCAGTCATTGAGTCGGTCGACGCCGATGACATCATTGTCAACAATTCGGCCACCGATCTGGCAAACGCCAAGCGCATTACGCACCGCGTCGTCATGAAACCGTCGACCGTCAAGCGGTTGCAGATTCTTGGCGTATACCGCGACGTTGATCTAAGTCAGGCCAAAGAGCGCGACCTCGACGCAGTCCAGCGGGCCAAGAACAGCCAGCAAGGCATTTCCGATGATTCGGGCCGCCCTGAAGACCGCGACCGCGAAATATATGAAATTTATTGCGAACTTGACCTCAAGGGGTTTGAACACAAATACAAGGGCAAAAAATCCGGTCTTGAAATCCCGTATCGCGTGACGATCGACGTCAGTTCAAAGCAAATTTTATCAATCGTCCGCAATTATGACGAAGACGACCAAGACTTGCCTGAAGCGCGCAAAAATTTCGTTAAGTACACATTTGTTCCAGGCATGGGTTTTTATGATATTGGTTTGCTTCACATTTTGGGCAACACGACTAATGCAATTACTGCGGCATGGCGGGAGCTGTTAGACGCTGGGATGTACAGCAATTTTCCTGGCTTTTTAATGGCCGACATGGGCGCGCGACAGAACACCAACATCTTTCGCATTCCTCCAGGCGGCGGCCAGTTGATCAAGACCGGCGGCATGTCATTGCGTGATGCAATTATGGAATTGCCCTACAAGCCGCCGTCACCTGCCTTAATGCAGTTGGTGGACAATATGGCGCAGACCGGCATGCGGATTGGCGGCACGTCCGAGCAGCAGGTAGGCGAAGGACGGGCTGATGCGCCGGTTGGCACTACGTTAGCGATGATTGAGCAAGCCGCAAAAGTCATGAACGCGGTGCATAAGCGCATGCACGCCGCGCAAGCCGAAGAATTTCAAATGCTGGTTAGGCTGTTTAAAGAGAATCCCGAAAGCTTCTGGCAGCGCAACAAAAAGCCAACCACTCCGTGGGATGAGCAGACATTTTTGCAAGCATTGAATGACTGCGAGCTGGTGCCGCAGGCCGATCCAAACACTGCGTCGCACGGCCAGCGCATCATGAAAATCATGGCACTGAAACAATTGCAACAGCAAAATCCGTCCATGTACGATCCGATCGCTATCGACACCGCGGCATTGCAAGCCATTGGCTGGTCAAACCCGCAGCAGTTCCTTGCGCCTCCGCAGGCGCAGGCATCTCCGCCGCCGGAACTGCAGGAAAAGATGGCCAAGATGAAAGTCGCGCAGCAGGATGCTGACACCAAGCGGATGCTGGCGCAAGCCAAAGTTCAAGAAATACAGCAAGGTGGCGCGGGTGCGGGCGTCAAGCCGACGAACCCGATGGAAGCCCTCAATTTGCAGGTTAAGCAGCAGGAAGTGCAACAAAAGTCGCAAGACGCCATGCTTGACGCGGAGAACCGTAAACGGGACCGTGAAAGCCGCGAACGGTTGGCTGCGATTCGGTTGGCCGAGGACATGGCGAAGAATCCTGCGGGCATTCCGATTGTAAACAGCATTGTGCAACCGGACCTGTTGAAACGTTTGGAAGACAACGAACAACCACTTACTGGCAGCGAACAAGGGCCGCAGCAATGACGCACGACCACGAAAAGATGATTCGCCACGCAATGATCATTGCAAAGCATTTAGCATCTGGCGGTCATGTTATTCTGACGCACCGCAAGCACTTTGAGGGCGGCGGTGACGCTGGTGGCGGTGGCACTGCAACTTTTGACGCTGCTCCGACAGCAGTTGCTCCTGCTGCGCCGTCTGGCCCTATTGGCATGGATCCGGTTGCAATGAAGGGCGAGCCGCTTGATTGGGCGCATTTGCATATGCCTTCCAGTTTTACGCAGGGTTTTGTTCCGACGCGTGAACAGAATGTTGCTACGCCGCCATCAATCATCGGCGGCAATGGCACGCCGCGTTTTTCGTCCAATCCGTCCTTTGACCCGTCGTCATACTTTATGCCGCAGCAGGCTGCATTGGCCGAAGGTCCAAGGTCTTTTGCGCGCGGTGGATATGCCGACGGCGGTGAGACTGACCCGATGTTAGATCCTGACGTGTCGGCGGCTTTGGGTGTGGCCAAGGAAACTGCTCCTGATCGTCCTTTTGGGCCAGTTGTCGGTCCAAGCGACGTTCAATCAAATGTGGGTGACCAATCTATCCCAATGCACGAAAAAATTTTTAGGGCCATTACTGGTGGTCGCAGTTTTGGCAATGATATTAGCAATATAAGCAAAAATTTGCCCGACGCACATGCATATGGTGAAGCGTTGCAGAACGCGACAGAAGGCGCCCGTGCATTGCAACAACAGGGCGTTGAAAATATGCGTTCTGGTGAATTGGGCCGCATGGCGCTCGGCGCTGGTCAGGTTCCGCTTGGCTATTTCAATCAAGCCATTGCGCCTGTTTCGGCGGCATTTGATGTGGGGTCAGAGACAGCAGGCAAATTTGACCCGCGCCTGAAAGCCGAAGCTGATGTTATTGGGGCATTTGGCACGGAAGGCAGCAGCGCATTGGCAAAAGCCAGCCGATTAGCGCAAGAACACGGCGCACCATTAACTGGTACATTGGCTATGGCAGGCATTCCAGCGAAAGCAGGTGAAGCAGAACGGGCTGTGCAAGCCGCTAAAGATGTTGCGGGCGGTGAAGTGTATGGTCCCCCTGAAATGTACGGGCCAAAAGCACCTGCCAGCATTGCTGATACCAGCCACGAAATGAATGTTGAGCGCGGAGAACGCAAAACAATTAACCCTTCAAACATTCGGTTGACACCGGAAGAACGCGATATTGTCAATTCTTTTGAATCGCCAGGCCATAGGGCGATGGTTGCCGGTGCTATTCGTAATACAAGATCGCGGTATCCTGTCAGTGACGGTTGGGCGCCGATGCAGTTATCTGACGCAACCATAAATGAAAAAGGTTTGCCGGAATTATCATGGCAACAACCTGCATACGGATTTAATCGGCAAATGCAGGATGTGCAAAAAGTTGTTTTGGATGACACAGGACAGCCTGTTAAAGCGCCTAAGCTTGACCGACAAGGCAACCCAGTNGTGGATGAAAACGGTAATCCCGTTTTGCTTAAACGCAATTTGACTGAATCTGCAAGGGAAGAACGCGCAATGAAGCGCGGAACCCCTGAATATGATCGGGCTGTTGAAAGAGCTGCAAAAAATTCATATGATGAAATTTCAAATGTCGTAGACCGCGCCAACAATGGTGATGAAGCAGCAAAAGTTATGCTTCGTCAAGTTGGTTGGTATCGTGAGTTTATGCGTAAAGGTTTTGACGAACGCGGTGGAGCGTATCCTGCGTTTTCTGATTTGCTCGGCGCAACAAGCCCCAATACAGCCGTTGATCAAAACTATGCGTATGCTGTTGATGCCCAACAAAGGCATGCACGCGGTGATTTTGACCCTAAAGTTGAATTTGCCAAAAATTATCAAGGTAGTTTAACCGAATTTCCACCAGAACAATTGATTCGCCGCACTGTTACCGATCCAAAGACGGGCGAGTTAAAGCAATACGGCATGAATAGCCGCAATGCTCAAATGGCAATGGCTGACCGTTGGCGCGACGTTGAACCTGGTTCTGCACCCAAAGCCCGCAATTTCTCAGGCAACCTTGGTGGGGCTACAGATGCGGCTACAATTGACGTGTGGGCTGCAAGGCACCTTCAACGGATGTTGGGCCGTGACCGTCTTCCTCCGCCCATTGAAGGCGGCGTGAAAGGCAAAATGGAAGTCACCCCTAATAACCCTGACACATTGCGTGCCGGTGGTGAATTTGGGTTTGGGCAAGATGTTTTTCAAAACCTGTCTGACAAAATCAATCAAAGCAATTTGTTAAAACCTTATTTGTCGCAACTTGGTTATACCAATGCGACTCCTATGGATTTGCAAGCTTTGGCTTGGTTTTTGGAAAAAGAGCATTGGACAAAAAACAATTGGACAACTGCTGCGGGTGAAGGTGGTTCTTTTGAACAAGAAATGGCCAAAAATCCTGCACAACGCTGGCAATCTGGCTTTTCTATCCAACAGGAAGAACCGCCAACAGATGCCTTGATGGCCAAAACGCGCGACATTGTTGACGGCACATTGCAAAAAGACCCGCAAGTAAGCGTATACCGGACAAACCCAACTGCGGGTCGTTACGCTGGAGACAATGAACGAGCATTTGATTCTGAATTAACTGCTCATCCTGATTGGAATCCAAGCCAATGGATGGCCTCTATTATTCAGCAAGCCAAAGAACACAACCAAAAAGATTTGTTTTTTTCAAAGCGTCTTTCGTCATTGGAAGCGCAAACAAACCCCAATGCGCGGCCTGGTGCAGAAATTTATTTTCAAAATCGCAAAGAAATGCAGGATATCCTGCCTATTCTTGATCAATTCACTAATCGCGGACAAGATGGGTTCACATTTGTAACCGATTTGCGCCACCGTGAGCGAGTTGGTGGCGGAGCAGAAAGCCCTGATTTTACAGGCGTTCGCATGCAATATGTGCCTGAAATCCGCATGCGTTATGACCCAGAGTTCAGAGAAAAAGTTTTAAAAGATCCGAATTTCCTTGCAAATGATATGCAGGACGCGCAGAATAGAATGCAAGACGCAATTGCTGCCCTTGATCAGCAAAGGCATAAAATTGTAGACGCCCGCATTCATCATTATGATACATTAGCATTAGGGAAAGAAAGTTATGACAAATTCCTCAACGGCATCACAGACCCACACAACGCCTCTTCAGCGTATGAAAGCAAGTCTGGAGCGGTCAATCCGGTTGCACGGTTCGGAAAACCTATCCAGTCGCATGTTGCAGGCCGAGATCACGCGCTACGAGAAGGAATTGAAGGAAGGTCATCAAACGATGGCCCAGCAATGGCACAGCCAAACACGGGCGTAAAACCGTTTGCCGCTGGCGGCTCCGCACAATCGTATAACATATCTGCTGATATGGGGCGTGGTCTAATTGACCGCGCTTTTTTTGCTGCTCAAAAATTCGGCCCTGCTGCTGCTCAGGATGCCGTGAAAACCGCAAAGCAGCTTACACGGGGACGCCCGTAATTATGGAGAACTCCAATGTCTGAAGCCTCGAAATCCGCCCGCAAGGCAGCGGCGGATAAAGTCAAAAAGCTGGTTGGCGCTGATCCCAGCGGCAAGCCGGTTGATGCATCTAGTTACACACCGCCGGATGCATTGAAAACAGGCGTACAGACGGGCATGCGCCCTGTCAGCAAACGCCAGTTTAAAAAAGGCGGCAAAGTTATTGGCAAAATGCACGGTGAAAAAGCGCATCACCACGCCGGCCGCAAGCCCCGCAAAGCTGGCGGCAGCGCAATGCCTCCTGTTGATCGTTTGGTCAACCGTGACATGAAAAAAGCTAACGAATACCGTGACGGCGACAAGCACATCGGCGGCATGAAAAAGGGCGGTCGTATTCATAAAGACATGGGCGGCATGACCCCGCAGGCGGCAGGCGCCATGCAGGATCCGCGCATGATTGCAGCCGCACGCATGGCCGCGTCAAATCGCGCCAATGTTCCGCAAGCTATGTTGCAATCGATGCCGACCAGCTCGAAGATTTCCCGCGGCGCTGGCCTTAAAAAGGGCGGCCACGCTCACCGGTCGCATAAAGCCGACGGTGGCGTTCCCGTACCTCCGACGATGCCCGACGACATCCGCGCGCTTCGCAACCGTTCGCGTGCAATGGTTGGTGACGACATTACCAGTTCGACCGGCGCACGGCCTGAAAACCGCAAACATGGCGGCAAAGCTAACCATCCTGATGTTGCTGAAGACAAAAAGCTGATTAAGTCGATGGTTAAAGGCGCCGCTTTGAAATGTAGCGGTGGCCGCATGAGCCGCAAAGGTGGTGGCAATATTATGGAATTGACTGGTGTTCGCCCGACTGGCGGTCGTATGGCACGCAAAGAAGGTGGACGCAGCATCTCCATCCGCGACACATGGGAAAACCAAAAGGGCCGCGACATGGACCGTGCCGAGCAGGCAATGCAGCCGATCATGAAGAATGGTGGCCGTATGGCTCGCAAGTCCGGCGGTCCTGCCGGCAAAGGCAAGATGAATGTGAATGTCATCGTTGCCCCGCATGCGCCGCAGGCAGGCGGAATGCAGCCACAGGGCGGCATGCCTCCGCGTCCGGCTGGTGCAGTGCCTGTGCCTATGCCTCCGGCGGCTGGTGGCGCTCCTATGGGCGGCATGCCTATGGGAATGCCGATGGGCATGCCGATGCCCGCTGGTGCGCCTCCTATGCCTCCGCAGGGAGCTGGTGCGCCTCCAATGGGCCGCAAGGCCGGTGGCCGCACCTACCGCAAAGAACAAGATATGGATGCTGGATCTGGCAGCGGTTTGGGCCGTTTAGAGAAAATGCAGATCCAAAAGCATCGCTAAGTTTTGTTGGCGCCTCCTGTACCAACAAAAGAGCGACCGGCAGTTCCCCTCTCCCTGCCGGTCGCTTCCTACCAGTGAGAGGGAAAGTGAGAGGGAAAAATGCAATCGTACAGCGACTATTACGAACGCAAATTGAAGGAACTTTTGCACGACAACGTTGAGCGCATTACCGAAAGCTTAGTTAACGGTTATGGGGTCGTCGATTACGCGCATTATAGATTTCTTGTTGGTCAAATCACTGGGTTGAAGGCGGCAATTGAATTGTGCGACGAGGCAAAGGATCTGGCTAACAAGGCTTTACGTTAAAAGAGGGGAACTAAAAATGGCTTACGTTATGAAACACGCGGTTGATCCGCGCGAGGCAATTTTGAAGGAAGTCGGTGACTTGTCATCGGTGGAAATCTTCAACAACCAAATCCTTGTTGCCATCTATATCCGCCCAGAAAAAACTTCTGGCGGCATCATTTTGGCAAATCAAACCCGTGACGAGGACAAGTGGCAGGGCAAAATGGGCCTTGTTTTGAAGAAAGGGCCATCAGCATTTATTGATGAGTCACAAAATTGGTTCAACGGCATTGATGTTGCCGTTGGTGATTGGGTTTTCTTCCGTCCTTCAGACGGTTGGGGACTTGAAGTGAATGGCGTGTTGTGCCGGCTGCTAGATGACACTGTCATTCGTGGCCGTACACCTAACCCAGATATGATTTGGTAAGGATATAAATCATGGCAAAACGATCTAAAGACATTGAAATTGAACTGGAACCAACACCGGCTGAAGCTTCTAACGTTGAACTTGAAATTGTTCACGTCGACGAGCCAAAAGCCGATGAGCCAGTTGTTTTAACACCCGAAGACGGCATAAAAGAGCTGCAACAAAAGCTTGAAACCGAGCGCCAAGCTCGTATTCAGGCCGAAAAACGTGCTCAAGAGGCCGCTCAACGCGAGTTTCAAGCAAAAAATGAGACTGAAGACACACAACTTCACCTCATTAAAAACGCGATGGACACGGTTAAGCGCAATAACGAAATTTTGAAAGCCAATTATCGCGAAGCAATGGCAATCGGCGATTACGATACCGCCGCAAACATTCAAGATTCGTTGTCCTCGAACCATGTAAAACTTTCGCAGCTTGAAGCGGGCCACAAAGCTATGCAGGAACGCCCCAAACAGGCGGCTCCGGCTCCACAATATAGCGATCATGTCGATGCTTTGGCTTCGCAGGTTACTGAACCTTCGGCGCAGTGGCTTCGCGCCAATCGTGATCGTTTGGGCAACCAAAAGACCATTGACAAAATGTTTCGCGCCCATGCGGACGCGCTTGATGACGGAATTATTCCAGATTCACGGGAATATTTTGAGTTCATTGAAAACCGTTTGGGGTTCCAACAGCACCGCACGCAGGTTGAGGCGGATCCGTTTGCCGATACCGCGAAAATAACACAGCGCCGGTCGGCACCGCCCGCCGCGCCTGTGTCGCGCAGTGGTAACGGCACGGGGTCTGCCCCAAATGTCGTTCGGCTGACCGCCGCGGAAC
>JGI24890J29729_1001039_pt1 | contig 13829 bp, 8 predicted proteins | sample FreactcultureFD7_FD_29729 | JGI IMG/M metagenome (IMG submission 29729)
CCATGTGCGAAGTTTGGAAATTCAAAGACGCCCATAGGTCCATTCCAGAAAACTGTTTTGCATTGGACAAGTGCGGCTGCGAATGCGGCGGCGCTCTCTGGCCCGATATCTAGACCCATTTGATCAGCAGGAATTGCATCTGCCTTTACAAGAGTTGGGGTCGCATCAATTGCAAAAGTATGCGCCACGACGATATCGCTCGGCAACAAAATTTGAACTCCTAACTTCTTTGCTTCCTCTAAAAGCATTTTTACGTCCTCAATAAGATCTTTCTCAACAAGAGACTTACCAATCTCATGACCTTGGGCAGCAAGGAATGTGAAAAGCATTCCCCCGCCAATAGCTATTACATTAACTTTGCTAAGGAGATTCTTAATGACACCGATTTTGTCTGAGACTTTTGAACCACCTAGGGCGACTCCATACGGACGCTCAGGATTCACGGTCAGTTTGCGCAAGACATCAATTTCAGCGGCCACAAGAAAACCTGCAGCATGTGGAAGAATTTTTGCAACATCATAGACGGATGCATGTTTGCGGTGAACTGCGCCAAATCCGTCACTTACAAAATAATCCATAGTTCTAGTGAGTTTTTCGGCCAGATCCTTACGGTCGCCATCATCCTTACTTGTTTCAGATGCTTCAAAGCGCACGTTTTCTAAAAGCAGGACTTCTCCTGATTTAAGAGCAGCTTTCTTCGCATCTGTTTCACTGCCTATCACCTGTGATGAAAATACGACTGGAGTTCCAAGGAGGTCGCCAAGTCGGTGAGCGACTGGAGCAAGAGAAAACTCTGGTGCCGGGCCATTTTTCGGACGGCCAAGGTGGGCCATGATCACAACTGAAGCACCGTTTTCGATTAAATACTTAATCGTTGGAAGTGAAGCCTTGATACGTCCGTCATCACCTATCACGCCATCTTTAATGGGTACATTGAGATCACAGCGCAGCAACACTCTCTTGCCAGAAACTTTAAGATCGGTAAGAACCGTAAAACTCATTAGAGAGATTTACCAACAAATCCAACGAGGTCAACTAAACGATTTGAATAACCCCATTCATTGTCATACCAACCAAGCACCTTAACTGTTGATCCCATTGCCTTTGTTAAACCTGCATCGAAAATACAGGAGCTTGGATCAGTCACGATATCTGCAGAAACAATTGGATCTTCCGTGTAAGTGAGATAGCCCTTGAGCGGACCGTTAGCAGCCTTCTTCATTGCTGCGTTAATTTCTTCAGCAGTAACCTCACGGGCTAACTCAACAGAAAGATCTGTTGCTGAACCAGTTGGGACTGGAACGCGAAGAGCGTAGCCATCAAGCTTGCCTTTAAGATTTGGAAGGACAAGGCTAATTGCCTTAGCTGCTCCAGTAGAAGTAGGAATAATGGAGATAGCAGCTGCGCGGGCGCGGCGTAGATCCTTATGTGGTTGATCTTGAAGTGCTTGATCATTTGTATAAGCGTGGACTGTGGTCATGAGACCACGGAGAATTCCAAACTCTTCATCAAGGACCTTCGCCATTGGAGCAAGGCAGTTTGTTGTGCAAGAAGCATTTGAAATGACGTGATGCTTACTTGCTTCATATTTGTCGTGGTTAACGCCCATAACGATGGTGATATCTTCATCGGTAGCTGGAGCAGAAATAATGACCTTCTTGGCTCCTGCTGTGATGTGCTTTTTAGCATCTGCAGCCTTAGTGAAGAACCCTGTCGATTCAATTACGATGTCAGCTTTTAGATCGCCCCAAGGCAAGTTTGCAGGATCACGCTCTTCAAATACTTTAATGGTCTTTCCACCAACTGTGATGGAATCTGATGTGTATGTAACTGGAAGATCTAGACGGCCAAGTATGGAGTCATACTTTAAAAGGTGTGCCAAGGTTGCATTGTCTGTGAGGTCGTTGATTCCAACTATTTCAAAATCTGCACCAGAAGCTAAAGAAGCTCTGAAGAAGTTACGTCCAATACGACCAAAACCATTAATTCCAACACGGATCACGATATTCCTACCTTCTAGTTATGCCTGCATTATTGCCAGATCAATTTTTGCTCAATATCAAATATCGCTATTTGAGAGCCCACAACGCTGTGATGCCCCAACCCTATCAGGCTAGTTATTCAGCCAATAAATCTGGGCTCAGCCCTGCTTCAGTATCGGGGATTCCAAGGTCATGGGCGCGCTTATCGGCCATCGCAAGCAGTCTTCTGATCCGGCCTGCGATCGCATCTTTGGTCATTGGAGGGCTCGCAAGAGAACCTAACTCTTCAAGACTTGCTTGCCCATGTTTAATACGCAGATCCCCTGCCTCTTTTAGATGATCGGGAATTTCAGGTCCAAGAATTTCTAGCGCACGTGAGACTCTGGCAGAAGCTGCAACGGCAGCTCTAGCTGATCTGCGTAAATTTGCATCATCAAAGTTTGCTAAACGATTTGCAGTTGCACGAACCTCGCGGCGCATCCGACGCTCTTCCCAAGCAAGAACACTTTCATGCGCGCCAAGGCGCGTCAGTAGCGCGCCAATTGCATCACCGTCTCTAATAACAACACGATCAACGTTTCTTACTTCCCTTGCTTTCGCTGTTATACCAAGTCGCCTAGCAGCTCCAACAAGTGCAAGAGCCGCTTCAGGCCCAGGGCAAGTAATCTCAAGTGCAGATGAGCGGCCCGGCTCAGTAAGTGAACCATGGGCAAGAAATGCCCCACGCCATGCTGCTTCTGCATCGCAAATTCCAGCTGAAACTACTTGCGGTGGCAATCCTCTAATTGGACGTGCATTTGAATCAACAAGACCAGCTTGACGCGCTAGTGCGTCTCCATCTGCAACAACACGAACAACATACCTACTTCCTTTGCGTAACCCGCTCGGCGAGAGGACTGACAACTCGCTTTCGTGACCGTAAATCTCTGAAATATCTTTACGTAAACGTCTTGCAGTTTGAGCTGCATCTAATTCAACTTCAATAACTATTTTTGCAGCTGCAATATGAAGCCCTCCGGCAAAACGTAGCAGCGCCGAGACTTCAGATTTACGGCAACATGGTTTAGAGACAGAGAGACGACTGAGCTCATCTTTAACTGCTGCAGTCATTGCCATGCGGCAATTTAAGCAGGGTTCACGCCATAATGTGGCTGAAAACTGAGGTCAATTTTTCTGGATCATGATGGAAACTTCCAGGAGTTTCAGCAACATCAGATATAACTAATTGCCCTCCTAAACCCTCAACCATTCCTTGAAGCTTGGAATTGCTGATATTGAGCTTGGGTCAGCAATCGCATAATCAATTTTTAAATCAGGAACATGGCGAAGAATAAATTCCAAATGATCTTCGGGTGATGAGCCAGCAAATTCATCTGCGCTCTCAGGTTCTGGAAGATTAAACACAATAACTTTCTTGGCACCTGAAATACGAACAGCTTGTGCTTGTTCAGGTAGCAAGAAGTGAGGCATCACACTAGAAAACCAAGATCCTGGGCCAAATGTGATCCAATCAGCGTTAGTGATGGCAGTAATCGCTTCTTTAGTTGCCTTGGGTGAATTTGGGATCAATTNTAGNGACTCTACTTTTCCTNTTGCTGTCGCTACTTGAACCTGACCTCGAACGATATGCCTTCCTGCAGAACTTATAAATGTTCCCTCAATATCAAGTGGATCAAGTGACATTGGCAGTACATCGCCCACAATTCGCAGTAGATTTCCCACCTGACGAATTCCATGGACAGGATCTCCATTTTTATCCCAGAGTGCCATCAGTAATAAATTCCCNACAGGATGGCCATCTAAGGGTCCATCACTTGTAAATCTGTACTGGAGTATGTCCGCCCAACCACGACCCCATTCATCATCGCTGCATAGCGCAGCCAGTGCCATNCGCAAATCCCCTGGTGGCAAAAAACCAAACTCNTCACGCAATCGCCCNCTTGAACCACCGTTATCCGCAACGGTGACAACAGCGGTTAGATTCTGACTAATCGANCTAAGNGCGCGCAAAGTAACNGATAAACCATGACCACCGCCTAGTGAAACAATCTTAAGATTCTTCATAGCTCCCTGCCCAAATCGCGGTGGACAGATNCTGCAACTATTTTCTTTTCACCCGCTACAGNACTCGCATTGAGTCTGCGGGCAAGTTCTTCAGCAACTGCAACAGAGCGATGCTTGCCGCCNGTACANCCCACTGCCAAGGTTAGATATTTTCTTCCCTCTTGGAAGAATCCTTTTGCCATTGTTTCAAATAACGACTGATACTTCTCTAAAAAATCTTGAACATTTACACTATCTAATACCTTTGATGAAACTGGCTTATCTAAACCTGTCAGCGGCCTGAGCTCTGGAATCCAATGAGGGTTGGCAATAAAACGGCAATCCATAACTAGATCAGCATCAATGGGTATCCCATACTTATATCCAAAAGAAAGAATATTTACTCGAAGGTCTGCATCCTCTCCCGATTCAAAAAGGGAAGCAATCTTCTGCTCAAGTTGATGAATATTAAGTGATGAGGAATCAATAACAACATCTGCAACTGATCGAACCTCTCGGAGGCGATCTCGCTCTTTAGCAATGCCATCGAGGATACGTTCAGAGCCTTGCAAAGGGTGAGGCCTGCGAGTGGACTCAAAGCGTCTGACTAGAACGTCATCAGCTGCATCAACAAAAAGAACGCGACGTGAGATCCCACGCTCGGCAATTTCACTTAAAGCACCATTGAGTGCGTCAAAGAATTCGCGTCCTCTAACGTCAATCACTACTGCAATTTTGGGAGTCGTAGCACCTGCCATATCGCACAGATTAGAAAGCAATGATGGTGGCAAGTTGTCAACGACATACCAACCCAGATCTTCCATTGCATGCGCAACTGTTGATCGGCCGGCACCACTCATACCGGTGATAACAACTACTTCACTCGACATAGGGATGAGTCTACTCGCGAATTTCACCCGTACTCATGTCAATGCTCTCAGATTTTGGCAGTACATCGTGAATCATTTGAGCAATCTTTTCACCGATCCCTGGAATAGATGCAATTTGTGCGATATCTGCTTTTCGAATAGCCCCCACCGAACCAAAGTGATCAAGTAGCGCCTTCCGCCGGACTTCTCCAAGTAATGGCACATCATCTAGCAAAGATTCCAACATGACTGCAGAGCGCTTAGATCTATGGAAATTGATAGCAAAGCGGTGAGCTTCATCTCTGACTCGCTGTAATAAGTAAAGTCCTTCACTGTGGCGAGGGAAAATAATCGGATCTGGATTATTTGGTAGCCAAACTTCTTCTAATCTCTTTGCAAGACCAACTAATGGAATATATTCAAGACCAAGTGAAACTAGCGCTTGGTAGGCAGCATTTACTTGTGGCGCACCACCATCAACGACTATGAGTTTGGGTGGATAGGCAAACTTAGGGTTAGCTCCCCCTTGGACTTTAATCTCTTGGGGATCAATCTCACGCTCGGCAAGATATCTTTTCATCCTTCGAGTAATCACATGGTTCATTGCTCGAGTGTCATCAAAGCCTGCGTCATCAGCAATTGAAAATCTTCTATAGTCACTTTTCTTTGGCTGCCCATCTTCAAAAACAACCATAGACGCAACCATATGTTTACCTTGAATATTCGAAACGTCGAAGCACTCTATACGAAGGGGTAATTCAGCGAGTGAGAGCTCATCAGAAAGCTCTTCCAAGGCTTTGCCTATAACTGCACTGTCGTTAGATCTCTTACTCAAATATTGGATGAGTGATTGCTGTGCATTGCGTTGAACTACTCTCATCATGTCGAATTTCTCCCCACGTTGGGGAACAGAGATCTTCACATTGTGCTCGCTCAGGGTCTCAAGCCAGGCTTGAACCAAAGAAGCGTCCTGTAAATCTCTGTCAATTAAGATCTCACTGGGGATCTTATTCTCGACATAAATCTTTGCTAGTGCAGATTCAATAACATCCTCATCTTCAAGGACGTCAGCTAGGTCGATGATCCAAGCTCGTGAGGCAATAATCCTTCCTTCTCTAATGGAAAATAAGGATGCCGCCGCATGTGTGATCTCCTGATGAATACCTACTAAGTCAGCTGAGAAATTATTATTGAGCGATACCTCGGTCAATTCAGTTGTTGAACGCAGCGCAGCAAGTTGATCACGCAGTTTTGCCGCTAACTCAAACTCTTCATTCTCGGCTGCCCGCTGCATATCGCGTGTTACTGTTTCACTAATATCGGTTGGGTTTTGATCCAGGTAAGCCACAAGATTCTTAGCTACTGCATTGTGGTCTTCCTTACTGATCCATTCAACACATGGAGCAGCACACTTACCGATATCTCCAAGTAAGCATTGCCGTTTCGTTGCTACAGCGCGGTTAAAATTCGATTGGCTACATGCACGTATAGGAAATATTTTCTGCAATACATCAACCGTTCCTCGAAGTGCCCATGTATGAGTGAATGGGCCAAAATAGCGATTACCTTTTGTGTGCTTTGAACGAGTCACATAAAGCCGAGGGAAAATCTTCAGAAAGCGAGACCGCTAGGTACGGGTAGGTTTTATCGTCTTTAAATTGAACATTAAATTGAGGACTTTCTGACTTAATCCATGTGAACTCAAGTGCAAGTGCCTCAATTTCGCTCCCAACAATTGTCCAATCAACACGGACAGCTGTATGCACCATGCGATAAGTCTTTGTAGCTAGGTTACTTCCAAAATATGAAGAGAGGCGATTCTTTAAATTTTTTGCTTTCCCGACATAGATAACTTTGTCATTCTTATCAAAGAAGCGATAGACCCCAGGATCTGATGGGATATTTGAGGGGCGATAATCAGCTGGATTGCTCATTGCTTTTCAACTACTTCAACACTTCTGCCAAGAATTTTCCTGTATAACTCTTTGCATCTTTAGCAACAACTTCTGGCGTGCCTTCTGCAATGACTGTTCCTCCGCCGGCGCCACCTTCTGGACCCATATCGATAACCCAGTCAGCAGACTTGATAACATCTAAATTATGCTCAATGACAATAACCGAGTTCCCAGTATCGACCAATCGGTTGAGCACAAGAAGCAGCTTTCTCACATCTTCAAAGTGAAGGCCAGTAGTTGGTTCATCTAATACATAGATTGTCCGGCCTGTTGATCTACGTTGAAGTTCTGTTGCTAACTTCACACGTTGTGCTTCACCTCCAGAGAGAGTTGGAGCTGACTGGCCTAACCTCACATATCCAAGCCCAACATCGTTGAGGGTTGTCAGATAACGAGCAATAGCTGGAACTGATTCAAAGAACTTAGATGCCTCTTCAATCGGCATATCAAGAACTTCTGAGATTGTCTTTGCTTTGTAACGAACTTCAAGTGTTTCACGGTTATAGCGTGCACCATGGCAGACCTCACATGGAACATAAACATCTGGGAGGAAGTTCATTTCAATAGTAATTGTTCCATCCCCAGAACAATTCTCGCAGCGCCCACCTTTAACATTAAAGGAGAAACGACCTTGTTGGTATCCCCTGATTTTTGCTTCTGCAGTCTCTGCAAAAAGGGCACGTACCTTGTCAAAAACTCCTGTGTATGTTGCAGGATTAGAACGTGGGGTCCTTCCAATCGGTGATTGATCGACATGTACGACTTTATCGAGTTGATCAATTCCTGAGATAGTTCTATGACGACCTGGAACGATTCGAGCGCCATTGAGTTTATTTGCTAATACTGAATACAAGATGTCATTTACGAGAGTGGACTTTCCTGAACCACTCACTCCCGTAACTGCAGTAAATACTCCTAGAGGAAAGGAGACGTCAATATTTTTAAGGTTATTCTCTTTTGCTTCCTTAATAACGAGCACTTTCTTAGCATCAGAGGTACGACGTTTTTTAGGAATAGGGATTGATTTGCGTCCTGAGAGGTAATCTCCCGTAATCGATTCGGGGGCACTGATAAGCGCTGCATAATCACCAGAGGAGACAACTTTTCCTCCATGTTCCCCTGCTCCAGGACCGATATCTACAATCCAATCTGCCACACGAATAGTGTCTTCGTCATGCTCAACAACGATAAGAGTGTTACCTAAATCCCGAAGACGCATGAGGGTATCAATTAACCTACGGTTATCGCGCTGATGTAGCCCAATGCTTGGTTCATCTAATACGTAGAGAACACCAGTAAGCCCTGATCCAATCTGTGTTGCAAGGCGAATGCGCTGTGCTTCTCCCCCAGACAAAGTTGCCGCTGGTCGCTCCAGCGACAGGTAATCAAGACCTACATCGAGTAAAAATCCAAGGCGTGCATGCACCTCTTTAAGAACACGATCAGCAATCTTTTTCTCACGGGCATTGAGAGAGATCTTCTTTAGAAAAACCGCACAATCAGCGATTGAAAGTTCACATATCTGCCAAATATTTTTCCCACCAAGAGTTACTGCAAGAACTTCTGGTTTTAGCCTGGCTCCCTTACATACAGGGCAAGGAGTTTCGCGCATATAAGCTTCGTACTTTTCACGACTAAAGTCTGAGTCAGTTTCAGAATGCTTGCGCTGAATAAAACCTATGACACCTTCAAAGCCTGTTGAGTAATTACGGACTCGGCCGTAACGATTCTTATATTTCACGTGTACTTCATAATCTGAACCATGTAGTACTGCTTGCTTTGCCTTAACTGAAAGTTTTTTCCATGGTACATTCATAGAAAATTTCATATCTTCTGCAAGCCCAACAAGCAGGCGGTTGAAGTACTCGGCGGAGTGCCCGCCAGACCAAGGGGCAATCGCGCCATCATTTAGTGAAAGTGAATCATCTGGAACAACTAGCTCTTCATCAACTTCAAGCCTTGTTCCGATACCTGTGCAATCTGGGCAAGCTCCAAAGGGTGAGTTAAAAGAAAATGAGCGGGGCTCCATCTCTTCAAATGAAAGACCGCAGTCATGACAAGCCATATGCTCAGAAAATACTTTCTCCTTCAAAGGATCTGCAGGTTTTAAATCAACAAAGTCCAACACAACAAGGCCATTTGCTAACTTCAGCGCAGTTTCAATTGAGTCAGTTATGCGCGACTTTGACTCTTTCTTTACAGCAAGGCGGTCAACAACAACTTCAATTGAATGTTTCTCTTGCTTCTTAAGCTTTGGCACTTCATTAAGGGCGTATACAACTCCATCTACTCGAGCCCTAGAGAAGCCCTGGGTTGTGAAATCGGTAAAGAGATCAACGAACTCACCTTTTCTCTCTCGAACAACCGGAGCTAGTACTTGAAAGCGAGAGCCCTCGTCTAATTCAAGAATTTGATCAACAATATTTTGTGGTGTCTGTCTTGCAATTGGCTTCCCACAACTAGGACAGTGCGGCCTTCCTGCGCGAGCAAAAAGAAGACGTAAATAGTCATAAACTTCTGTGATCGTTCCTACAGTTGAGCGAGGATTTCGATTTGTTGATTTCTGGTCGATAGAAACGGCAGGGGATAATCCTTCTATAAAATCAACATCAGGTTTATCCATCTGACCAAGAAATTGCCGTGCATAAGCTGAGAGTGACTCAACGTACCGGCGTTGGCCTTCAGCAAAAATTGTGTCGAATGCAAGTGATGATTTTCCAGAGCCGGACAGTCCAGTAAAGACGATGAGTGCATTGCGAGGAAGATCTAAAGAAACATCTTTGAGGTTGTGTTCGCGGGCTCCACGAATAATGAGGCGATCTGTGCTCACGTTCCAGCCTCCTCCATCCCTCTTAGCTCTTTCTTAAGTTCCCTGAGTTCATCACGAAGTCTGGCTGCTAACTCGAAATGTAATTCAGAAGCTGACATCTTCATCTGCTCGGTGAGAGATTCTATGAGTGCAAGCAGCTCTTGTCTTGGCAAAGAGACTTTCTTGTCCTTTCGAACACCTAGTGCAGGGGCTCCACCCGACTTATTCTTACTATGTTTACTCTGTGCGCTAAGGGTTTCGGTGTCCAAAGCCTCTTTTGTAATGAGATCTGTGATGTCAGCAATTTTTTGCGCAGCGGCTGGGGATCAATCCCTCTCTCCTTGTTATAAGCAATCTGCTTGTTGCGGCGCCTATTGGTCTCATCTATTGCTTGAGTCATCGCCTTTGTCATGTTGTCGGCATACATGTGCACTTCACCGGAAACATTTCGAGCTGCGCGTCCGATTGTTTGAATCAAAGATGTTGCTGAACGCAAGAAGCCTTCCTTATCAGCATCCAAAATTGCTACGAGTGAGACCTCTGGAAGATCTAGCCCTTCTCTGAGAAGATTGATTCCAATTAGGACGTCATACTCACCCGAGCGAAGTTCGCGCAAAAGTTCAACGCGGCGCAAAGTGTCTACTTCTGAGTGTAGGTAACGGACCCTAATACCGAGTCCAAGAAGATAATCTGTAAGGTCTTCAGACATTTTCTTTGTCAGAGTTGTTACTAAGACTCTTTCATTTCTCTCAGCTCGAATACGAATTTCCCCAACCAGATCATCGATCTGCCCCTTGACTGGTTTAACGATAATCGCAGGATCAATCAGGCCTGTCGGGCGAATAACCTGTTCAACTACATCACCCTGAACTTTCTCCATTTCATACTTACCAGGAGTCGCAGAGAGATAAACAGTTTGTCCTTTGCGAGTAAGGAACTCATCAAATCGAAGTGGTCTATTATCTAGTGCACTAGGAAGTCTAAAACCATGCTCAACTAGAGTTCTCTTTCGTGAAGCATCTCCCTCATGCATCGCTCCAATTTGGGGAACGCTCACATGTGATTCATCAATTACCACAAGGAAGTCTTCTGGGAAATAATCAAGAAGGCAATTGGGCGCCGATCCTGCTGTCCGCCCATCTATATGACGGGAATAGTTTTCAATTCCAGAACAAAATCCGAGTTGCTGCATCATCTCAATATCAAATGTAGTACGCATGCGAAGTCGCTGCGCTTCTAATAGTTTGCCAGCGCGCTCAAAGGCAGAGACAGACTCTTCCATCTCTGCTTGAATAGCAACAATCGCCCTATTCATTGTTTCTTGCCCAGCCGAATAGTGGCTTGCAGGGAAGATATACATTTCACTTTCTTCATTAACAATTTCACCTGTAAGAGGATGCAGTGTCATGATTTTTTCAATTTCATCGCCGAACATCTCGATCCGGATTGCTAACTCTTCATACATTGGGATGATCTCAATGGTGTCGCCACGAACTCTAAATGTCCCCCGCTCAAAAGCCATGTCATTACGCTTATATTGAATATCCACAAATCTACGTAAGAGTTGATTACGCTCGATAGATTCACCCACTCGAAGTCGGATCATCCGATCAACATATTCTTGTGGAGTACCCAGTCCATAAATACATGAAACAGTTGCAACAACAATTACATCTCTTCTGGTGAGCAATGAATTGGTTGCAGAGTGGCGAAGTCTTTCAACCTCATCATTGACAGAACTGTCTTTTTCGATGAAGGTATCGGACTGAGGAACATACGCCTCAGGTTGGTAATAGTCGTAATATGAAACAAAGTACTCAACAGCATTATTTGGGAGCAATTCTTTAAATTCATTAGCTAGCTGTGCCGCGAGTGTCTTATTAGGGGCAAGCACGAGTGTTGGGCGCTGCAGCTTCTCAATTAACCATGCTGTAGTGGCAGATTTACCTGTTCCAGTTGCGCCAAGAAGTACAACATCTTGCTCACCTGCCTCAATTCGTTTAACGAGGTCTGCAATTGCAGTGGGCTGGTCACCAGATGGCACATAATCACTAATTACTTCAAAGGGATTAACTTTGCGCTGAAGGTCTGTTACTGGGCGCATTATTCGGATGATTTCCCAAATCTCATTGGGTAAAGCCGGTCTTCATATAAGTTCTCAACCTGCCGGAGTAGATGGTCTTTATCTCCAGTGTTATGAATAATCGCATCAGCGATTGCCTCTCGCTTCTCATCACTTACTTGAGCTTCTAACCTCTTAGTAATTTGAAAATCCTTCATGCCTCGTTCCAACAAGCGTGTTCTACGTAGCGCTTCAGGAGCGCTTACTGTGATCACAAATTCAAATGGGTATTCATTTTTGGACTCAACCAAAAGAGGTATCTGGCTAATGAGAATTGAGCCACTCTCTAGTTCGCTCACTGTAGTATCAAATTCTTCGCGAATTTTTGGGTGCACAATAGCTTCTAAATCTAGGCGAGCATCGGGATTGCTAAAAACAATGTCCCCCAACTTTCTGCGATCAATATTGCCTTGGGAGAGAATTTCATCTCCAAAGCGCGCAATAACTTCATCAAAACCTTCAGAACCCCGCTCAATTACATCACGAGCAATCTGGTCAAAATCTAAAACTTGCGCACCAAGTTCAGCAAAATACTCGGCTGCTAGGGATTTTCCTGAGCCAATTCCACCAGTCAATGCAACGAGTAACACACACATAAGCCTACCTAGTCGCTGGAAGTATTCGCAGTTGAGCGTATTGCGGGGAGAAATGGAAAAGGCCCCGACCGAAGTCAGGGCCTTTAACTCTAGTTTTTAGGCTTCGGTTAAAGTTTCGACTGGAGCGTCTGCTGGTGTAGCGGCAGCATCTGCAGCTTTCGCTTCTGACTTTTGCTTCTTGTGAGCCATGAATCGTGACTGAGCTTCTGCGTATTGACGCTCCCACTCTTCACGTTGGGATTCATATCCAGGACGCCATTCTTGGGTATCTGAGTCGAATCCTTCTGGATAAATGAAGTTACCTTGTGCATCATAACGAGCAGGCATTCCATATTGAGTTGGATCAAATGCTTCGATTTCAACTTCATGACCTTCGTTAGCTTGCTTAAGTGAAAGAGAAATGCGGCGTCGCTCAAGATCAATATCAATAATCTTTACAAACAACTCATCGCCGACTTGAACAACTTGCTCTGGGATCTCAACATGGCGTTCAGCCAACTCTGAAATGTGAACCAAGCCTTCAATTCCTTCAAAGACGCGAATAAATGCGCCAAATGGGACAAGCTTTGTTACTTCACCTGGAACAACTTGATTAATTGTGTGTGTGCGAGCAAATGCCTGCCAAGGATCTTCTTGTGTCGCCTTAAGTGAGAGCGAGACGCGCTCACGCTCAAAATCAACTTCAAGAACTTCAACAGTAACTTCATCTCCAACTTCAACCACTTCACTTGGGTGATCAATATGCTTCCATGAAAGCTCAGAGACGTGAACAAGGCCATCTACGCCACCTAGGTCAACAAAAGCACCAAAGTTAACGATTGATGAAACTACGCCTGAACGAACTTGGCCCTTTGTGAGCTGGTTAAGGAATGTAGTGCGAGATTCAGATTGTGTCTGCTCTAAATAAGCTCGACGTGAAAGAACTACGTTATTTCTATTCTTGTCTAATTCAATAATGCGGCATTCAACTTCTTGACCAATGTAAGGAGTGAGATCACGTACGCGTCGCATCTCAACAAGAGATGCAGGCAGGAAGCCTCGCAGGCCGATATCTACGATCAGGCCACCCTTAACAACTTCAATAACCATACCTGTGACGACTTCATCACGCTCTTTCTTTCCTTCAATATCTCCCCATGCGCGTTCATATTGTGCGCGCTTCTTAGAAAGAATCAAACGGCCTTCTTTATCTTCTTTCTGCATCACGAGTGCTTCAATACGATCGCCAACCTTGACGAGCTCTGAAGGATCTATATCGTGGCGAATAGAAAGCTCACGGGAAGGAATAACACCCTCGGTTTTATATCCGATATCGAGCAAAACTTCTTCTCGGTCTATCTGAACAACAATTCCAGAGACCAGATCTCCATCGTTGAAATTTTTAATTGTGCCTTCAATTGCGGCAAGGAAATCTTCTGCTGAACCAATATCGTTAATTGCGTGTTGAGTACTC
>JGI24890J29729_1001040_pt1 | contig 13824 bp, 8 predicted proteins | sample FreactcultureFD7_FD_29729 | JGI IMG/M metagenome (IMG submission 29729)
GCGCCGTCTGCTGTGGCAGCAACCACACCCTTTGCAACACGAATTGCTAGTTTTTCACCGGCTGTGACAGTTGTGGCATCTCGGATGATGCTTTGGTCGGCTTTCAAGACGACCGCGTATCCACGATCAAGTGTTCCCTGAGGCGAGAGAGTGCGAAGTTGTGCGCTCAGGGAATCAATATCTTCACGCCGAACACTCACCATGACCGTAGGGTCACGAAAAATCGGCCGAGACATCATTTGTTTGAGATGAGAGAACTCACGTTCAATAAAGTGAGTGAGAGTTCGAGCGCCCCGTTCTTGAAGTTGGGCGATCTTGCGTAACTCTTCTTCAACATCTGGCACGACTTTCTTGCCAGCATCTGTTGGTGTTGATGCGCGCCAGTCGGCAACAAGATCAAGAAGCGGCGCATCTTTCTCATGGCCAATTGCGCTCACAATCGGAGTAGTTGCACTGGCAACAAGGCGGATGAGTCCTTCATCGCTAAAGGCAAGAAGATCTTCAAAAGATCCGCCGCCTCGTGTAATGATGATGACATCTACATCTGGATTGGCATCGAGTTCTTGGAGCGCGGCAGATACTTCAACGACTGCTGCAGCTCCTTGAACAGCAACTTCACGAATAGCAAATTCAACAGAGGGCCAGCGGCGTTTGGCATTTTCAACAACATCTTTTTCAGCGTCACTATTACGCCCACAAATAAGCCCCACAACTTTAGGTAAGAAGGGTAGGGGCTTCTTTCGAGAAGCTTCAAAGAGACCTTCAAGAGCGAGTTGTGATTTGAGTTGTTCAAGTCTGGCAAGAAGTTCACCGACACCTACTTGGCGGATCTCTTTAACCGACATAGATACTGATCCATTTTTTTGGTACCAGGAAACTTTTGAATGCATGACAACACGTGCATTTTGGGGAAGCGGTTGAACTGCTTCCAGTACAGATCGATGACACATAATGGAAAGACTCATATCCACACTTGTGTCACGTAGTCTCATAAAGACCATAGGAGCCCCGGGGCGAACGGTGACTTCAGATAACTCCCCTTCAATCCAGACCGCGCCTAATTTACTGATGTAGTCACCGATCGCTTCAGAGATGACCCGAACGGGTATTGGCTCGTCTGCAGAATTTTCCAGCATGTTAGTAATCCTAACTTTAGATAGGCTTACATCATGGCTAAGAAGGTTCTATTGGCAGCTCCGCGTGGTTATTGCGCTGGAGTAGACCGAGCCGTGATTACCGTTGAAAAAGCCTTAGACCTCTATGGCGCTCCCGTCTATGTGCGAAAGCAGATCGTTCACAACAAACACGTCGTCTCAACACTTGAAGCTCGCGGAGCAATATTTGTTGATGAGACTGATGATGTTCCAGAAGGCTCGATTGTTATCTTCTCAGCCCATGGTGTGTCACCAGCAGTTCATGCTGACGCCGCAAAACGTTCTCTCAAAACAATTGATGCAACATGCCCGCTTGTTACTAAGGTTCACCATGAAGTGAAGCGCTTTGCAAATGAAGACTATGACATTTTGCTCATTGGCCATGAGGGTCATGAAGAAGTTGAGGGAACTGCTGGTGAGGCTCCAGCCAATGTCCACGTCATCGACAAAATTGAAGATGCAGATAATATGAAGATCCGTGATGAGAAGAAGCTCATCTGGCTCTCCCAGACAACTCTTTCAGTAGATGAAACAGAAATTATGGTCAAGAAACTTAAAGATCGTTTCCCTCATCTCATTGACCCACCTAGTGATGACATTTGCTATGCCACACAAAACCGCCAAGTTGCAATTAAAGATATTGCCCCACGTGCTGATTTGGTTTTAGTTGTCGGATCAAAAAATTCATCAAACTCTGTCAGACTTGTTGAAGTTGCACTGGAATACGGAGCAAAAGCTTCTTATCTCATCGACTTTGCTGCTGAAGCAAAAGAAGAGTGGTTAGAGGGCGTTGAGACAGTTGGAGTAACAAGCGGTGCTTCTGTTCCAGAGATTTTGGTGAAAGATTTATTGAAGTGGCTTGGCGATCGTGGCTTCGGCGATGTTGAGACAGTTACCGCGATGGAAGAGCATTTGCTCTTTGCTATTCCACCAGAGCTGCGTAAAGACTTAAGAATTGCGGGAAAGTAGAGCGCGAATCTTTGCGCCCCATAAGTGATTCACCCAGCCAAGACCTGTACCAATGATGAGATAGGGCGCGCTTGCTCCAAAAGTTGTCACAAAATCCAATCCAAAGCGAGCAATGTGTAATCCGGCTCCGCCCACTGTTCCAATGAGAAGAACCGTTGAAATAAAGAGCGCTATTGGTGGATTTACTGCTGTGGTAAATGTGGTTCCAGGACGACCTAGATAGTAACCACCAAAGATTGCAAGCAAAATTGCAATACCTGTAGCGATACCTACCTTTGTAAAGGAATATTCAATTGTTTCAACAAGTAAAATAAGAAGAAATTGAAGAACAACAATGCCAGCATTGGTAAGCCCAGGGCCTTTGATTGGCTTAGGCAAAATCTGGGTATTGGTGAAATTACTCATCGTTATCTAATTCTAGAGCCAATTCAACTTCTTCGACTTCTTCAACTTCGATGAAGTCATCCTCTGCCGGGTCTAACTTTGAGTGCAGAGCTCGGACATTCTCAGAAAGTTCAGGAATGGCGCCGGGAGTCTTGCCAGTGACTTCAAGTGAGCGCATTCTTTTTGCGGCAGAGAGCACTGTCGTTTCAGCCGTTGGAATTAAATCGTTATATGCCTTCAGTGTGCTCTTGAGGCGATCACCGACGGTCACAATCTTTTCATGCAGGGATGAGACATCTTTGAGGAATTTAGTTGCAAGCTCTTGGATCTCGGCAGCATTTGTTGCAACACGGTTTCGACTAAAGAGATAGCCAACTGTGCGAAGTAGCGCCATCATCGATGTTGGCGTCGCAATGGTGACACCAAGTGCGAATGCCTTATCTAGCAGGGCTGGATCACTCTTGAGTGCTTCTGTGAAGATTGAATCAACAGGAGCATAAAGAATCACAAAATCAGGAGATGCTCCGCGCTCAGAGTATTTACGCTTTGCCAGCGCTTCAATATGTTTGAGTAAATCTTTCGTATGGGCTGCAAGAAGTGTTTTGCGCTCCTGTAAATCTTCTGTTTCAAATGCTTCATAAAATCTTTCAAAAGGAAACTTTGAATCAATATAAAGAACTGATCCACCAGGCATTGCAATGGTGATGTCTGGAATAGCGCCGGATGTTTCATCGCGAGCAGCTGAACGCTGACGGCTGAAATGTTCTCCTTCAATGAGTCCAGCCCCTTCAAGGAGTTGTTCAAGGTGAGCTTCACCAAATTTGCCACGAGTTTGTGAACTTGCAAGGGCTCCAGCGATCGCGCGAGTTTGGTTCACAAGATTTTCATTGTGAGAAGCCATTTGAGTAATTTGTGTTTTTATCTCTGCTTCTGCTGTGAGACGGCGACGATCAGCATCTTGTGAAATTTTGCTTAAATCTTCAACTCTAGTTTTCATTGCCTCAAGTTCAGCGCCAAGTTTTATTGTCGCTTCACTCTTTGTGCGTTCATTTTCTAGTTGGGTTCGGTAATCAGCCAAGAGCGCGGCATCTGCTCCATGTGATTTGCTGCGAAGGCGTGTGATGAAAAATCCGATAAGCGCCCCTGCGAGGAGGCCAATAATGAGTGTGATGATGCTCGCTGCTGCTGTGGACATGGCGCTATCGTGGCAGGAATGACTGACAAAGCCCCGTAGGCTCTACTCCTCGTGAGCCTATCTATTGGAATTGTCGGACTGCCCAATGTGGGAAAGTCGACCCTTTTTAACGCTCTCACCAAGAACAACGTGCTGGCAGCCAACTACCCGTTTGCAACCATTGAGCCAAACGTCGGAGTTGTTGGTGTTCCAGATGCGCGCCTAGCAAAGCTTGCAGAGATCTTTACCTCAGAAAAACTCTTACCCGCCGCCGTCTCCTTTGTTGATATCGCAGGAATCGTAAAAGGTGCCTCTGAAGGTGCTGGTCTTGGAAATAAGTTTCTCGCTAATATTCGTGAGAGCGATGCGATCTGCCAGGTCATTCGAGTCTTCAATGATGATGATGTTGTTCACGTAGATGGACGCGTTGACCCAGCAGAAGATATTGCAACGATTAANACTGAGCTTTGTTTAGCTGATNTGCAAACAGTTGAGAANGCAATTCCNCGTTTGGAGAAAGAAGCGCGGACAAATAAAGAGCGGGCACCACTTCTTGCCGCCACACTTGAAGCACAAAAGATTCTCAATGATGGAAAGCTCCTTGCTGCATCCAAGATTGATCTTGAACTCATTCATGAGTTGCAGCTATTGACTGCCAAGCCTTTCCTTTATGTATTTAATGTGGACGCCGCAGAGCTGGGCGATGGAGAGCTACGTAAAAAGCTTTCAGGAATGATTGCCCCTGCCGAGGCAATATTTCTTGATGCAAAGACAGAAGCAGAGCTAGCAGAACTTTCAGATGCTGACGCAGCTGAATTATTGGAATCCATAGGACTTTCTGAGCCTGGGCTTGCCACACTTGCTCGTGTTGGTTTTAAAACCCTTGGCTTACAGACATACTTAACCGCTGGCCCAAAGGAAGCTCGTGCATGGACTATCCATCACGGAGACACGGCGCCAGTTGCAGCAGGTGTGATTCACACCGATTTCCAAAAAGGTTTCATCAAAGCAGAAATTGTTGCATTTGATGATTTGATCGAAGCAGGTTCAATGACAGAGGCCCGTGCTCGCGGAAAAGTCCGCATGGAAGGTAAAGAGTATGTAATGGCCGATGGTGATGTAGTGGAATTTAGGTTTAACGTATGACGTCAAGAATTAAGTACGAGAAGAGTCCTTTTATTACAGGTGAACTCAAGAAGCGTGATGAACTACGAAACGTAGCGATCATTGCTCACGTTGACCATGGCAAGACCACACTGGTCGATGCGATGTTGACCCAATCTGGCGCGTTTTCTGAGCACCAGAAAGAAGGAGAGAACCGCGATCGCGTGATGGATTCCATGGATCTTGAACGTGAAAAAGGAATCACAATTCTTGCAAAGAACACTTCGATTCGCCGGGGTGCCCAGACTGTCAACATTATTGATACACCTGGCCACGCAGATTTTGGCGGAGAAGTAGAACGTGGACTTGAGATGGTCGATGGCGTAATTCTTCTTGTTGATGCATCTGAAGGCCCACTTCCACAAACACGTTTCGTACTTCGCAAAGCACTCGAGAAGAACCTTCCTGTTATTTTGGTTATTAATAAAGTGGACCGACCTGACTCACGTATTCCAGAAGTTGTCGATGAGGCTTATGGTCTTTTCTTAGACTTAGATGCAAAAGATGATCAAATTGAATTTCCTGTCGTCTATGCATCTGCAAAAGCAGGTCGTGCATCAATGACTCGACCAGAAAATGGCGTGATGCCAGATCGAGAGAATCTCGATGCACTCTTTGAAGTTATCTTTAATACGATTCCGGCACCGGTCTATCACGAAGGTGCGCCGCTACAAGCACACGTCACAAACCTTGACTCCTCTCCTTATCTAGGTCGTTTAGCACTATGCCGTGTTCGCGAAGGTGTTATTAAAAAAGGCGAAAACTGTCATGTGGATGAAGACTGATGGAACAAGTGAGAGAGTAAAGATCTCTGAGCTGCTTATTACAAACGGATTAGAGCGGGTTCCAGCACTTGAAGCAGGGCCAGGTGACATCATCGCTGTTGCAGGTATCGAGACAATTACTTTGGGTGAAACGCTTGCCGATCTTGAAAAGCCTCACGCCCTTCCTCTCATCACAGTAGATGAACCATCTATCTCTATGACGATTGGTATTAATACCTCTCCTCTTGCAGGCCAAGTTGGAAAGTTACTTACTGCGCGTCAAGTGAAAAACCGTTTAGATGCAGAGCTCATTGGTAACGTTTCATTACGTGTTATAAATACTGATCGTCCTGATACATGGGAAGTGCAAGGTCGCGGTGAGCTACAACTTGCAGTTCTTGTTGAAATCATGCGACGTGAAGGTTTTGAATTAACCGTCGGAAAACCACAAGTGGTTCTCAAGACAGTTGATGGAAAACTTCAGGAGCCAATGGAGCGTTTGAGTATTGATATTCCAGATGAGTTCTTGGGTGTAGTTACTCAACTCATGGCTCTTCGTAAAGGCCGTATGGAGCAGATGGTGAACCACGGAACAGGCTGGATTCGTTTAGATTTCAAAGTTCCTTCACGTGGTCTCATTGGTTTTCGTACTGAGTTTCTTACAGAAACTCGTGGAACAGGTCTTATTCACCACGTCTTTGATGGATATGAAAACTGGAATGGTGAGATTCGTACACGCTTGAGTGGTTCTCTTGTTGCCGATCGCCGTGGAACTGTTACTGCTTATGCTGTTGATGGAGTTCAAGAGCGCGGTGTGATCTTCCTTGAAGTAGGAACTGAAGTCTATGAAGGCATGATTGTCGGAGAGAATTCACGTACCGAAGATATGGATGTCAATATTGTCCGTGAAAAGAAGTTAACAAATATGCGTTCATCTGGCGCCGATGATGCCAACCGCATCGTTCCTCCAAAATTGCTGAACCTGGAACAGGCTTTGGAATTCTGCCGCGAAGATGAGTGTGTGGAAGTAACACCTAAGACCGTTCGTGTTCGGAAGGTAATTCTTGATCAAAGCGAGCGAGCACGTAACGTTGGCCGGGCAAAGAAGGTCAATCAGAACGCTGAATAGGTGCTTCTGTCAGCCCTTGCTAGTTAGATAGGCCTATGGCTTACCTCAAGGGTGAAAAAGAATTAAGGCTGGTACGGCGCGCAAGCGTCTTGCCAGCTTTCACTTTTTCTCCTGCGCAATTAGAAGTTATCAATCACCGCCGAACACCGCTTGCTGTTTATGGGGGACCAGGAACAGGCAAAACAACGACGCTAGTTGAATCGGTCATTGCGCGCGTTAGCGCCGGCGTTGATCCCAATTCGATTCTCATTATTACTTATGGACGCGAGCGTGCTGCAGATCTACGAGATCAGATTGCGCTGCGCGCAGGATCTACTTCTTTTGAACCACTTGCGCGGACATTTCATTCACTTGCGTTCTCAATTCTTAATGAAAAATTGGGGCAAGATCCGCTTCGTTATGTATTGATCTCAGGAGCTGAGCAAGATGCAGCCATCAAGGCAATGGTTCAAAACCCATTAGTGAATGTTCCGTGGCACCCAGACTTGCAGCAGGCGCTTACAACAAGGGGATTCGTCCGAGAAGTTCGCGACTTAATTTTGCGAGCAACTGAACTTGGCCTTAATGCAAAAGATTTACAAGCTAAAGGCGCAGAGTTAAAAGAGAAGTACTGGGATGGCGCTGCTCATTTTTGGTCGCATTATTACTTTAGCTCTGAATTACAAAGCGCCACAGTCGGTGATGGACTTGTTCGTATTGACCCCAGCGCGATTATTCATGAAGCGCTGATGTTGCTAGATAGTGATGCCAAACGATTAGATCTTTACAGGGCTCGCTACACAACAGTTATTGTGGATGAATTTCAAGAAAGTGATCAATCGCAAAGAGAGCTACTCAAACTTCTAGCACCTGATGATCTTCTTATTTTTGCTGATCCTGATTCGGCCATTGGCCGCTTTCGAGGAGCAGATCCAGATGGTTTAGTGCGTGCACTCGATGCAATGGCACCTAAGAAGATTGTTTTAGGTGAGGTCTTTCGAAGCTCACCTGAAATTACAGATGTTGTGATGGAAGTATCTTCTCATTTTAAAGGAACATCACCGGCTCGATTAAGAAAGAGTGTGGTGAGCAAGGAGCCAGGCAGTGTTGATTTAGCAAAGCTTTCTGGGGTGAGTGAAGAAGCAAATTACATTGCACATGCTTTTAAATCAGCACACCTGCGCACTGGCCTGCCATGGTCACAGATGGCCGTACTTGTGAGAGCTCCTGGCAAAGAGGTAAGCGCGCTCCAGCGTGCTTTTACATTAAATGGAATTCCACTCGGCGTTGATGCGACGGCTCTTGCACTTGCTGATAATCCAGCGGTAACACCACTTCTTGCACTTGCTCAGGTTGTAATAAGAGTAAATAAAGGGGCAAAACTCACCGCATCTGATTGGCCGACACTTGAGGAAATCTTGCTCTCTGAATATGGCGGAGCTGATGCACTACAACTTCGACAAATTCGCCTTGCTCTTTCAAAGGTACGTGATGACAAAAGAAGCACAACAGAGATGATGATTGATGCACTTGTGCAGCCAACAGCTCAATTACCGTGGGAGCAGATACTTCCGCTTAAACGTGTCAATGATTTAATTGCAGCAGGTAAAAAGGCAGCGCACTTTTCAAGTGATGTTGGTGATTTAATCTGGGCGCTTTGGGATTGCGCAAAAGACTANGAAGGTAATCCACTTGCCAATGTGTGGCGCCAAAGAGCGCTTGCCGGCGGTTCAAAAGGAGCACAGGCAGATCGAGATTTAGATGCAGTCATTCAACTCTTTGAATCCGCACGCCGCTTTACAGAACGCAANGTTGATTCAACTCCGCAACTATTTATTGATCAATTACTCGATGAAAGAATCCTTTCAGACAGCATCACATCTAGTGCTCAAAGGGAAGAAGTTGTTTCTCTTCTCACGGTTCACGCAGCAAAGGGACTTGAGTGGGAATTAGTTGCNGTAGCTGGTCTGCAAGAGGGTTCATGGCCAAACTTAAAAGAGCGTGGCTCACTTCTTGGCTCAGATCGCCTAGTGGAATCAGTACGAACAGGGCTCACCACTCATAGTGAGATTGCAGCAGCATCAGCAGCTGGTTTGTTGGAAGATGAAAGACGCTTGTTGCATGTTGCTCTTTCACGCGCAAAATCACGGCTGATTGTTACTGCGGTTGCTGAAGAAGATNCTGCCCCCTCTAGGTATTTTGAAGAATTGTGCGAGAGCGTGCTTGGTTTTGGTTCCGATGAACTTAAATCTTCCGTTCCAAGGTCTCTAACTAGCCAAGCACTTGTCGCAACGCTGCGGCGCGAAGTTATGCAAGGAGATGAATTTTCTGCATCATTGCTTAAATCGCTCTCTGATGGTGGGATAAAAAGTGCGGACCCAGATCAATGGCTAGGTGCAAAACGACTCAGCGTTGATACACCGATAGTTGACGCAGATCAAAAAGTATATGTCTCACCAAGCAGCCTTGCCTCTTTTGATGACTGCGGNCTGAAATGGTTCTTAGAAAAATCAGGTGCACAAGATGGTGATTCCACCGCGCAATTACTAGGTGTTGCTATTCACTTCATCGCTTCCCAGGTAGCAAAGAATCCAGATCTGAGCGCGCAAGAAGGGATTGCTCAACTCACTGATGCATGGCCTGTTGTTGATCAAAATGTTGGTTGGTATAAAAAAGAGCAGCTAGAAGTTGCATCTGAGATGATTCGCCGTTTCTTTGAATGGAATGAAAAGAATCCCCGTAAGTTAGCTTTTGTTGAAAAAAGATTCACAGCAGAACTTGGCAGAGCAGTTCTGAGTGGCTCCTTAGATCGATTAGAGGTTGATGAGAATGGAAAGTACTTTGTTGTTGATTTGAAGACCGGCGGTACTTTTGATACTCAAGAAGATGTTCGGACAAATAAACAATTAAGTGCTTATCAATTAGCTGTAACAGAGGGTGCAATTGAAGGCGTTGATGGGGGGTCAGAGACAACTGGGGCAGGACTTTTATATCTAGCGAAAACAACGATTAAAAATGAAACTGTCGACCAAGGCGCAATTATCCCCGATGTTATTAAAGAAGAGATTAAGGCAACTGCAGAAGGTATGGCAGCTGCGACTTTTAAAGCTGTCATAAACAAACGTTGCCGCACATGCGCTCTTAAAGGAATATGCCCACTTCAAACACAGGGTCGGAGTGTGATTGAGTAATGATTAGCGCAATTGAAATTACCCAAGCACTTGCAAGCAATGGGGGCAAGCTGATTCTTCCTACTGATGAGCAGCGGGCAATTATTGAATCTACTCATATGGGTCCAACTGTCATTATTGCTGGCGCCGGTTCGGGAAAGACAGAGACGATGTCGCAAAGAGTGCTCTGGCTTGTAGCAAATGGGATCATCTCTCCGAATGAAATATTAGGTCTTACCTTTACAAGAAAAGCAGCAGGTGAACTTTCACAACGCATTAGAAAACGTCTTAAGCAACTACGCAAGGCTGGTCTTATTCCCCAAAGCGAGGAGGGAACTATTGCTCCTGATATCACTGTTGATGTTTCTACCTATCACTCATATGCAGGACGCATTCTGGTTGAACATGGCATTCGTATTGGTATTGATGCAGATATTGAACCCCTTGGTGAAGCAGCGGCTTGGCAACTAACAAATCAAGTAGTTAATAGCTTTGCTGAAGTTGATTATGGAATTTTTCATAAACCAGCCCATATTGTTGAAGCGGTACTGAACTTGTCAAGTGAGATTGCAGAACATAACCAGAGCGTTGAATCTATCCGCGCTGGTTTGATTGAACACTTGGAAGATTTCCAGAAAATTACTTCAGGATCAAATGATGAAACAAGATCAGCGATTGAGATCATGAAAGAGCGTTTGGCAATCTTGCCTATGATTGAGAAGATCGATCAGCACCGCCTTGAACATGGGGATCTAACNTTTAACGATCAGATGTCATATGCAGCAAAACTAGTGGAACAAGTCCCTGAAATTAGTGAGATCGAACGCGCCAAATATAAAGTAGTTCTCCTNGATGAGTACCAAGATACTTCTTATAGTCANGTGCGCTTTTTGTCCTCTTTGTTTGGAAGNGGCCATGCTGTTACAGCGGTAGGAGATCCCAACCAAGCAATTTATGGCTGGCGCGGTGCCTCAACACAAACACTTGAAACTTTTGCAGAGCACTTNGGGAAAGATTGCAAGACCTTTGATCTTCTCACGACATGGCGTAATGACAAGAGAATTTTAGAGTTTGCAAACACTGTTATCGGGAGCAGCTCGGCATCAGTGAAGCCACTTGTTCCTAGATCAACCGCCGGTGAAGGTGAAGTTACCTGCGGTCTTTATCTCACACTTGGTGATGAAGCGGAAGCGATTGCTAAGTACATGGCTGACTTATGGAATGACCCAAAACGCCTAGAGTTGCCAGANGATGCACGTAGTAGCTTTGCTGTTTTAGTTCGCACTAAAAGTTATATTCCTCAAATTGAAATGGCACTACAAAACGCTGGACTTCCAACAGAAGTTGTTGGCGTGGGGGGCCTTGTTCATATCCCTGAAATTGCAGACATTATTGCTCTTCTTCGCACAGTGACATTCCCCGATGCTGGAACTGCGCTTGCTCGTTTGCTCATTGGACCACGGTTAGCACTGGGTCCTAAAGATCTTGCGGCGCTTGGCTCATATTCCAGAGATATAGCAAAGAAGTCACAGGTCAGACGCAGCGATAAATTAGAAGAAATTTTAGAGTTAGGTAATGACACAGTTCTTGAAGCAGATGATTTTGCTATTGGTTCAATCATTGAGGCACTTGAATTTATTGATGATGCGCCAAGGGCATCGTTTTCATCAGAAGGTTTTAAGCGTTTAAAACAGTTTAAAGAAGAGCTCACTGGGCTTCGAAGAAACATGACAGGTTCTATTACTGACATGATTATTGAAGCAGAGCGCTTCTTACACCTAGACACAGAAGTCTTAGTCAGAGATGGATGGGAAAAGGGGCGCAGACATCTAGACAAGTTCCTTGATGAAGNTGCAACTTTCCAGCGTGCCGGTGGAAGTCTTTCAACATTCTTGCAATGGCTAGATGCTGCTGAAGAACGTGAAGGTGGACTTAAACCTGCATCTATTACAGTGAACAATCGCGCGGTTCAACTTCTTACAGTGCACAGCGCAAAAGGCGCCGAGTGGGATGTTGTAGCAGTCCCAGGGCTTATCGAAGGTGTCTTTCCTGGTAAAGAGCGAAGCTCATCTGCGTGGACAAAATATTCAGGGTCATTACCATTGCAATTTAGAGGCGATCATCTGCAATTTGAAGATTTCCAGTTTCCACATAGCAGTAATGTTAAAGCTAGTGATGTTGGCAAAGCACTCGAGAAGTTCAGTAGACATTGGCAAGAACGCAAAATTCAAGAAGAGTTCAGACTTGGTTACGTTGCATTCACACGGGCAAAGACGCACTTACTGTGCACTGCTACGTGGTTTAGGGACGGCAAGAGAGCAGTAGAGGCAAGTGCACTATTTAATTTAGCTTATGAATTTTGTGAGAAAAAAGATCCATCATCAGTTATTAGCCGAGCAGAGAAAGCCGATGAAAATCCAGATCTGACTAATCCGCGAAGCGCAGATTGGCCGCTACCAAATTCACGTGCTGGTCTTATCCAAGAATCAGCAAAGAAAGTTATAAGTGCACAAGGTTTTGATATCCAGGCAGCCCTTGGCGTAGAGAAAGATCCTGAGAGGGTGTCACTACTTTCAGATGCTCAGTCGCTCATCTCGCAAGTGAAAGAGAGAAACAGTGTTGAAAGTATCTATCTTCCACAGCGCTTATCTGTCTCATCACTTATTACTCTGGAAAAAAATCCAGAAGAATTAGCACTTAATATTCGCCGTCCAATGCCACGGCATACAGATCCTTTTGCAAAGAGAGGTACGGAGTTTCACTTATGGCTTGAACGTCACTTTGAAAGCAGCACGCTCTTTGATGAAGATGTCTTTGATCCGATGGTTAAAAGTGATGTCCCCCTGAAAGAACTTCAAGAGCGTTGGCTTGCAAGTAGTTGGTCAAAGCGCACACCGCACGAAGTTGAAGCAGGATTTGAAACAGTTATTGCAGGTGTTGTTCTTCGAGGTCGTATCGACGCTGTTTATAGAGATGGCGACGAGTATGAGGTTGTGGATTGGAAGACTGGCCGGGTTAAAGATGGTGAAGATTTAGAGAGCGCATCCATTCAGCTTGCTATGTATCGCTTGGCGTATGGGAAACTTCACAATATTCCTATGGAGAAAATTAAGGCTGCTTTTTATTATGTTGCAGATGATAAGACAGTCTACAGAGAGAATTTATCTGGTGAAGATGAGATCGCGCTGATTATCTCAGCTATTGAATTGTCTTCTTGATTTCAACTGCTAGGGGTATATGGTCGCTGATCGCCATTTTTGCTAGGGAAATTTGAGAATAATCTAATTCTTCTTTGCTCATAATGTAATCAAATTGAATTGCTGGTTTCCATGATGGATAAGTATTCCTAATACCTAGGGTTCTCCAAGCCGTGAGTTTTTCAGGCAAATTCCACCCGAGATTGAGATCTCCAAGTAGTAGATGGGTACCAGGCAGCTTTGCCATAAACTTTTGGATTTTTCTTAGTTGGAAGTAGTGCATAAATGGAACAAAAGAGAGATGCGTAGTTGCTACGGTAAAACCATTCTCAAGCTCGGCAATGATGCATACTCGTGGTTCATCTTTAATATACATAAGTCGCATTCCTTTTTTACTTCCAATTGCAAGTGGCATACCTATCCAAGCTTTCCCAAGCTCTAGCCTGTGCCATTTTTTTACTGGAAGTTTTGAAATCATTCCAATCCCATAACTTGGTGAACTCTGTGATGATTGAAGTTCTGCCTCATTATCAACAGGTTTTCTCCATACACCTCCGGGTGTTCCAATAAGTGTTCGTGCATATGCCCAATTTTTTGCGCCGCTTGCTTGAGCGATTTCTTCTACCTGTCTTGCGCCATCTGTACGCGGCTGGTTTTCATCAACTTCTTGGACCCCAAGTAGATCAAAATCAAGGTTGCTAAAAATACTTCCGAGGTCAGTGCTTGGCCCTTGGGGCAAT
>JGI24890J29729_1001041_pt1 | contig 13808 bp, 15 predicted proteins | sample FreactcultureFD7_FD_29729 | JGI IMG/M metagenome (IMG submission 29729)
AAATATTTCTAATGGCAATGCACAAATTTCATTTCCATAATTTTTAATTTTAGTTTTTGGAATCAAACCAGTTATTCCATATTCAATTTCGCTTAATCCGTATTTTGTTTGATTGATATATTTTGAAAAGCAACAAACGTATTTTTTTTCATCGATATTTTTGTTTAGATTTTCTATAGACCAATGGACTTCTGGGAAAAAGGATTTATGTTGATATGAATTTAAGTTTAACCATTTTTTTGATTCGTCTGAGTGAAATGCCCACACGTCATCTTGAAAATTTATAATGTTCTCTAAAAATGGTCTTATATGATTTAAAAAATGGCAAAATTCTTTTTCTCCAAAAATTTCTATTTGATTTGATATTTTTGAACAATCCACCCAATTTTCATAGTCTTTGTATCTAGTTAGCTCTAATCTGTCTGACAAAACAAGAATTGTTTCTTTTTCTCCATTAGAATGAAAATATGTATCATCTGTGCATAAGGGAAAATAGTCTTTTAACAATTCATCATGTGGCTCTTTTTCAAATGCAGATTTTACAAAATCGTGAAAAAGACATGAATAAAATATGTCTACGCCTTTGGAAAAATCCTTATTTGATTTTCCAAGGGCTGGACTGTCTACTAGATCATGTATTTCTTGTTTGTTTTTATAGAGCGAATACGCATAAAAACTTGTTATGAATCCATGAAAAAATCCATGTTCAACATCTTTGTTCCAAGCGTCAAAGTTTTCCTTGGATATCTTTGGGCTTTGGTTTAAAAGCGTAATAAACGCTCCTCTTGTATGAACTCTTTTTGAATCTTTAATTAGATTCTCAGAATTTTTCCAGCTTGGTTTTTCAATTATATGCCAGAAAAAATCAAAAAAATTCAAAAGTTTTAATTCAACAGATTTTTGCAAAGTGGCAAAATCTTCAAAGCTTTCTGAAAAGTGAAGCATAATTCTTCCTTGAATAATTAAATTTAGTTGCAGTTACAGTACCAGCAAATACATTCTTCGTAACCGCAAACACATTCTTTGTTTTTGTTTGGACAATTTTCACAACAACTGCCATCACATCCTAAAACGCAGTTATCGCAGCAAAAATATTTTTTACCACACTTGTTTGTGTAATTTTTCTTTATAGAATGAAAAAAGACGATTATAGGCAAAAGACACAATAAAATAAAAAATATAAATTCCATAACCCGTTCCTCCTAAATTGGTTTGTATGGTATTTATTGTTTTTGGAGAAAATTATGCCAAGAAGAAAACTTGTAAATAAAGTTGCAAAAAAAAGAACAGACAAAAAGTGTTATTTTTGTTTTTGCAATGAATATGCTTTACTTGACTTGCATAGAATTATAGAAGGATGTCAAGGCGGAGATTATAGCGATTTTAACACGGTGACAGTGTGTTCAAACTGCCACCGTAGAATTCATGCGGATGTAATTAAAATTGATAGAAAGTATCGAACTTCAGATGGAAGGTGGAAATTACATTTTTGGGAAAGCGGTGAAGAAAAATGGCAATATCCACCCGAATAACATTAGACGCCTAGTTTCTTTGCTGCGTCTGGACCACCTAAATAAGCACCAACGGCACCAGCAGCTTTTGGATCTTTTGCCACAAGGCTTTTTACGCTGGCATCGCTCATTGCTGTTTTAATTAGTTTTGGATCTGTAAGACCAGGAACTATTTTTGGATTTTTTTTTGCAACTAAATTTCCAACGTTTACAATATCATTGTCTACTGCGTCTTGAGAGTCTTCTGCTATGCTCAATTCGCGTTCTGCTACAAATTCTCTAAATGATTTCATGGCAACCTCAAAAGTTCGTCCTAATTATAATAGATAGTGTATTATGATGACATTCTTGGAATTTTTAAACGAACGAAACAAACCAATAAACAATTACGGAATTGGAACTGGTCATTCTCCAGGAAGTGCATTTGGTGTTGTTAATCCAGCAAAACCCGCAAAACATGTTTCAGTAGGATTTAACTTAAAACAAACTTACCCAAAAATTAAAATTGGGGATCAGAAAAGTGGCGTTGTTTTAAACAAATAACTATTTTATGACATGGAAATATCATCAACCGGCGACAATTTAAACATATTAATTGCATGCGATTATTTACGCCATCACAATTGGATGTCTTTTTTGTGTTGGTATTCGATAAAAAGAAATCTTCCTGATGCTAAAGTCTATGTCGCTTCACAAAGAAGAGTCATGGAACATAGTTTATTTCAATGGACAAGAACATGTAAAGTTCCTTTGATTTTGCACAAAGAGGCAAATGATGAGGAACAAGTTGATTTTGTTTTGAAAAAATATAATCTTTCAAACTTACTTGTTGTTAAGCCAGATCAAGTTTGTATTCGAGATTTTAATGAAGCAGGATTGAAATATGATTATTCAAAAAGCATTAAATACGCAGATTATGAAATTGTTTGTGATTGCAAAAGTGATAGGACAACTGTCTTTGCGTCATATCCAAATGGCTGGGGGAAGTTTAATGCTTCCTTGTGGATAAATAAACAGGGTTGTCCTTTGAGTCCAGAGTATAAGTTTGCTCAAGGAGAAATGACGCCTAATGAAATCCGAATTGGAAAAATTTGGTATTCGGCATCTGCTGTATTTTCAATTGTATGAGAGGTAAACCATGAGACGATTCAATTACGAAGAGAACGATGAATATCGTGAAGACGTTGAAAAATTCTTCAGTGAAGACGAAGATGTAGCTGACCTCTCTGATGAAGAGTACAAGGCAATCATGCAAGAGGAGCAGGCTATTCAGCACATCCAATTAAATTTTGTTCAACGCGATTTGAACCATAGGATGTTGAAATCTGCAATAAGAACTTGCGAAAAGTGGTTTTGGTGGCGATTTTGTTCTCAAAACACTCGATTAAAAATGATACAAGAAACTTATGATCAGTTTCGCATGCTTGAGGACGACATTGTTTTGCCCGAAGATGATATTGATCAAAAATAAAAAGAAGGTGTGATTTGCCAACATATGATTTTGAATGCAATAAATGTAAAAAGGTTTATGAAAAATTTGTTGTTTATGACGAAACTGGGAAATATAAAGATTTAAAATGTCCTTTTTGTAAATCCAAAAGCAAAAAGAAATTATTGTCTCCTTGTAATTTTAGTTTTGCAAATCCTGAAGGAACAGATCGTTGGAACAGTGAATCTAATGGTCATGATTATCGATTCCAGCATAATTTGCCAAAGGTTCTGAATGAGAGGCAAAAGGCTGAAGAAGCATCTCATGTTGGAGCAAATCCTTATAATGAAATAAATGATTTGGATCACGATCAAAGCTGGGGTGAAGTAAAATAAAAGAAAAAGCCCAATTTTTAGAAAATTGGGCTTTTTTTATTAATTGTTTGTTGCTATAATTCTATTACGTAACCTGAAAAGTAAATTTCAGGTATTTTAGGTCTTGAACAAGAATTATTCTAAAGCTATATTCAAATTATTCTTATTTGGATAAGCCTCTGGAGAAAAAAATATGAGCAACATTTTAAGTAAGGTGATCAAGAGTTTTAATAGAGATGAATTTCGTGCGATAAACACGGAAATGAGTTTTGGAGAATATCTTGATCTTTGTTACAAGCAACCTCGTTTGCTGCGTAACTCCTGGCAAATGCTTTATGACATGATCATGGAAAAGGGATATGGTACTGTCGAAGAGTACCGCAAGACCTATACCCATTATTATTTCTTTGACGATCCTGATTTGCCAATCATTGGATTGGCTCCAACAAAGGACGCACTTGTTAAATTCATTAAGGGCGCCGCTGGTGGGTATGGAACAGAACGACGCATTCTTCTGTTGCACGGTCCAGTTGGTAGCTCGAAATCAACTATCTGTCGCCTTCTCAAGAGAAGCATGGAAAGGTATTCTCGCACTGATGATGGTGCTTGGTATTCATTCAAGTGGGTCAATCTGCCAACGGGCACAGAAGGTATTTACACAGATACCGAATGCAACTGTCCAATGCATGAGCAGCCATTGAAGTTGCTGCCTATCGAAATGCGGCAGTCAATTATTGGCGAATTGAATAAAATTCATGAAGAATTGGCTACCGATGAAGAACGACCAGATCTTTACAATCTTCGTTGCAATGATGATTTAGATCCACTTTGCAAGAAGTTTATGAACATGCTTCTTAAGAGGTATGACGGTGATCTTGAAAAGGTTCTTGAAAATCACATTCGCGTTATTCGAAAGGTTTACAGTGAATCTGATCGTTGTGGAATTGCAACGTTCCAGCCAAAAGACGAAAAGAATCAAGATTCAACCGAATTGACTGGTGATATTAACTTCCGTCAAATTGGCAACTTCGGCTCAGATTCTGATCCACGAGCTTTTAGCTTTGATGGTGAATTCTGTGCTGGAAATCGTGGAATCATTGAGTTTATCGAAGCTCTTAAGCTTGATACCGCTTTCTTGTATGACCTTCTTGGCGCATCGCAAGAACAAAGTATTAAGCCCAAGAAGTTTTCTCAGGTAAGCATTGATGAAGCCATTATTGCACACACAAATGATCCTGAATATCAAAAGCTGAAGAGCAATCAGTATATGGAAGCTTTCCGTGATCGTACTACAAAGATTGATGTTCCTTATACGCTACGATGGTCTGAAGAACTTCAAATTTTGGAAAAGGATTACGGTCCAGGCAAAGTGAAGCAGCACATTGCTCCTCATACATTGGAAATTGCTGCTCTGTGGAGCATTTTGACGCGACTTTCTGATGACAAAGATGGCAAGATCAGCTTGGTTGAGAAGGCTGAATTGTACGACAATAAGCTTCTGCCAGGATGGACTGAAGATTCCGTCAAGGAGATGAAGGACAAGTATCCTGATGAGGGACTGACTGGTGGTGTCTCTGTTCGATATCTTCAGGACAAGATTTCAAATTGTCTTTCTAACAACCATGATTATGTCAACATGTTCATGGTTTTAAATGAAGTTCGTGATGGTCTTGAACATTCTTCTTTGATGACAAACAAAGAACAAGTTGGTCGTTACATCACGTGTGTTGATATGGCGGTTAAAAAGTTGACTGAGATTTTAAAGGCAGAAGTTCAAAAAGCACTTGTTGGTGATGAAGATGCCATCATTCGTCTTTGCACCAATTACATTGATAACGTTATGGCGTTTATCAATAAGTCTAGGATTAAAGATCTAATTACTGGACAAGATCGTAAACCTGATGAGCGTTTGATGCGACAGATTGAGGAAAAGATTCAAATTCCAGATACAGGATGCGAAGATTTTCGTCGTCAAATTGCAGCGTTTATTGGCGATCTCGCTCACAAGAACAAAACCTTCCGATGGGATAGCAATCCTAAGCTCAAGAAGGCTTTAGAAGCAAAGCTTTTCGAAGATGTCAAGGACACAGTTAAGCTTAGTGCTTTGAGTTCTAATGGATCTTCTGTTGTTGATAAAGACATTCAAGAAAAGATCGATGCAATTAAAACCAGATTGATTAGACAATATGGCTATAATGATCGTTCTGCAACTGATGTTCTCGAATTCGTCGGTAGTATTTTTTCACGTGGCGATGTAGCCGACGACGATTGATTTTGAAAATGTAAAACATCATAAGGTTAGAAAAAACTAATCTTATGATGTTTTAATTAAATTTTAAACTAGAATCAGGTTGAGGAAAATTATGAAAAACCATTGGCTTGACTCTGCAAAAAGGCGTATCTTATTTGAAGAGATATACGAGCTTGGCTTAGACGCTTGGGATCAAAATGGCACTTTGGGAGACCTTCTTGCTTCTTTGAATGACGAGCAATCAAATTTCTTGCTGAATATGTCAGTCACAGATTTTTTTGATGAATCAAGCGAATTACGTTTTGGAATTGAAATTGTTTGTCAATGATTAAAGAGGTGTAACGTGCCGCGACGGATCGAAGAAGATCATGCTCAGTTCAGAGATGTTGTCTCTGGTAAAATCCGGAAAGCCTTGAAAAGATTTATCAAGAGTGGAAAAATTGTTCGCAACCGTGGTAAAAACGGTAAAATTTCAATTACCATTCCTAAAATTGATATCCCTCATATTGTGTATGGAGACAATAATGAAGGTGCTGGTCGTGGCACTGGAAAAGAAGGCGATGTTATTGGTCGCGATCCAAAGCCAGGACAAGGCAATCAAGGTGGACAAGGCGAAACAGAAGGCATTACGATCAATTTGGACCTCGAAGACGTTCTGAAATTTATGCAGGACGAACTTGAGTTGCCAAATTTAAAGAAAAAGCCAAATGAAATATATGATGAAGTAAAAATCAAATACAACAATATTTCATTAATTGGACCAGAATCTTTAAGGCACAATCGTCGTACTTTAATGCAAACGTTAAAGCGACAAGCTGCTGAAGGAACTCTTAACAATTTCGAACACGTTCCAGGACTTAAAGATCCAATTAGGGTTTTAAAGCCCATCAACGATGACAAACGATATCGTCAATATCGCGAAATAAAGATGCCATCAAGCAACGCTCTTGTTGTGTTTGCTCGTGATGGATCAGGTAGTATGGACGCTGCTAAGTGCGATATTGTTAGTGATATGTGTTGGTGGATCGATACTTGGATTCGTCGTTTTTATGATCGTGTTGATCGCCTTTATGTTTGGCATGATTCTGCTGCAATGGAAGTCGATGCAGAAAAATTCTACAAATATAGATTTGGCGGTGGCACAACATGTTCATCTGCGTTGAAATTTATTACCAAACAGTTTGAAAATCGATATCCGCCAGAAAAGTGGAACATTTATGTTTTCTACTTTACAGATGGCGAAAATTGGGGCGATGATAATGAAATCTTCATTAAAACGCTACAAGAAGAGTTTACTCCTGATGTTGTTAATTTTACAGGTGTAACACAAATATTGTCTTATTCCTATAATGGCAGTGTCAAATACCATGTTGACGAAGCCATCAAAAAAGGTAGATTGAATTCAGATTGTGTTCGAACCGCTTCTGTTGGTCCTGAGTCTGATTCAGGATTTTACACAACGCCAAATTTGAGCGAAGACGAACGCAACGAACAAATCATGAATGCTGTCAAAAAATTGCTTGGAAATTCTTCAAAACCTGTATAAGGAGCTAATTCGATGATAGGCGTATTTACGACGACAAAAGGAAGCTTGGGCGTAATTGACTGGTGCAATGAAAATGATGAATTGGATTTGCTGGAAGATGTAGATCCTTGTGTTTTTAATATCAATAAATTTCCTAGACTTGAATTAGGAGATCTTATTGAGGTAGAATATTCAGAAGATTACCAATTTGATTTTTCCTATTTTGGGAAAAAACTCAAGATCAAAAAAATTAACGATTCGGAGATCCGCTAATGTCTTTTATGCACGGCGCACCGCTTTTGGTTGGCGATAATACAATTCCTGGCGTTCAGCTTTCTAAAGAGCTAAAAGAACTTATCCCAAAGGTTTTACAATCCTGTAGAGAATGGGGTCTTGATTTTTATCCAACAGTAGTCCAGCTTCTCACTTATGATGAGATTAGCGAAATTGCTGCTTATGGCGGTTTCCCTGTTCGATTTCCACACTGGTCTTTCGGAATGGAATACGAAGAACTTCAGCGTGGATATGAATTTGGTATGCACAAGATATATGAAATGGTGATCAATTGTTTGGAGGTTTCTGCTCCTGTTCTTACCATGCGTGGAAGCGTTGAAGCCTGTTCTGTTCGTGTTGGCGATGATGTGATTGTTGGCAATGACACCAGAAAAGTTGTTGCCGTAAAGCGACAAAAAGCTTCTAAGACAAAAAACATTTCGTTGAAAAATGGGCAAACTTTGGCTTGCACGCCTAATCACAAGTGGCGGATTTTGTCCGACAATGGTTTGATTTGGAAGGAATCCTCTGAAATTCTTGCAGGCGATTTAATTATTGGTTCTGATTCTTTTGCAACCAATTGGGATGTTCCAAGTATTGATTGGACATCTGATTCGGTTGTTGAACAAACAAGATCAAATGTAAGGGTTCGTCTTAAAGAGATTGAACCCAAAAAAACCATGACTTTACAACTCGCTGAATTGTTAGGCGTTTTGACTGGAGATGGTTCAGTTGGCGTAAAAGGATCAGAAAATATCCTTAGTGTTGCAGTTGATAAAAAGCACGCTGATTACGCACAGCATGTAGCAAATCTTTTTTTCAATGTTTTTGGCGTGGAAGCATCAATTAAAGAAAAGCCAAATTGCCTAAATGTTGTTTTGTGTTCTAAATTTGCTGTTTCTTTTCTTGATTCTATTGGGCTTCTAAAAGATGTGACTCATAAGCAAAAAAGAATTCCTGAAATGATTTGGAGTTCACCTCCAGTTTTCAGGGCTGCTTATCTACGTGGTCTTTTTGATACAGATGGATATGTGTCAGACTATGTTGGATTTAGCTGTTACAACAAGCATTTGGCAAACGATGTTCAGGTCATGTTAACTGAAATGGGCATTCAATCTTGTTTAACATTTGAAGACAACGGAATTGGCAACATTCACGTTGTTGAGCTTAGGGGAATTTGGGCAGATTTAAAATTCTCTGAGAGAATTGGTTTTGTTCTTCAGCACAAGCAAAATGCTTTGAAGGTTCGTTGCGAAAGAAAAAGCTGTCGAAACGGCGGTTTGCATATTCCTTATTTGCAAAACGAATTAATCGAATGGGCAAAAAACGCTGAGATTACGACATATAACAATCCTAGTCTTGGTCGTTCAATCAAGAGATTTGAAAATCAAAAGGTTGGATCAAATGCACTTTCTTCTTTTGTTCAACGTGCAGAGCAAAGTGGTTTGAGGATTACAAGTACAATTAAAGAATTGCTTTCTAATCCTATTTTTGAAGTTAAAGATGTTGTTGACGGCGATTTGGTTGAAACTGTAGATATTGCTTTGGATCATGATGCACATGATTTTGTGGCTTATGGATTGATAACCCACAACACAAATCCATGTTACATCTACAATCTTAGCTCAAATACTCTTGTTGACCATTTAACAGTTGTGGCACATGCAACTGGTCACAACGATTTCTTTAAAAACAATATTCACTTCGGTGCAACTGATACGAATATGTTGAACAAGATGGCAAATCACGGAACTAGAATTCGTAAGTACATGGCTCGTTGGGGTAAAGAGCGTGTGACTGAATTTTTGGATTGGGTGATGCGACTTGAAACTTTAATTGATGGCGCCGAAGCTTGGACTGATCGCGTTGTTAAAGAAAAGAACATTAGAGATCAAAGACACTATCGTTATCCACGTCGTTTAAATGTTGATAAAGACAGAATGTATATGGAGCCATTTATTAACACGAGAGATTTTTTACAAAAAGAAAATTCTCGTGTTAATAAAAAAGATATAGCTGATGAAATTGGAGTCTTTAAAGAGCCTACAAAGAATATTTTGGGCTATCTTCGTGATAACGCTCCGCTTAAGCCTTGGCAAGCCGATATCGTTTCGATGTTGTACGAAGAAGCAATGTATTTCTTTCCACAGCGACAAACGAAAGTCATGAACGAAGGATGGGCTAGTACGGTTGATTCTGTGATTATGGCAGAACAAGGACTGGTAGCTCTTGGACAACAAAGTCATGATGTTGGAATTATAGAATACGCACAACATAAAATGGGCGTTTTGGGTGGCAAGTATTCTACAAATCCTTATAAACTTGGATACTACTTGTTTAAAGATATTCGTGAGCGATGGGACAAAGGTCAGTTTGGATCTGAATGGGATGATTGTTCTGATATCAGAATGAAAGAGAATTGGGATAAAGGCACAAATCTTGGTAAGGAGAAAATTTTTGAAGTTCGTAAGTATTATGATGATTTTACGTTCTTGCATGAATTTTTTACCGAAGATTTTTGTCGTGAACAAGAATATTTCCATTGGAAGCATTATCCAAATGGAGAATTTAGGATTGAGAATCGTGATTTCAAAGAGATTAAGCGATTGCTAATGCGTCGCCATCTAAACGGTGGTCTGCCAGACATCAGATTGACCGAGCCAAACTATCGTGGCAAGGGCGCTATGTTTTTGCAGCACTATCACGATGGTCGTAACATCTATGAACCATACATCGCTGATGTTCTCATGGCGTTGCGTGCTATTTGGCATGAAGACGTGTATTTGTCAACAAGTGATGACGATGGTAACGAGAAGGTTTTTTGTTGTCACGGTTCGAACAGCACTAAAGATGTTGAAGTTATGACTCGTAAGGAACATTTGAAGCGTCAATAATGTCAAAAAATAAAAACAAAGACATAGATTTTCTGGAGCTTATAAATCAGGTCCACAATTACGATCTTGATTTTTATCATCGGGAAATCTATCTTCACAGCCATTATTCGTCATCACATGATGAAGAGACGGGAATTGAGTATCGCATGGCGACTCAATTTGTCAAAAATTTAAATATTTTGGACAAGCAAAAACAAGATAGCATTCTTGTTCACTTGCAAAGTCCAGGTGGAGATTGGGTTCACGGAATGGCAATGTTTGATTCTATTCAATCTGCCAAATCTTCTGTAGCCATATTAGCTTATGGCGAAGTTTCATCTATGAGTAGTATTTTGTTGCAATCAGCATGCAAAAGGGTTATGATGCCTTCGTGCGAATTCATGATTCATCGTGGGTTTTTGAGCTTGGAAGGCGTTGCAACAACAGTTCAGTCTAATGCCTTATGGAATCAAAAGACTGATAAAACAATGTTGCAGATTTATGCCAGAAAAGCCATGAATGGAGAGTTCTTTCGACAAAAAGAAATGAACGAAATTCAAACGATGAAATTTATTGATCGTAAAATTCGCAAATTAGGCGATTGGAACTTAAACTCCGAAGAGGCAGTCTATTATGGATTTGCCGATGGTGTTTTTGGACAATCGGGATTTGAAACAATTGAACAAATCAGACAATGCTGAGGTTGAAATGGCTGAAGACACGAACTATTTTTTGAGCGATGAGTTTGTGGCGTTTTCTGCGAAAATTGCCAGAATTCATGAATCTAAAAAAGCTTTGAAGGCAGAACTCAAGTCTTTTTATGAAAAGACCAAAGAGCAGGAAAAATCTTTAGATGATGAAGCTAAAGCCGCTGAGAAAGAATTCTCAGATTGGAAAAAAACTGTTAAAAGCAACACAGAAGAGTGATTGAAAAAATTAAAACCACCATTTTTTATATTGGTGGTTTTAATTTCAAATAAATATTTTTATAGGAAATTGATAGATGAAGATTTCATTGTTTACGCCAACTCACAAGCCAATCTATATTGATCGTCTTTTTCGATCTTTGCAGGAACAAACTTATCAAAACTGGGAATGGATCATTGTTCCAAATGGCGGAGCCGTTGTTGATCCTTTGCCTGATGATAGAGTGAAAATATTTCCATGTGACGATTCTTCAAAAATTGGGTTTTTGAAAAACTACGCAGCAAACAAAGGAACTGGTGAAATTGTTTTGGAAATGGATCATGATGATGAGCTTTTTCCAACAGCACTGGAAGAATGCGCAAAAGCATTCCAAGATCCAGAAGTAGATTTCGTTTATTCAAATTGTTGTGATGTTCGTGAAAACTATGTTCCAAGATGTTTTGGAGAAGAATGGGGATGGGTCAATCGGAATGATATAGATTACAAGGGACATAATCTTATTGAAACAGTTTCATTTCCGCCAGATCCAGCGTCTCTTAGTAAAATTTGGTATGCACCAAATCACTTTAGAGCATGGAGATCTGATTTTTATAAAAAAATTGGCGGACATGATTACACAATGGACGTTTTAGACGATCAGGACATTTTGTGTAGAACTTACATAAAAGGAAAGATGTTCCATATTGACAAGCCATTGTATGTCTATCATTTGCATCAGGATAATACTTGTTATGGAGAAAAGAATCAAAAGATTCAGGAAGTTACCATTCAACTTCATGACAAATATATTTATCAAATGGCAGAAAAGTGGAGTGAAATTAATGGATTGAGGAAAATTGATTTGTGTGGTGGTCACAGCAAGCCACAAGGATATGAAAGTGTTGATGTTTTTGGCGGAGACATTGTCGCAGATTTAAATGAAAAATGGCCATTTGAAGATGGTTCTGTTGGTGTTTTTCGAGCACATGATGCATTGGAGCATTTAAAAGATCCCATTCACACCATGAAAGAGGCTTATAGATGCTTGTCTCCTAATGGGTGGTTTTTGACACAGACTCCATCTACCGATGGTCGTGGCGCTTTCCAAGATCCAACACACGTTAGCTTTTGGAATAGCAATAGCTTTTGGTATTACACCCGTGAACAACAAGCTAGATATATTGGCACGCCGGTTAGATTTCAATTAAATAGAATTAAAAACTTTTATCCTAGTGATTGGCATGAATTTCATAAGATCATGTATGTGAAAGCTGATTTGCTTAAACTTACGGATGGCAGGGTGCCAGGCGGAACAGAAATTTGATTTTTATCTTTTTCTTTGTGATTCTTTTGGCTATAATCATCAAGGTCAAAAAATCACAAAGGAAATATTCATGAATCCCATCGCCGTCAGTAGTACAAAAAAATTTCGAAATCTGTTTGATCGAATTGATCAAGATGATGCAGATGATATGAGATTGTATGAAGGCAATTTGGGCGGATATTGCCAATGGTCCACTTCTGATGGCGTGAGATTTGCCCCTTCAAGTAAGACGGCTAATCAATTAACTCCTGGCGTTTATGATATTTGTCATAACAGTGCAGTTGGTTTGTATTTTGAAAAAATACAGATTTTAACAACAGGCTTGATTCAATTTCCTGAAACAAATTCTGACAAGGTTGTGGCAGAAATTAAAAACTTTTGGGAAAAAGAAAGTGTCTTTAAAAAGTTTAATTTGAATTATAAGCGTGGGATCATTCTTTATGGACCACCAGGATCTGGAAAATCAAGCACAATTCAATTCATCATGCGAGACGTTGTAGATCGCGATGGTGTTGTCATAAAATTCACCGCGCCTAATCTTTTCCTTGAAGGCATTCGAAAATTCAGGGAGATTCAGCCCAATACACCGATTGTAGTATTAATGGAAGATATTGATAGCATTATTGAAATTTACTGTGAAAGCGAAGTGCTAAACATTTTAGATGGCGTCAATCAAATTGACAAAGTCGTTTTTCTTGCTACAACAAATTATCCAGAGAAACTTGGAGCAAGAATTATCAATCGACCAAGTCGATTTGATAAAAGATTTAAAATCAATCATCCAAATGCAGAAAGTCGTAGAATTTATCTTGAGTTTATTATCGGCAAAGAAACATTGGATTTCGCCGATATTGACTTGGATAAATGGGTAAGAGATACAGAAGATTTTAGTCTTGCTCACCTCAAAGAGTTGTTCACTGCTGTTGTGATTCTAGGCGATTCATATGAGGAGTCTCTTGAGTCTTTAAATCTAATGAGGCAAGAAACTCCTGATTCGTCCGAAGATTCGTCACGTCCTTCTATGGGTTTTAGAGGCATAGAAAGCTATTCATGATTGATCCAATCCTCATATCGACTGAATACACGTTGATCATTGACACAAATTCATTCTCAGATGGATTTGCAAAACAACTTTGTGCATATTGTACCGGAATATCAGATGAAAGTGATGTTGGTCAAGAATATGCAGAAATGTTTTATGAAGATCGCGAAATCGAAGATGACTCTTCTTCAAAAGGCAGAGTTGCTGAAGAAAAAAATCCATTTTATGGATTTATTGCACAACGATTGGATGAAGAACAATTGTACTCTCCATGTTGTGTTTGGTTGAATAAAAAGTATG
>JGI24890J29729_1001042_pt1 | contig 13807 bp, 14 predicted proteins | sample FreactcultureFD7_FD_29729 | JGI IMG/M metagenome (IMG submission 29729)
CGCTGCTCAGAAAAAGGATGAAGACGAAAAAAGAAAAGTTGACCAGCCTGTAGAAGAGACTAACTAGTAAGGTCAATTAATAATGTTCGATTTGTTTTAAACACTTCGCGCATTCAATAGATACTAACATAAACATCGGTCTCAAGCCGGTGTTTATTTTTTTACGCCATATCTGTTTCATGAAACGGGGTTTGGCAAATCGCTAAATCAAAATTCAAAATTGTAAATCAAAAAATATGTCAGCAATCTCAGCACAAGATGTAAACAAACTCAGGCAAATGACCGGCGCCGGTATGATGGACTGTAAAAAAGCCCTTACGGAAGCAGAAGGTGATTTTGAAAAAGCCATTGAGATATTAAGGAAGAAAGGTCAGAAAGTTTCTGCTTCCCGCTCAGACAGAGAAGCGAAAGAAGGATCGATCTTTGTAAAAAGCAGCGACGACAAAAAAGAGGCATTTCTTATTGCCCTGAATTGCGAGACCGACTTTGTAGCAAAGAACGAAGAGTTTCAAAATCTTGGAAAGACCATCGTTGAAACAGCATTCAAAAATAAACCTGCTGATAAAGAAGCTTTATTAAATCTGAAGGCTGGTGATTTGACACTTAATGAGAAGATTGTTGAACTGGTAGGAAAGATCGGTGAGAAGGTTGAAGTAAGCGAATACATTCACATGAAGGGTGAAGCAGTTGTTCCGTACATTCACGCAGGCTCTAAGCTCGGTGTGCTCGTTTCATTGAAAGGTGTTAACGGTAAAGATGTTACTGATGCCGGTAAGGATGTAGGTATGCAGATCGCCGCCATGAATCCTGTTGCAGTAGACGATAAATCCGTTGACTCAACACTCATTGAAAAGGAAATCGAAATTGCAAAAGCACAGATCCTGGCAGAAGGCAAGCCCGAAAACATGGTGGAAAAAATCGCGCAAGGCAAACTGCAAAAGTTCTTCAAGGAAAGCACGTTGCTGCCTCAGGCCTTTGTAAAAGATAATTCGAAGACGGTAGCGCAATACCTTGATAGCGTTACAAAAGGATTGACGGTGGCTGAATTTAAACGTGTATCAATCGGATAATCTTGGAATATGTTATAGTGTAAAAGCTGTCTCCAAAGGACAGCTTTTTTTGGTCATGGAGTGGCCTCCTTCCAAACACTTCTTCTTTGGAGAAGCGTTTGGAAGGAGGCCTTTTTGCATACGCTCAGGCACTATTTTTTATTCCCTGTTTCATCTGAAGATAGTAAACTTCTTGATTAGAAATCGCGTTCACAACTAAAGTCATCACCAACATTAATACTATGTTCAAGTCCATCAATCCTTACGATCAATCTCTCGTTGCGGAGTTTTCACTGTATGATGATGCGATTATCAGCAGGAAATTGGACACTGCATCCCAAGCCTTTAAAGGCTGGCGAAAGGAAAGTTTTGTAAGTCGCGGTGCATGCATGAACCGGATATCCTCCATTCTTCTTGCCAATAAAGAAAAGTATGCCCGCGTTATTACTATTGAAATGGGCAAGACTATTGTGGAGGCACGCGCGGAAGTAGAGAAGTGTGCTGGAACATGCGAGTACTACGCTCAGCATGCAGAACGTTTTTTGAGCGATCAATCAATACCTACTGAGGCAAAGAAAAGTTTTATCCACTATCAGCCCATTGGTGCTGTACTCGCGATCATGCCCTGGAATTTTCCGCTGTGGCAGGTATTTCGTTTTGCTGCGCCATCTATCATGGCTGGTAATGTCGGACTTCTCAAACACGCTCCTAACGTAACACAAACATCACTCGTCATCGAAGAAATTTTTAAAGAAGCCGGTTTCCCGGAAGGAGTTTTTCAATCACTCATTATTGATGTCGATAAAGTTGAAAAGATTATTCAGCAGGATATCGTGCAGGCTGTTACCCTTACTGGCAGTGAATACGCCGGCTCGCAAGTAGCCGTGCTCGCAGGAAAAAATATCAAGAAGTCCGTTCTTGAATTAGGCGGAAGCGATCCGTTCATTGTATTGCCGGACGCCGATTTTGCAAAGGCCGCCAAGATAGCCACACAATCACGCATGCGTAATGCCGGACAAAGTTGTATTGCGGCAAAGCGGTTCATTGTATTGGAAAAAGGGAAAGAAGAGTTCCTTCATGAGTTTCAAAAAAATATAGAAGCACTGAAACAAGGCAATCCATTGAATGAACAAACTACACTGAGCCCGATGGCACGGATCGACCTTGCCGAAAAGCTGGAAAAACAAGTGAAGGCGTCTGTTTCGCTTGGTGCAAAAGCCATTTTAAGTGGACAGCGGAATGGCTGCAATTATCCGGCAGTATTACTCGATCATGTCAAGCCGGGTATGCCTGCTTTCGATGAGGAAACATTTGGTCCATTAGCCGCAGTAATCACCGTCAAGGATGAACAGGAAGCCGTTACGTTAGCAAATGCAAGCCGCTATGGTCTCGGTTCTTCTATCTGGACGAAAGATCTTGAAAAGGCTGAAGAACTTGCTAAACAGATTGAAGCAGGTGCCGTGTTTGTAAATTCTCTCATGCGATCGGATGCCCGCCTTTCCTTTGGGGGAATAAAAAAATCTGGCTATGGAAGAGAGCTTTCTGAGCTCGGCATCAAGGAATTTGTCAATGCGAAAACAATTTATATAGAATAGATAGGGGTAAAGTGTGCCTGGATTGTCATAGCGTAAATCCAACGTTATGAAAAAGCTATACCTCCACGCGCCCACACTATTAATCATTTTGCTGTGCCCTTTTTTAGTATTGACTTCCTGTTATAAAGAAGACCCGGGTCCGTTACAGGCAGACGAGCGCAGTTATTCTTTAACAGACTTTGACAGACTCGAGATCGGAGAGGCCTTCACGATTCAGGTAAGTCAGACGAATTATTTCAGCATCACCGCGCGAGGTGACCGGAGAAACCTGGATGACTTGAGGGTTTATAAAGACGGAAAGACATTATCCGTAAAATTCGGTAATAATCGCGATCACCAACATCAAACATATATCGAAATAACAATGCCCGTACTGCACGGAGTCAATTTTTCAGAGGCGAGTGATTCAAGGATTACCGGTTTTTACAATATTGATGCTATTGACTTGCTTTTTTCTGACGCTTCTTCTTCTCAAATCGATTTGGAGGGCGGAGCTGTGAACATTACGCTTTCGGGAGCGTCGCATGTATTGGCAACTGGAAAAGTAAATGATCTTGATGTTGATTTATCGGGATCGTCGGTATTGAATGCTTTCAATCTCGAAGCAACCGACGCAGTTGTTTCCGTATCAGGTTCGAGTGAAGCTGATGTGGATGTCGTGCAACAATTAAAAGCAAGGGCGAGCGATGCCAGCAAGATTTTATACAAAGGGAATCCAAGTATTTCTGAAGAAACTTCAGGCGCCAGTACTGTTGAACGACACTGATTGTAACGTTAATTTAATTGCTGTTTAAAGTGTCGCCTACCGGACAAAAAAGGATATATTCATTCGGAATATATCTTTTTTTGTCCATCTTTGCTCATCGACGTTGACGTGTCAACAGATGATTTGCCTATGAAAATTTAATATTTCCCAAGCGCTTTCTGTGCATTGGACAGAGTTGGTTACGAACCAATATCGTTGAACCACATGGCTGGTTTTTTTCCTATCAATAACGCATTATTATTATTACTATATGAGTTTTTTCAAAAAGACTGCTTCCGCATTTTCTTTATTCAAACAAGCTATAAATGGCAGTGAGCAAAACTTCACGGAAGGAAGTATCGACAGAGCTATATTTTTATTGTCAGTGCCGATGGTTTTAGAAATGGCAATGGAAGCATTATTCGCAGTGGTCGATGCACTTTTTGTGAGCAGACTTCATGATAACGACGCTATTGCTACGGTAGGCCTTACAGAGTCTGTACTGGCGCTGGTTTATTCTCTCGGCATGGGATTAAGCATGGGCGCTACCGCCCTGGTGGCCCGACGTATCGGAGAGAAGGATGAAGCAGGGGCAAGCGTTGCAGCTATTCAATCGCTGTACATAGGTTTTATAATAACGTTGCTTATTACCATCGTCGGTATTTTCTTTTCAAATGATATATTGAGGTTGATGGGCGCAAGTGAATTGATCATTGATAAGTATGCGGGTTATACGCGCTGGATGCTTTGTGGAAATATCACGATTATCTTTCTGTTCCTTATTAATGGAATATTCAGAGGTGCCGGAAATGCCGCACTTGCCATGCGGGCTTTGTGGATCGCCAATGGTATGAATATGATCCTGGATCCTATTTTTATTTTTGGATGGGGTCCTGTTCCATCCTTTGGTGTTGAGGGTGCGTCAATCGCCACGAATATTGGGCGGGGTACCGGTGTCGTGTATCAGTTGTATCATTTGGTAATTAAGAACAATGCTTTTGTTAAGATCGAATTGAATAAACTTCACGTGCAATGGAATATTGTCTGGAGTTTGATTAAAATTTCAGCGGGTAGTACCGGGCAATTTTTAATTGGATCGGCGAGCTGGATTTTCCTGTATCGGATTATTGCAACCTTTGGCAGTGCTGCCATGGCAGGTTATACCTATGGGTTACGCGTCATTGTATTCGCTATTCTCCCGGCCTGGGGCATGGCAAATGCAGCCGCTACGTTGGTAGGTCAGAACCTGGGTGCCAAACAACCCGACCGGGCCGAAAAATCCGTATGGCGTGCCGGTTTTTTCAACATGATTTTTATGGCAACGGTCATGGTCATATTTCTGTTCTCGACAGATTTTATTCTGGGTATTTTCACGGATGATCCTCTTGTCCTGACGTATGGGACACAATGCCTCCAAATCGTTTGCCTGGGATACATTTTTTATTCTTACGGCATGGTTGTCACGCAATCATTCAACGGAGCGGGTGATAGCTTTACGCCAACCATTTTAAGCGTAGTTGGATTCTGGCTGTTTCAAATTCCCGTGGCCTACCTGCTTGCCAAGACATTCGGGTTGGGACCAAAAGGGGTTTATTTTGCCATTGTACTATCAGAATCATTTATGGCCGTTGCCGGGATCATAATCTTCCGTCGTGGAAAATGGAAAGAAATTGAGATTTGAGAAGAGTTAAAAGTTATCAGTTAATTGTTAATAGTACTTCACTGTTAATGATCGATCCTGCGCACACACATGCGATTTAAAGGAGAGATTGAGGTTATAAAAATTTATGATTTGGGATGTTACTATTAAGGGCATCTCTAAAAACCTCCATTCATCCTTCTCTACCGGAGAAGGGAAGGGATGAGGCCAATGAAAAATAGGTTTTTAGAGATGCCCTTAACGGTTAACTTTTAACTATTTTTCATCTCGCTTACGAAAAGCGGCTTTGAATGCCTTTCCCAGTTCATCTCCCGCTTTTTTCAAACTTTCTTCCACCTCTTTCCAGCGCTCATTATTTTCTGCTTCTTTTTTCAATTTTTCAGCGGAGACTTTGAGCTCACTCAGTTTTTCGTTGAATTCTTTATGGAGCTTGTCACCAGCCTCATTCAGCTCTACCATAAATTCATCTACTTTTTTGCCGAAGTTCTTAAACTTTTTTTCGGCTTTTCCTTCTTCGTTCGTTTCCATTGTTTTAATGGGTTAATCTCCTTAAGATAAATTCTATCGTGTATAAAAGCAATAGGTAATTTAACGGATAAACGGTCATAAAGATTTCGCTTTTACTTGCTGAGTGGTTAAAAATACTATCTTTGGTAACGGGGTTTAATTCAAACTCAACGATGGAGCCTTAACACGTTTAATGTGAGCATACAGAAGAAAATGTTTTTGATTTTAATTATTGCCTGCACATCCTGTGCATCAACACATCATAAAAATAAGAAGCTGAAACCCGGTAAGCCCATTCCCTGTCCTTTAAAAGATTGCTGATGAATCTCCGTAAGATCGTAATTGCCATTGATGGTTATTCCGCTTGTGGTAAAAGTACTACAGCGAAAGAGGTCGCAGGTTTGCTTGGTTACCGCTATATCGATACGGGGGCCATGTATCGCGCCGTGACAGTATATTTTTTGGATCATCATGTATCGCTTACCAATCCAAAAGAAATAGAGAAGGCGTTAGCAAACATTCACATTTCTTTTAATACCAACTCAAAAAATATTACGGAAACATTCCTGAATGGCGCGAATGTCGAAAAAGAGATCCGGAAAATGCGAATCGCGGAGTACGTAAGTCAGGTGAGTGCCATCAAAGAAGTACGCGCCGATATGGTTGAACAACAGCGCCGGATGGGTAAAGAAAAAGCTGTCGTGATGGACGGTCGAGACATCGGCACGGTAGTTTTTCCAAATGCCGAATTGAAATTCTTTATGAAAGCCGATATGTTGATCAGGGGGTTTCGCAGGCAACGCGAATTGCTTGACAGGGGGCAATTAGTAGATCTGGACGAGGTGATCGACAACATTATAAAACGTGATAAGATTGACACCAGCCGCACGGAAAGCCCACTTCGGCAAGCCGACGATGCCATGGTTCTCGATACATCCTATATCACCATCGATGAACAGGTGGATGAAGTTGTGCGGCAGGCAATTTCCAGGATAATTCCAAATGTGAGAATTTAGTATTGTGCTTTATTCAAACAACACCATGAACGACTGACAATTCTTTTTTCAAAGGATTTTGCAACGATGTTTGCTACACCTCGTTATTCTGAATATTTTTAACCTATGCAAGGCACATTCAGAAGAATTATTCGCTACTTCTTTAGTGGCACCCTCTTTATCGTGCCCCTCGTTGCCACGGCTTATTTTATTTTTGTCTCCTTTCGTTGGCTGGATAATCTTCTTAATCTTCCCTATCCGGGGTTGGGCTTTGTTATCATTTTTGTAGTTATTACAGGCTTTGGTTACCTCACTACCAATTTTGCTTTTAAAGCATTCACCGACTGGTTCGATCACGTAATCAACAAAATTCCGCTGATCAAACTTATATACTCTTCCATAAAAGACCTGATTGGGGCGTTTGTCGGCGATAAAAAGAAATTTAATAAACCGGTGCTAGTGGAGATCAACCGTGAAAATAAACTCTATCAAATAGGCTTTATAACCCAGGCAGACTTATCTGAGCTGGGATTGCATGATATGATTTCCGTTTATCTTCCGCACTCGTACGCTTTTTCAGGCATCCATTATGTGATCCCAAAAGATCGCATCACGCCTTTGAATGTTTCCGGTCCGGCAGCTATGAAGTACATTGTTTCCGGTGGCGTTTCCGGATTTAGCGAGCATTCATAGTATTATTTGTAACCTCTGTCGATGATTAATCGTTATGATTCAATTTAAAGTCTATTAGTTTGATAGATATTTAAATTTCCGTTACTTTTGTGAGAACAATGAAAGCGTTGACACTTCTAAATTTAATTATTTTAAAACATCTAAGACACACCTTTACGCGATGTACCGCGTTTAAGTATTGTTGTGACTAACCTGTACACAACAAAAATTACTTAACTTTTTATCACAATACATCCTCCAATCCTCCTGTCGCACGCCGTGGATTTGCTCCCATTGCAGACAGGAGGCTTGTGGGGCCAAATCAATAAAAATGATATGATTACAACCATGAATATTGAAAATGTTAAACTTGATATTATCAATTGGATAAAGGGCACGAACAGTGAACACCTCCTATATAAAATAGAAGCGTTGCGAATGAAGGATCTGGAATTAAAAACTGAGTTGACTGAAGATCAGAAAAAGGAAATCATAAAAGCCATTAGTATGTTGGAGGAATAATTAACTGATCACACCAGATCCAATCAGTTCCTCATCATCATACCAGGCAGCAAACTGACCCGGAGTTATGCCACGTTGTGGTTTGTCGAAGATTATATACAAGCCTTCTTCTTTTTTATGAAGAATGCAGTTCTCCAACGGCTGGCGATAGCGAATACGTGCCCTGTATTTCTTTTCAGCGTGTATCCCCAACGCCAGGTCCGTACGGATCCAATGTTCATCTGCGGTTGGAATAAATAAACCCTTTCGGTATAGTCCGGGATGATCTTCGCCCAGTCCCATATAAATGACATTCTTCTCCGTATCGGTTCCAATAACGAACAATGGTCTTGGTTGTCCACCGATGTTTAATCCCTTCCGCTGGCCGATGGTATAATAATGCGCACCGTTATGTTCACCAATTTCTTTTCCAAGTTCAGGAGACAGGTCATACGGCACACTTAAATATTCAAGATCCTCACTTTCGCTTTTATGAAATACTGTAGCATCCGGCGCAACTTCAATGGCCTTTCCTTTTTTGGGTTTCAGTTGTTGCTGCAAAAAATCAGGCAGGTGTACTTTACCAACAAAACACAATCCTTGTGAGTCTTTTTTATCCGCGGTAACCAATCCGATTTCCTTTGCGATAGCTCTTACTTCCGGTTTCAAAAGTTCGCCTATCGGGAATAAAGCCTTTGCAAGCTGCCCCTGCTTCAACTGACATAAAAAATAGCTTTGATCTTTGTTTGGATCTTTACCTGCGAGAAGCTGATAAATATTTTTGCCGTCCTTTTGAATTTCTCCCTTGCGGCAATAATGTCCGGTGGCAACGAAGTCGGCCCCTAATTTTAGGGCAGCATCCAGAAAAACATCGAACTTGATTTCCCGGTTACAAAGTACATCTGGATTGGGAGTTCTTCCACGCTGATATTCAGCAAACATATAATCGACAATACGTTTTTTATATTGTTCACTCAGATCAATAGCCTGAAAGGGAATGCCAAGATGTTGTGCTACGATCATTGCATCGTTGCTGTCGTCCAGCCATGGGCATTCATTGCTTATTGTCACAGAATCATCGTGCCAGTTCTTCATGAACATGCCAATAACCTCATACCCTTGCTCTTTCAGCAAATACGCCGCCACACTTGAATCAACACCACCGGAAAGGCCAACGACTACACGTTTCATACGGTACAAAGATACAAAAAAGCTGCGAGCTTCTAGCTTAAAAAGCTTCAAGGCTCCTAGCTACAGGCTACAAGTTGTGTGGGTGTGGGTTTGAGGAAAAGCTTCTAGCTTAAAGTCGTTAGCGCCAAGCTACAAGTTATGGTTGTTGAGTCGGAGATATCGGAAAAAACTTCAATTTGCAAATCTGTTAAATACAGAATAACACAAACACCTAAACACTCACACAAAAAAACACTTACAACACTTTAACACTCGAACACTACTTCAAGAGCTCATTCACTGTCTCATTAAAATCCTGGATAAATCGGTCGTAATAAACTCCGGTTCCGGGGCCAGAGAAGCCCGTGTGGATTTTTTTTACTTTCCCATCTTTGCCAATGAAGATCGTTGTGGGAAATGCCATTACTCCGTTCAGCATGGGCAATGTCTCGGAGGCTTTTGCTTTGTCGGATGTTCCGGCAATAACAAAATCATACTCCACTGACAGTTTGGTTTTCATTTTCTGCACGCGACCACGGGCATAATCAAAATCATTTTTTCGTTCGTACGCAAGCCCGATTATTTCAATGCCTCTTTTTTTATTTTGCTTGTACCAGGGCGCCAGAAATTTTGTTTCGTCCATGCAGTTGGGACACCATGTTCCGAAGAGTTGAACGATGAGAACTTTGTTTTTGTATTTTTCATCTGTCGGGTGAATGATTTTCCCCGCTACATCCGGAAAGCTAAAATCTATTCTATCGTATCCTTCCTTAAGATGTGTAAGCGATCCGGCATCCGGTAAGGCGGCGCTGTCATTTTTTACGGCTGTCCAGGTCTCATGCCATGATTTGCCAGACCAATAGTCGCCCTGAAGCGTGTGATCATCTTTTTCAACAGCTGAAAAAAGATAGGCGTGATTACCATCAAAAGTACTGAGACGCAAGGTATCATGAATCACATTTCCTTCCAGGTAGCGGTAATCACCCGTTGTCGTCAGGAACGTTCCTTCTGCATGATTACCGTTTTGTTTGAAAATGCCGACAGCCAGGGTGGTATCAGACTTGTGAATAAAAGTAGCTGAATATTTACCGGAAAAATCACGAACACCTTCCCCGTTATTTTTTACGAATCTGAAATCTTCACCAAACGATGCACGGAATGGAAGACGGTAATCTTTTTCATAGTTCTTGATGAAAAATCCCGTTAGGTGGTCATTCAATAATTTTGCTTTTAATTCTGAATCAAAAATGTGAAGGGTAATGATCATCGAATCACCATCGTAGATGATCTCATCCAGTAAGATCTTTTCGCCTGCATTTTTAAGATATATATTTTTCTTTCCGGAGGAATCCGTGACAACGTCAAAAGTAAAGGGGAGCTTTTTTCCCTGTTCTTCGATCAAACCCCTCCAGGAACCCGTTTTTAACTCCGGTTTAGGTGTGCAAGAACTTATTACCAACACGATTGCAATAGTGATTATTGAAAGCAGTCTCATTATTTTTGGATGTCTTGAAGAAATGTAAAACGGAACAAAATAGACAAATGTTCACAGATGAGGTTAATAGTTAATGGTTATTTGTTAATAGTACGTTAACGCTGAGTGAAAGGGCTATTTTTTATATGAATACAGTTACAACTAACAACGTTTATCATGTTATTTAAAAACCTTAAAGTCCTTGAGCTTGCTTCCGTACTGGCAGGCCCAAGTGTAGGGCAATTTTTTGCTGAACTGGGGGCCGACGTCATAAAAGTCGAGAACCTGACCGCGCAGGGAGATGTTACGCGAACATGGAAAAGTGCAGGTGAAAATACGGACGATCGCTCCGCCTATTTCTGTTGTGTTAATTGGGGTAAGCGGTCGTTGGCCGTCGACTTGAATTCTTCCGAAGGAAAAAAGATCGTGAAAGAGCTGGCCACTGTTGCCGATATAATTCTTGTGAGCTATAAATCCGGCGATGCCGAGAAACTTGAAGTGGATTATAAAACACTTTCATCAATAAACCCCGGATTGATCTACGGACAAATCACCGGCTACGGTGTTGACAATCCGCGTGCAGGATATGATGCCATTCTTCAGGCGGAAGCCGGCTTTATGTTTATGAACGGAGAACCTGGAGGCAATTCCCTTAAAATGCCAGTAGCGCTGATTGATATACTGGCAGGGCATCATTTAAAGGAAGGTTTGTTACTCGCCATGTTGGAAAAAGAAAGAGGTGGAAACGGAAAATTAATTTCTGTGTCGCTTATTCATGCGGCTCTTTCGTCACTCGCCAATCAGGGCAGCAATTGGTTAGTGGCGCACACCTTGCCAAAGAAGCAAGGCTCGTCGCATCCTAACATTTCACCTTATGGTGATGTTTTTAAAACGAAAGACAATAAAGAAATTTTACTCGCGGTTGGTAATGACCGGCAGTTTCAAGATTTGTGTACGGCATTGGATCTGAAGGAAATTGTAGCAGATGATAGGTTGTTTGGATCCAATCAACTTCGTGTCAAGAACAGAGTGAGATTGATACCGATTCTTCACACGGCATTCATGCGATTCTCATGCGATGAAATTTTAAAAAAGATTCATGCGCTAAAAATTCCAGCCGGTGTTATTCAAACTGTACAGCAGGCTCTTGAAATGCCGGAGGCCAGAGAGCTTTTTATAGCACAAGGCGAATTAACAGGTTTGCGATCTTTTGTTGCAAACATCTCGGATCCGGATTCGATTCAAACCCACATTCTCCCACCGCCCCATTTTGGCGAGCATACATCCGAAATCCTTCTGGAGAATCTCCATTTAGAAACCTCTCAAATCCATTTTCTTCGTGATAAAGGAGTTATCAATTAAATAGCACAGACTCCATTCGACAGACTAAAATGTTCTAAAAGGGCTTTTTGTGGTCAAAAAACGGACTAAAATGTAAAAAAGTGGTTAGAAGTGGTTGAAAGTGGAATAAAATTACTTACGTTTGTTTAGGGGAAAAAGACAACCACTACGTCCATGACTTTCTTCACCAGTGAATATGAGTGTAAGCTTGATGCCAAAGGCAGACTTGTGCTGCCCTCCCGGATCAAAGCTCAACTGCCCGAAGGAGAAGGGCAGGAGCTTGTGATCAGGAGGGGTTTTGAGCAATGCCTTATACTTTATCCGATGGTGGAGTTCAAAAAGGTCTTCTCGAAAATTTCAGGTTTGAGTGAGTTCAACGAAGAATACCGCAAACTCCAGCGGAATTTTTTCTCGGGCACTGTAACAGTAGAGCTAGATGGCAATGGCCGCTTACTGATACCGAAGAACATGCTCACGTATGCCACGATCGACAAGGATGTGGTCCTGGTCGGTATGGGTAACAAAGTTGAGATCTGGAATCCATCCATTTACGAGAAGCACCAGATCAGTGACCCAGGTGAGTTGTCTAAGCTGGCGCAGAAGCATTTAGAGGAATAGCGATGATGTATGTTCTTCATAGTGAATGCTTGAAGAAAATATTTTCGATTAAGAATTGGCTTACGGCCTCTGGCTTATGGCTTCTGGAATAATAAGATGAAGGATTACAAAAAACTTATGATATGGCAAAAAGGAATGGATTTGGTGGAGGAGGTTTACAAGGTTGCAGCTTCATTACCAAATGAAGAAAAGTATGGATTAAGGAGTCAGGTAACCAGAGCCGCAGTATCGATTGTACTGAATATAACTGAAGGCAGTGCCAAAAGTAGCCGAAAGGATTACAAAAATTATTTAGAGATAGCGTTAGGCTCTGCATTCGAACTTGAAACGGCTCTTTTAATTATTGTAAGACTAAAGCTGGCTAAAAGCGATGATGTTAAAATATTGCTCGAAGAGGTGCTTCGGGAACAGCGAATGATAAACGCATTCATTAACAAATTGAAAGCTGATGAGTAAGTCCAGTAGCCAGCAGCCAACAACCAGCAGCTACCACAAACCCGTTATGCTTCACGAGTGCCTCGACGGTCTCAACATCGATCCTCAAGGCACCTATGTCGACGTCACCTTCGGTGGTGGCGGCCATAGTTTGAAGATTCTGGAGCAGATCAAGGGCGGAAAATTAATTGCCTTCGATCAGGATGATGATGCAAGAAAACAAGCTGAAAATATTAAAAGTAGTTCTTTCACATTTTGTCAAGCCAACTTCATGCACCTGAAAAGGTTTCTGAAGTTGAATGGAGTAACCAAAGTCAACGGTATACTGGCAGACCTGGGTGTCTCATCGCATCAGATAGACTCACCTGAACGTGGATTTTCAACACGCTTCGATGGTCCGCTGGATATGCGTATGGATAAGCAGGCTTCACGCACGGCAGCGAAGGTACTGAACGAGTACGGTGAAGATAAACTTCATAAAGTATTTGGGATGTACGGTGAGTTAAGGAATGCTAAAACCGTTGCGGGCCTCATTACGCAACAGCGAGTGAACAAGCCTTTCGTGCGAACGGAAGATTTAAAGAACACACTGCAGAAGGTTGCTCCAAGAGGGAAAGAAAACAGATACTTCGCCCAGGTGTTTCAGGCGCTTCGCATCGAGGTTAATTCGGAGATGAAGGCACTTGAAGATTTTTTGCACCAGAGTGGCGAAGTGATGGAGAAGGGAGGGCGGTTGGTGATCATGTCGTATCATTCGCTGGAAGACAGAATGGTGAAGAACTACATCAACAAGGGCAAGGTGTTTGGCGAACTGGAGAAGGATTTTTTTGGTAATGCGATCAGACCCTTTGCAGCTGTCAACCGAAAACCGATTGAAGCAACAGAGGAGGAGGTCGCTGATAATAATAGAGCGCGGAGCGCAAAACTCAGAGTAGGAGAGAAGATATAAGTTAATAGTTAAACGTTCATGGAATTCTCCTACACCTTTAACTTTTAATAATTAACGATTAACTATTTAGGTTATGGAAAACAAATTCAAGATCGG
>JGI24890J29729_1001043_pt1 | contig 13798 bp, 24 predicted proteins | sample FreactcultureFD7_FD_29729 | JGI IMG/M metagenome (IMG submission 29729)
TTCGCGGGCGCTGACGCCCAGTCGCTCTCGAACCTGATCCGAGAGTATCGCGCGACCGTGCTGCCGCTGTCGGTGACGTGGCGCTGCCCTAAGGCGGTGGTGCGCGAGGCGCAGGCCTACGTGCCCGACATCACGGCAGCCGACAGTGCGCCCGATGGCAGTGTCACGTCGGTCCTGTCGCTGCCGCAGGCGCTGACGCCGGGGCGTGACGCCATCCTGTGCCGGAACACGGCCCCGCTCGTGTCCACGGCCTACAGCCTGATCCGCCAGGGTACGCCTGCGCGGGTCGAGGGCCGGGACATCGGCGAGGGTCTGGCGGCCCTGGCGCGCCGGTGGAAGGTGAGGACGTGCGCCGAGCTACTGGCGCGCCTGGAGGCGCACGAGGTGCGCGAGCTTGGCAAGCTGGAGGGCAAGCCGGATGAGGACGAGCAGGCCGAGAAACTGCGCGATCGCCTCGACACCCTGCGCGAGATCATCAAGGCGTGCCAGGGGCGCGGTGAGCAGCTGGTGACGGACGTGGTCGGGGCCATCGCGGCCCTGTTCGGCGACGACGTGCAGGGCGCGGTGGTCCTGGCGACCTACCACAAGTCCAAGGGCCGCGAGTGGCCCCGTGTGCTGCTGCTGGAGCACCACAGCCGCTGCCCCTCCCGCGCCGCCCGGCAGCCCTGGCAGTTGGAGCAGGAGGCCAATCTGGCCTACGTGGCGGTCACCCGCGCCCAAGAGGACCTCGTCTACGTCGGGTAGTCCGACAGGGGGCCGGGGCGCTGCTCCGGCCCGCATCCCCGCCCCATATTGTTTAAACATGAGAGCGTATCGATGAACAGCTTCGTCCCTGTACCCGCGACCGTGCGCTGCGCCTGCGGCGCGTGGTTGCCCAAGGGCTCGACCGCCGAGCGCACCACCTATGGCTGGCGACACTGCGCCGCCTGCCGCCCACGCCAACAGAAGGACAATGACCAATGACCGATCAGACCGAGGTAGCCATGCTGGACGCAATCAGCGACTTCATGGCCGCGCTTAACGATCATATCGATGCGCGCGTTCATTACGACCGTGACGGCCCGCGCTACGCGGGCGACAACCCGCCGGATCAGTCGGAGATCGAGAGCGCGCTCCGCAAAGCCGTATTGGCCGTGGTGCGCGCGGGGCTGCCCCAGTGACACCGCCCGTCAGGGCGCTGGGACTAAGCCCTATTGCACCCCAACCGGTGCGGTGCTAGATAGTGATCCGGGCCGGGCGACAGCGCCCCGCCCCTTGACCTGAAGGAGACCTGACAATGACGACGCAATCCCCCCTGTTTAAACTGTGCATCGGCTACCGCTCGTTCGTCATGACGGCGGCGGACGCCGCCAAGGTGATGGACACCCTCGCCGCTGCCGTCCCCGTGGACACCGACTGGCTGGACGGCGAGACCGTCCTGCACATCCTCGACCGGCCCGAGACGCTGTCGCTGGAGCAGGTGACGCGGCGGGTGCTGACCCCCGACCAGTACAAGGCCGCTGTCAAGGCCAAGGACGACGCTGACGAGGCCAAGGAGGCCGCAGCGCAGGCCGAAGCGCAGGAGAGCTAAGCCTCTCCGTCCCAGCGGCTGCGAACATTGTTCGCAAGTCGCCCCAACGGGCTAGACGCCCCCGCGCCCCGGAGCCGCAGAACGCGGTGGCCGGGGTCAAGGCGTGTAAACAAGGAGACCTGACCATGACCACCTCCCGCTTCTTCCAAGACACCCCCTGGGGCGCTGCCGACCACGTCGAGTGCATCGCGCCCGGCGTCTTCGCTGTCTCGACGCCCTCGCACGGGGGCCTGTACCTCGACGACGTGGCGCTGGACGCCATCCCCGCCGCCCACCGCGCCTACGCCGCGCGCTGGTCCCACGGCTACGGCGACGCATGGTTCGAGGAGGACTGCGCCGCCGCCTGCGTCGTCGTCGCCATGCCCCAGCACTTCGCCGTCGATCAGGTCGAGCGCGCCCGCGCCACCGTCACCAACTTCATCGAAGCCTGAGCCATGTACCCGAAAGACCTGAACGACATTAAGGACGCCGACACCCGCCGCCGCATCGTGATCGAGCGCAGGATCGTCACCGCCCTGATCGACCACGCGCTGGCCGAGGGCTACGAGCTAAGCGTCGATGACGGCGAGGAGCAGCACCCGTGGACGACCGACCGGGCCGTGGTGATCGACAACATCATGGAGACCGACGAGGACCGGCTCTACCTCCGCAAGGACGGCCACACCGCATGGGTCCTCCTCGTCTACGGGAACGACGGCTGGGACGTGATCTGTGACTACAACACCAGCCTTGAGGCCCTGCTAGAGCCCATCAACAAGCTGGCCGAGAGCCTGGAGGACGCATCGTGATCGAGATCAAACACAAAGACACCGGCGCGGTCTTGCGCACGGTCGAGGCTGACACCCTGACCGGGGCCGACCTGACCGGGGCCGACCTGACCGGGGCCAACCTGCGCGGGGCCGACCTGACCGGGGCCAACCTGACCGGGGCCCACCTGAGCGGGGCCGACCTGACCGGGACCCACCTGAGCGGGGCGGACCTGAGCGAGGCGGACCTGACCGAGGCGGACCTGAGCGGGGCCGACCTGAGCGGGGCCTACCTGCGCGGGGCCGACCTGACCGGGGCCGACCTGACCGGGGCCGACCTGAGCTGGGCGGACCTGAGCAGGGCCCACCTGAGCGGGGCCCACCTGAGCGGGGCCTACCTGAGCAGGGCCGACCTGACCGGGGCCTACCTGAGCAGGGCCGACCTGAGCGGGGCCGACCTGAGCAGGGCCGACCTGACCGGGGCCTACCTGCGCGGGGCCGACCTGCGCGGGGCGGACCTGAGCGAGGCGGACCTGCGCTGGGCGGACCTGAGCGGGGCCAACCTGAGCGAGGCGGACCTGAGCGAGGCGGACCTGCGCTGGGCGGACCTGAGCGGGGCCAACCTGAGCGAGGCGGACCTGACCGGGGCGATCGTCGCGACCGGCTGGGTACTGACACGAGCGGAGGACGCAGCGTGACCCGCTTCTTGCGGGCCAGCCTAGAGTTCGCTGTGGTGGCCGCCTGCGTCTACCTCGTCATTCGCCTCCTAGCGATCTGGGGCGGATGATGACGACGCCTGTCACCATGGCCTCCATCGTGGCCGACGTGGCCGCAGCGCACCGCCTGCCGGTCGCTGACCTGATGGGCCTGAGCAGGCTCAAGCGGGTCGTCGTGGCCCGGCACGAGGCCATGTGGCGCATACGCCAAGTCATGTGGGCCGACGGCGTCACGCCCCGCTACTCGCTGCCCCAGATCGGGCGGTACTTCAGCCGCGACCACACCACCGTGATCCATGCGTGTAAACGCCACCTAAAGAGGATGAGACAGTGCCTTTCACCGCACCCCTGATCGACCTATCCAAAATCCGCCCCGGCGACGAACTGGTCTGTTGGCTGGAGTCGGAAGTCTGGAAGTGGGAAGGCTCTAGTGAGCTATGCCGCGAATTTGCCGAGAGGGTGATTGATCGGATTCTCGGGTCGGGCGATAACGGCATGACCGAGCCTAAGACCGAAACCGCCAACGCCACCCTGGTAGCTGCCGCTCCTGACCTTCTGGGGGCGCTGCGCGAATGCGAACGGCTGCTCTCTAGCTTCTACGACCTGAGCCACGACCCTGAACTTGAAGCCGGTCGCATCGCCGCCCGAGCCGCCCTCGCCAAGGCCACCGCACGATCTGGAGGCGACCAATGAGCGCGCAACCAATCTCCGGGCTCTTGGCGGCTCTTCTTCTGACCTTGGACGAGCAAGGCCCCGTCCACTTCAAAGACCTGCGAGATGCGGGGCGCAAGGCGGGAGAAAAGCGTCGGGTTGCTGAGAACCGGGTGTCGAGTGGTCTGTACGTTTTGAAGGCTCGCGGCTTAGTTCTCCACGACGGCGCATGGTGGTTTGCGACCGAAGCTGGCTACGAGGCGGCGGTTAACTGGCGCAGAGCCAAAGCCGCCAGCCCCGAAAGCCCATCGGTGTCTCAACAGGACGCCACGTCATGAGTGATTTAGTGGAACTGAAAGAACGTCTGACCAAACGCCATGATCTGATCGAGGCATGGGACCACCTCAACACATTCCCCTGCCCGGATAACGTCAGGGCGTTCGGCTCACCGTTCAGCTACGCGCTCGCGGATATGGACCAGAGCATCAATCTTACGTTGACGCCTGAGCAGGCATCGTTCGATGTGCCGCCGCATCGCGAGTTGCCATACCGGGGAGGTGCGTAGTGCTCTGCGACGACATTCGCGCCGCCCTGGCTGAGGGCGATGTCTGCGACATGACGGATCGTGGCGCGCGCATTGTGACGCATTGCCTCTATCCGTCGTTCGAGCCCGTAGAGGTCTTCATCTCACCCTACGGTGACGGCTACCGCATCACTGACGGAGGCGGCGCGGCGGCGGCGGCCTACCTGCACGGCCGCGACGAGCTGGGCAAAGTTCTGCTCCGCGAGTGCGCTCGCTTCGGCGTCCAATGCACCGCCGATACCGTGGTCGCCGAGGTGCGCGACATCGGCTGGCTTCGCGCCGGCATCTTGGCCGTTGCAAACGCATCGTCGGCGGCGGCGCTGTCGGCCCTTGAACGAGTCGCCGTCGCCGCTGAGCGGGTTCTGGCAGACAAGATTTACGACGGCCTCAAGCGAGTTGTGGGCGCCAGCCACGTCGCCAAGGAATACGAGCATCGCGGCGTCAGCGGTAAGCGCTGGCGCTATGACTTTGCAGCGACCGCAACTGAGAGCCTGTTGCTGGTGAATGCTGTTGCGCCTCACCACGTGTCCGTGAGCGCGAAATACGTCGCCTTCGCTGATACCCCGGCAAACGATGATCGCGTTGGCAAGATCGCTGTGTATGGCCGAAAGCTTCAGACCGAGGATGTCGCCCTGATCACGCAGGTCGCAACGTTGGTTCCTGTGACGGCGGTCGAGCGCGGCATCCGTAGGATGATCGGAAGATGACTGACCAAGAACTGTCAGAAGAGGAAGCTGCCCGCCGCCGAGAACATCAGTCGCACCTGAAGTTAGGGAAATTGGAGATATAGAATGTGGCCTTTTGGGACGATTAGACGCCTGAAAAAGGAGCGAGACGCCGCAATCGCCAAAGGGAGCCGCTACGAAAAGACCCTGGCTTCGGCGGAATACCACCGGCTCTATCAGGAGAGGCGATACGCCGAACTGCTCGCCGCCCACAGCCAGAAGGTCGAAGACCTCTCGGAGAAGCTGAAGGAGGCCGAGCAGCTTCTCTGGCGCATGGCCAATCAGGTGCGCTCGCTGCAAAAGCGGCTTCCCTCACGCGGAGCCGACGGTAAGTTCGGCAAACCCCGGAATGAGTAGAGACCAGTACGCTGTTGTGTGGCGCGACCCCGAGGGGGTTGATCGCGCACTGTACGGCGGTGACGCCAAGAAGGCGGCGCGCCGCGCCAAGCGCATGTGGGAGCAGCACCCGGAGTACACCGCCGTGTGGACCGTGCCGATCGCAAACCTGCTCCTGGCCCACTACCAACGGTTTTCAGAAGACTAGCTTGACCGCACCCGCACCGCTGCACTACCGTTACCCGACAGGAGCAACTCATGACTGAAGTCACCGGTATCAACCTCGCGATCAAGAAGGCGGGCTGCATCTCTGCGCTCGCCCGAAAGCTCCAGGTTAGCCACCAAGTCGTCAACCGCTGGCACAAGCGCGGCTACGTCCCGGCCAAGCGAGCGCTGGAGATTGAGATGCTCTACGGCGTTCCCGCCCGCGACATGATCGATCCGTCCCTGCTGCACATCGCTTCGCTGATCACGTCCTGATCCGAGTGGGTCATGGCGACCAAAGTGTCTGTGATCACGCCGCAGCTTCGCGCCCTGGATGTGCCCTCCGCCCTGCGTGAACTGCAGGGCTGGTGCCTCTGGCGTTACGAGCAGCACCCCGGCGAGGACAAGCCGCGCAAGGTGCCCTACTACGTCGAGGGTGGACGGCGGCACGGCAAGCAAGGCGGACCCGAGGACCGCGCCAAGCTGACCACGTTCGTCGCGGCCAGGGACGCGGCGGCGCGCAAGGGCTTCAGCGGCGTCGGGCTGGCTATGCTTCCTGACTGGGGCATCGTCGGCCTGGACTTCGACAACTGCTTCGCGCCCGACGGCGCCCTGCCGCCCGAGGTGGCGGACATCGTCAGCCGGACCTACGCGGAGTACTCCCCTAGCGGCAAGGGCATCCGGGCGTTCATGCGCGGCGACCTGGGCGACCGCAAGGCGATGATCGACGCCGCCCACAGCTGGGGTTTTGAGGTTTTTTCCGCCAAAGGTTACCTGACGCTGACCGGTAACCGACTACCCTTCACGGATGCGCTGGGCCTGGAGGACTACATCGCGCCGGTGGACGACCGCGTCAGGGCCTTGTGCGCCAAGCGCTTCGGCTCGGGCGGCCAGACGCAGCCCACCAGCGATGACTTCTTCGCCAACTTCGAGCCGCCGATCGGTTTAAACGAGACCGAGATTGAGGGCTACCTGAGCGATCTGGACCCTAGCATGGGCCGCGAGGACTGGATCAAAGTGGGCATGGCGCTCCACCACGAGACCGACGGAGGGGGCTTCACGTTCTGGGACGACTGGTCGAGCGGAGGCCACCAGTATCCAGGCACGGAGGCGCTGCGGTCCCAGTGGGAGAGCTTCGACCGCCGCGACCCGAACGCCCGGCGGATCACGATGGCCTCCGTGCTGAAGATGTCCAAAGAGGCCAGGGCGCAACGGGGAGAACCACCCCGGTCTTTTGATCAGATAAACCGCGCCGCTGAAGAAGCGCGGGCCAACACGGAAGGGAGAGACGCTGATCCTGATCGCTTCGCCTCGTCAGCGGACTGGGGCGGACGCTACCGGGTCTATTCAAGCGAGGAGTTCTCACAGCGCCCGCCCATCGACTGGATGATCAAGGGCGTGCTGCCCGAGCAAGCTGACCTGATCGTCGTTTACGGGGCCAGCGGCTCGGGAAAGTCGTTTGCGGTTCTCGACATGGCGATGGCGCTGGTGCGCGATGTCCCCTGGCGCGAGCGGCGCGTGAAGCGCAAGCGGGTGCTCTACATCGCCGCCGAGGGCGGCGGGGGCGTCTCCCAGAGGCTGCGAGCTTACCGGCAGCACCACGGGATCGAACTGGACGGTCTGCCGCTCGGCATTATCCACGACGCGCCGAACCTGATGGTCGAGGAGGACGTGACCGAACTGGTCCGCGCCATCATAGACGCGGGCGGCGGCGACCTGATCATCGTCGACACCCTGGCGCAGGCGACACCGGGCGCGAACGAGAACAGCGGCGAGGACATGGGCCTTGCGCTCAAGCACTGCCGCGCGATCCGCAAGGCGACCGGCGCGGTGATCATGCTGGTGGCGCATACGGGTAAGGATCAGGCCAAGGGAATACGCGGCTGGTCCGGCCTGAACGCGGCGTCCGACACGTCGCTGGAGGTCCACCGGCCCGAGGAGGGCAGCGTGCGCCTTCTGCGCGTTAGCAAACAGAAAGACGGGCGCGACGACCTGTCCTGGGGCTTCAACCTGACCGAGGTGCTGATCGGCATCGACAACGACGGCGAGGAGATCACGTCGCTGGTCGTCACCGAGGCCGACGTGCCGCCGCCCCCGTCGTCATCGCCCAAGCGCCTGCGCAAGCTGGGTCCGTGGGAGCGGGCGGTCATGGACCATCTGCACTCGCTGGGTCCGGGCTTCAACGGCATCGACATCGAGGAGTTGGCCTTGGGCGTTGCGGACGATGTGCCTGACGACCAAAGTGACCTCATCACCCGGCAGCGCACCGCCATGCGCACCATCAAGATGATGGGCAAGGGCCTGGGCGCGCCGCTGCTCATCGAGAACGGATATGTTTTCTTCGGCGAACTTTCAGGTTGACCCTTACACCGAACTGGGTGCATGGTGGGTATGAAAGGAGACCTGACGATGAGAAGCACAGACTACTATCGGCAGCTATCGGACGACGAGCTTCTGCTCCACGGAAAGGAAGCACGGACCTACGCCGATGCGTTCGTTGTGGCGCTGATCGAGCGTTACGAGGACACTCTGGAGGACTTGGCGGCGGCGACGTATCGCGAGGACCAGTACCACGACCGCACCAAAGACCTGGAGTCGCAGGTTGCGGAACTTGAAGAGCAATTGGCCGCGATGACGGCTCGGACCCCGAAGTAGGAGACCTGAATGTACGAACTCAAGATCACCGCCGGCAGCGTCAGCGAGATGCGCGGTCGCGTGGCGGCGCTCGCCGCTGAACTGGGCATGACGGCCTATGCCGTGGCGGAGCCCGTGTCTGCGCCGGAGCCCGTGTCTGCGCCGGAGCCCGTGTCTGCGCCGGAGCCCGTGTCTGCGCCGGAGCCCGTGTCTGCGCCGGAGCCCGTGTCTGCGCCCGTCTCGTCAGGGCCGCTGTCCTACGAGCAGGTTCGCACGGCCATCCTGCGCGTGTCGCTGGCGCATGGCCGAGATGGCGTGGACCGTATCCTGCAGGCTTTTGGCGCGACCAAGAACGCGAAGGAAATCGATCCGTCGCGTTACCCCGAGGTGTTGCAGATGGCGCTCAGCATGGCGGCGGAGTAGCCCCATGTCGGAGCACGCCAAGATGAGCCCATCCGGCGCTCACCGCTGGATGCGCTGCCCGGCGTCCCTGCTTCTGGAGCAGACGAGGCCGGACAGCAGCAGCGTCTACGCCGACGAGGGCACCCGCGCCCACGAGTTGGCGGCGGCGATCCTGATGGGCAAGCCGCCCGCCACGCCCGTCAACGACATCTCGATGATCGACTACGTCGAGGACTACGCGAAGCTGGTGCGCGAGTACGCCGAGGGCGGCACGCTGTTGGTTGAGCAGCGGGTCGAGTTCTCGAATTGGATCGACGTGCCCAACAGCTTCGGCACGTCCGACGCCGTCATCATCCATCCCGACCGGCTGACGGTCATGGACCTGAAGTACGGGATGGGCGTGTGCGTGGATGCGCTGGAGAACGAGCAGCTGATGCTGTACGCGCTCGGCTGTTTACACGAGTTCGGATGGGCCGCTGACTTCAGCGACGTGGTGATGGTCATCCACATGCCGCGCCTGAACTACGTCAGCGAGTACGTCGTTTCCGTTGAGGAGCTGGTGGCGTTCGCTGAGCGCGCCAAGGCCGCTGCTGCGCTCGCGCTGACGCTCGGCGCGCCCTTCGAGCCCGGCGAGAAGCAATGCCGGTTCTGTCGCGCCAAGGCGGTCTGCCCGGCGCTGCGCGACGAAGTGCTGGAGACGATCGGCGCGGCGGACGCCAGTGACTTCGATGAGATCACGCCGAAGACGCCGCAGGATGCCGGGGCGCTGGCTTCGGCCATGAGCAAGGTCGAACTGGTCGAGGGCTGGTGCAAGGCCATCCGCGCCGAGGTCGAACGCAGGCTCACGGCCAACGAGGAGGTGCCTGGGTACAAGCTGGTCGAGGGCCGTCTCGGTGCGCGCCGCTGGGGTGACGAGGGGGCCGTGGCCGAACTGTTCAAGACATGGCGGCTGAAGAAGGACGACGTGTACGATTACAGCTTGATCTCGCCCACCAAGGCGGAGAAGCTGTTCAAGGAAGTTCCGGGGAAGTGGTCTAGGCTCCAGTCCTACATCGACCGCGCCCCCGGCAAACCATCTGTGGCTCCCGCCACAGACCGGCGACCGGCTATCTCGGTCACCGCAACCGCCGAAGATTTCGGCTAACGTGCAAACTAGGAAACTGCGAACATGAAACTGACACTGCGAAACGTCCGAATTGCTTTCCCGGCCATCTTCTCCCCGCAAGCGGTGGGTGATGGCGAGCCCGCCTACGGAGCCAAGTTCATCATCCCGCCGGATCACCCGCAGATTGCGGAAATCCGCAAGGCGATTGAGACCGCCGCCAAGAACCAGTGGGACGAGAAGGCCACGTCGGTTCTGAAGCTGCTTCATAATGACAAGAAGGTCGCTTGGGTCGAGGGTCCGTACCTCAACAAGAACGGCGAGCCCTACGACGGCTTCGACGGTATGTTCTACCTGTCGAGCCGCAGCGCGAAGACCAAGCCGTCTGCGTTCGACAACGCCAACCGCACGATCACTGAGGCCGATGGCCTGATCTACAGCGGCGCGTACGTGGACGCGAACGTCGAGTTCTACTCCCAGGACAACAAGTGGGGCCGTCGTGTGAACTGCGGTCTGCGTGGCGTCCGCTTCGCGGGTCACGGCGAAAGCTTCGGTGGTGGCGCTGCGGCGTCCGCCGATGACTTCGGCGAGCCCACGGCTCTTGAAGACGACTTCGTCTGATGCCGGACGTGGGTCACAACGGCGCTCCAGTCGCCCGCGATCAACTCCGCGCCGTCATCGAGCGGATTGAGACGCTGGAGGACGAGAAGGCCGTCGCCGCCGAGTACATCAAGGAGGTGTACGCGGAGGCCAAGGGCAACGGTTTCAGCGTGCCGTCCATTCGTAAGCTCGTCGCCCTTCGCAAGAAGGACAAGGGCAAGCTGATGGAGGAGAAGGCGCTTCTGGAACTGTACGCTTCTGCGATTGGCTGCCTTGACCTAGTCTAGGTCGCCTGCGCGCCCCCTGCCGAGAAGTCAGGTCTCCCGGCAGGGGGCGTTGCCTTTCAGGGCATCGACGTGTCCATCTTATTCCTTGATTTAGAAACCTTCAGCACCGTGCCCATCGCGCACGGCACGCACGCCTACGCCGAGAAGGCCGAGGTGCTGTTGATTGCCACCGCGATCGACAACGACCCGGTTGAGGTGTGGGACTGCACCGACGGCGACGTGTCTGAGCACCTCGCCAAGCTGCAGCGGCTGATCGACAACGCCGCCAAGGTCGTCATCCACAACAGTGCGTTCGACCGCACGGTCCTGCGCTGGCTGGGCGTCGAGATGCCGCTCTGGAAGGTCCACGACACGATGGTCCAGGCTCTGGCGCACAGTCTGCCCGCCTCTCTGGGCGAGCTGTGCGACGTGCTGCGCGTGCCGTTTGATAAGGCGAAGGACAAGGATGGCAAGAAGCTCATCCACCTGTTCACGAAGCCGCTCGGCAAGAACCGCAAGCTGGACCGCGCCACGTTCGTTACCCATCCGACCGAGTGGGTCAAGTTCATGGCCTACGCGCGCCTAGACGTTGAGGCCATGCGCGAGGTCTACGCCCGCCTCCCGATCTGGAACTACAGGGGTCGCGAGCGGGAGCTATGGCGGCTGGATCAGGCGATCAATGATCGCGGGGTGGCGGTGGACCGCGATCTCGCCACAGCGGCCCTACGCGCGGCGCAGAGGGCGTCCGCACGGCTCGCCGAGGACATGGCTGCGCTGACGGGCGGCGCGGTGGCGAGCGCCACCCAGCGCGACAAGACCTTGCAGCTTCTGCGCGACATGGGCCTGGAGATCGAAAACCTGCGCGGCGGGACGGTGGACAAGCTGCTGCTGCGCGACGACCTGCCGCCGGACGTGCGCGCCCTGCTGGAGATACGCGCCCAGGCGTCGGCGACGAGCCCGGCCAAGTACCTCAACTTCCTGAAATCCACGTCGAGCGACGGGCGGCTGCGCGGCACGATCCAGTTCTGCGGGGCGTCCCGGACGGGGCGCGATGCGGGCCGGGGCGTGCAGCTGCAGAACCTGCCGCGCCCGACGATGAAGCAGGAGGACATTGACGCGGGCATCGTCGCCATGAAGGCCGACGTGGAGGACCTGCTGTTCCCGAACGTCATGGAGCTATGCACGTCCGCCGTGCGCGGCTGCCTCGTGGCGGAAGAAGGCAAGAAGCTGGTGATCGCCGACCTGTCCAACATTGAAGGCCGCATGCTGGCGTTCCTGGCGGGCGAGCAGTGGAAGCTGGACGCCTTCGCTGCCTTCGACCAAGGCGTCGGCCATGACATCTACAAGCTGACCTACGCCCGATCATTCAACAAGAAGCCAGAGGACGTAACTAAAGAACAGCGGCAGCTAGGCAAGGTCCAAGAATTAGCCCTAGGTTATATGGGAGGCCCCGGCGCTTTTACTTCTATGGCCGCGTTGTATGGGATGGAGCTACCTGACTATCAGATCGCCGAGCTTGTGCAGGCGTGGCGCGCATCTCATCCGGCGACCCGTAACCTTTGGTATAACTGCGAGGACTGCGCCAAGCGCGCCGTGCTGACCCCCGGCAAGACTTATACCGCCGGGCGGCTTGTGTTCCGCGTCGATGGCGTGTGGCTGCGGATCGGCCTGCCATCGGGTCGCTACCTCTGCTACCCGAACATCGAACTGAGCCCATCCAACCGGCTGAGTTACGAGGGCGTCAACCAGTTCACCAAGAAGTGGGAGCGGATCGAGACGTACGGCGGCCGCATCGTAGAGAACTGCACTCAAGCCGCCGCCCGAGACATTTTCTACTGCGGCGTGGAGGGGGCCGAGCGCGGCGGCTATCCGGTCGTGGGCCGGGTCCACGACGAACTGATTTGCGAAACGCCGGACACCGGCGAATACTCCGCCGAGGGGCTGGCGCGGATCATGGCGACCGCCCCGTCGTGGGCGACCGGGCTACCGCTTGCTGCGGCTGGGTTCGAGACGCATCGCTACCGGAAGGACTGACATGACCCCCGAGGGCGAAATTCAGGCTCACTTGAAGAGCCGCGTTGAGGTGATGGGCGGTCAGTTCCGCAAGCTGCAGTGGACGGGCCGTAGCGGCGCGCCTGACTGCCTGATCTGGTGGCCTGGGCCGGTGTTCGCCTTCGTCGAGGTCAAGGCCCCAGGCGGGCGTCTGAGCACGCTGCAGGAGCGCGAGTTGGCGCGTCTGGCGAGCGCTGGATTTATGGTCGCGGTTATCTGGTCGAAAGAGGAAGCCGACGAGATCGTTTTCATGTTGACGCAGCCCCTAGGGTGCGTGCAGTAATAAGCAGCCACGGAGGTGCAACATGGTCAAGGCCGAGTACGACCCGGAGACGGGTATGGTCGCCCTAGGCTGGCTGCGTCTGTCCGAAGAGGACGCCATGTGGGCCATGGAAATACTGTCGGAGGAAGTGACGATCTCTTTAAGACGCGGGCACTGGCCGAAAGATAAAGCGGACCAATGCCAGCACCTGCTTAAAGCCGTCACCAGCCTCCGCAACGCGAGGAAACAGAATGTATAGGTCCTTCTCACCCGAAGCGCGTTGCGCGGCGGATAGCGTCGTCGCTCAGGCCCGAGCCCTGAACACGATCTTCAGCGGAGCGTTCACGACGGACACTATGATGGCCAAAGTCAATCAGCTGACGTACGAGTTGGAAGCCGCTGTCCGCACGCTGCGCAAGCTGGCTAAGGCTCCGTAGGACCCCGATGGCTAAGCACTCCCCAACCGCGCCACGTCCCTGGGAGACGCGCCGGTTTGGGGAGTGCGCCTTCCCCGTAATTATTCGGGGCAAGACCTACTCCTGCTGCGCTCCGGTTCGGCTCGGCAGGCCCTACTGCAAAAACCACTGCAAGGTGATGTACGTGCCGAGGACCGAAGTGTTCAGGTACGGCGTTTAGAGAGCCCCGTTGATGCCTGCCACCTTCGTCCCGCACGACTACCAGCGCGACATCATCCGGTTCATTCAGGACAACCCGCGCTGCGCCGTCTGGGCGGGCATGGGCACCGGCAAGACCGCCTCGACCCTGACGGCGCTCGACCACCTGTCCCAGGTCGAGGACGTGTTCCCGGCGCTGGTGCTGGCCCCATTGCGCGTGGCGCGGTCGACGTGGCCGGACGAGATCACCAAGTGGGCCAACCTGAAGCACCTGCGCGTCAGCGTCGTCACCGGCAACATCAAAGAGCGCGAGCGCGCCCTGCGCGTCCCCGCCG
>JGI24890J29729_1001044_pt1 | contig 13796 bp, 10 predicted proteins | sample FreactcultureFD7_FD_29729 | JGI IMG/M metagenome (IMG submission 29729)
CTATCGTGGCCCGCGCGCCAACTGCGCGCGCCGGGCCAGGGTGCTACACGGACATCAGAAGCGGTGCTGCATGCCCAGGGTCATGCCGAACTGGCTGTTGGAGAAGCCGACGTCATCCCGCGACAGGCCCACCAGCTGGTTGTTCTTGGCCTTGGCATAGGCCGTGCTCAGGTACAGGTCGGTGCGCTTGGACATCGCGTACTTCAGGCGCAGCGAGTACATGATGGGATCAGCATCGTTGGCCACGTTCTTGATGTTCTGGTAGTAGATCGCACCGATCACGCTCATGGCCGGAGTGAACTTGTACGTCACGCCGCCCCAGATGAAGTCGCTGCGCTGGTCGGCAGCGCCGCTGGCCAGGGTCTTCTTGTAGTAGCGGTAGCCGAGGTTGAACTTCCAGGCATCCGACAGCTGGTAGCCGGCGGCCAGGTGGGCGCTGGTGGCGCGGTCATACGGGGCGTTGGTGGTGCTCACGCTGTTGTTGCGGTCATAGGTCGCGGCCACGCTGAACGGACCCGAACCCCAGCCCAGGCCGACACCGTACTTGGCACCGTTGCTGGTCTCGCCGGCCACTTCGCCGAAGCCGTACATGGCACCGACCTTCACGCCCGCGAACTCGCCCTGGTACTTGACCAGGTTGGACACGCCGGTCGGCATGCCATCCTTGCGGCCACCGGTGGCACCGGCCGAGGTCACCCAGGAATAGTTGGCCGAGTAGCCCATCGGATCGAACGGCAGGATGAAGTCATAGGTGGTGGAGAAGGAACGGCCCACCACCACGCGGCCGAAGCCGCCTTCCAGGCCGACGTTGGACTGGCGGTTGAAGAGCTGGTTGGAATCGCCGTCGAAGGCGCCGTTATCCAGCTTGAAGCCGTTTTCCAGCTGGAAGATGGCTTTCAGGCCACCGCCCAGGTCTTCGGTACCACGGAAGCCGATGCGCGAGGTGTTCATGGTGCCCGAGCTCAGGCGCACCAGGCTGTTGCCGGCAGCATTGGCATTGGTGACATATTCCACGCCCGAATCGATCAGGCCGTAGACGGTAACGGAAGTTTGCGCCTGCACGGAAGTCGTGGCGAACGCGGCGAATGCGGCCAGCATGCTGGCGGCGAGGTGATTCCTTTGCACTGAGATCTCCTTGGTTGAAAGCGTTGGATGGCGTCGGCACGGCCGTGCCGTGCGACGTCTTCTGTTCATGCACCCGGTGTGCTCCTGATGGCTTTTCCGGGTGAGCGAGGCGATGGCGGGTAGCCTTGCTCGCTGGTTTTCATCGATGCGATGAAACGTCAAAAAGCTAAGTTTTTCCGAACGGGAAACTTAGACATCCCGTTCGGCCACCTTAGTTTTTCAGAATGCCCACAAGGCCTGTTCCGGCAGCGACAGCCAGTATTCGCCCTGGTCCAGGCGCTGCGGTGCGTAAGCGCGCAGGCCGACCGAACCGGCCGGTCCGCCCTCGACCTTGAACAGGCATTCCCAGCGGTCGCCCAGGTACATGCAGGTCGAGAGCGGCAGGCGAATCGCATTGCCGGTCTGCTCACCCGCGATGCGCACCTGCTCGACCCGGATGATGCCGGTGAGCTGCTCACCGGGCTTGGCATCCTCGCGTCCGCGCAGGGTCGCCACCGCCGTGCCGCCATCCAGCTTGACGGTCACGCGGTCGCCCTCGCGGCTGACCACCTCGGCCGCCAGCTTGTTGTTGCTGCCCATGAATTCGGCGGTGAACAGGGTATTGGGGGTCTGGTACATGCTCTGCGGCGTGCCCTGCTGTTCGATGCGGCCATTGTTGAGCAGCAGGATGCGGTCTGAGATGGCCATGGCCTCGCCCTGATCGTGGGTCACCATCAGCGCCGACAGGCCCAGGCGCACGATCAGTTCACGCAGGAAGGCGCGTGCTTCCTCGCGCAGCTTGGCGTCGAGGTTGGAGAGCGGTTCGTCCAGCAGGATCACCTGCGGGTTGTAGACCAGCGCACGGGCGATGGCCACGCGCTGCTGCTGGCCGCCGGACAGCTGGTGCGGATAGCGTTCGCCCAGATGGCCCAGGCCCAGCTGGGACAGCACTTCCTTGACGCGCTTGGCGATCTCGGCCGAGGGCGTCTTGCGCAGCTTGAGGCCATAGGCGACGTTGTCGGCCACGGTCTTGTGCGGCCACAGCGCATAGGACTGGAACACCAGGCCCAGATTGCGTTCTTCGGCCGGCATCTCGAAGTTGCGTGCGCCATCAAAAACGCGGCGGGTGCCGATGTCGATGGTGCCGGCCTTGGGCGATTCCAGCCCGGCCACCGCGCGCAGCAGCGTGGTCTTGCCGCTGCCGGAGGGACCCAGCAGCGCCACCACTTCGCCGCGCTGCAGTTGCATGGAAACACCCTTCAGGATGGGGTTGACGGAGGCGCCGGTGCCATAGTCCAGGTGCAGGTCGTTGACGGATAGTTCGGTCATGATGATTCCTCAGGATGCTCTTGCTGTATCGGGAGGCCGGCACCCTTGGTACCGGCCGTGCTTTCGGTGCAGGTCAGTCGTGCAGCTTGACGCCGAAGCGCAGCGCAATGCCCAGGCCCACGGCCACCAGCGTGATGTTGATGAAGGACAGTGCAGCCACCAGTTCCACTGCGCCGGCGGCCCACATGGAGACGATCATCGAGCCGATCACCTCGGTACCGGGCGAGAGCAGGTAGACACCGGTGGAGTACTCGCGCTCGAAGATCAGGAACACCATCAGCCAGGCACCTACCAGGCCATAGCGCACCAGCGGCAGGGTGACGTCACGCGTGACGCGGGACCGCGAGGCACCGACGGCACGCGCGGCCTCTTCCAGTTCCGGGCCGACCTGCAGCAGGGCGGTGTTGATCAGGCGCAGGCCGTAGGCCATCCACACCACCGAGTACGCCAGCCAGACCGAGAAGATGGTCGAACGCAGGCCGCGCAGGGCGGGGATGAAGCTGTCCACCAGCCACAGAGCGATGGGGTTGTCGATGCCCTTCAGGGCCGAATCCAGCAGCGAGGGCACGAACAGGAATACCCACAGGAAGGACAGGCCGGCCAGCAGGCCCGGCACTGCACGCGGCACCAGCACGCTGTAGTCAAGGAAGCGCGTCACGCCATCCTGCTTGCGGTGCATGGCCAGGGCGATGGCGGTATAGCAGGCCACGGCCAGGGCGCCGCCGATCACGCCGATCAGCACGGTGTTGATGATGCCGCGCACCAGCGAGGGTTGATCCCACACGTTCAACAGGTTCTCGAAGGTCAGTACGTCCAGCAGGTTGACGCCATCGCCCCAGTGCGAGACGAAGGTGCGCAGGCCGATGCCCGAGAGCGGGATGATGACCGTGAACAGCAGCCAGCCGGCGATCAGAGTGAACGCCACCCAGCGCCACTTGCCCAGCGGCAGCGCCTTCTGGCGCGCGCCCTTGCCCTTGATGGCGACGAACTTGTTGGCCGAGCGCAGCAGCCAGCGCTGCAGCATTACCAGCGGCATGGTCACCGCCACCAGGCACACGGCCACCGCTGCCATCAGGTGATACGAAGGCGTGCCCAGTTTGTTGGTGAGCTTGTAGAGATAGGTCGGCAGCACCAGGTGGCCTTCCGGATCGCCCAGCACCAGCACCAGGCCGAACACTTCAAAGCCGAGGAAGAACACCAGCACGCCGGAGTAGGCCAGTGCCGGGGTGATCATCGGCAGCGATACGTTGAGCGCGACCTGCAGCGGCGAGGCACCGGCCACGCGGGCCGCTTCTTCCACATCCGAACCCAGGCTGCGCAGGGCGGCCGAGGCATACAGGTAGACGTGCGGAACGTGGGTCAGGCCGGCGATGATGACGATGCTGGTGAAGGAATAGATGTTCCACGGATCACCCTCGAAACCGAACACCGACAGCAGGTTCTTGACCCACACCGTGTAGAAGCCGACCGGTCCCATCGAGACCACGTAGCCGAAGCCGATCACCATGGGCGAGACGAAGATCGGCACCATCAGCGCGGGGGCGATGAAGCTGCGGCCCGGCAGGTCGGTACGCACCATCAGGAAGGCCAGCATGCCACCCAGCGGGACGGCGATCAGCGCCAGGCCGGTGGCCAGCGTGAGGCCATTGACGAAGGCCTGGCGGAAGTCCGGGTCATCGAAGATGAAGCGGTAGGAATCGAAGGTCAGCGTCTTGACCGGCGCGAAGAACGGGGCCGACAGGAAGCTTTGATAGAAGATCAGCAGCAGCGGCACGAAGATGGCCAGGGCTGCCAGCAGCACGACCAGGCCGCGCGGCCAGTTCAGCCGGAAACGGCGGGTCGGCAGGGCTGGCTCGCTGCGCGGTAGCGTTGTGGTGGTTTGCATGGTGCGCCTCATGAGTGGGCAGATGGATCAGGACAGGCAGGGAAGCGGCCAGGGCCGCGCTCCGGAACAACGATGTTGCAAGGTGCTGACAAACATCCCGTTCGGACTGAGTAGACCCGCAGGGTCGTATCGAAGGCGTGACGCCCTTGGCACTGCGGACTACCCGGCCCGTGACAGGATGAATCTAAAAAATTTACTTCTTGGTGGCTTCCTTCCACTGCTTCAGGAAGTCCAGGCGCTTCTTCTGATCCAGGTATTCCAGCAGTTCGGTCGAGACCGGCATGGGCTTGAGCGACGCACCCAGTTGCTTGGTCAGTTCGGCCGAGGTGGTGGCACCGGTGACGTCGCCACGGATGGCGAACAGCTGCGCATCATTGGCGATGATGGTCTGGCCGCGCTTGGAGAGGATGTAGTCCACCCACAGCTTGGCGGCATTGAGGTTCTTGCCGGCCTTGTTGATGAAGATCACGCGCGAGAGCACCAGGTTGTAATCCTTGGTGAAGGCCACGCCGATGGACGGGTCCTTCTTGGCGCGCACCAGGGCGTAGGGGCCGAGGATGTTGTAGCCGATCAGGTTTTCACCCGAGGAGATGCGCTCGAGCATGGTGCCGGTCGAGGATTGCACGCGCGCGGCCACGCCGCCCATGGCCTTGGCGAAGTCCCAGAAATGCGGGTTGTGCTTCAGGTCATAGGTCATCAGGCTGAAACCGACGCCGGACTTCTCGATGTCGTAGGTGGTGACCTTGTTCTTGAATTTTTCCTGCTTGCTGACCAGCAGCTTGGTGAACTCGTCGTGGGTGGTCGGTACTTCGGCCTCGGTCACCAGGCGCTTGTTGTAGACGATGGCGGCCGGTTCGAAGGTGGTGCCGTAGGCGGTGTCCTTCCAGTTGGCCCAGGCCGGCACGGCGGCGGCTTCCGGCGACTTGTAGGCCACGGCATAGCCTTCGGAGGCCAGCTTGACCTGCAGGTCCATGGAGGAGGACCACATCACGTCAGCCGTGGCGCCACCGGCGGCCGCTTCGGAGATGAAGCGGTTGTAGGCTTCGGTGGAGTTCATGTCGTTGTACTCGACCTTCACGCCCGGATAGAGCGCACCGAAATCCTTGATCAGCGCTTCGGCCGCCTTGGAATCGGTGGTGCTGTAGATCACGACCTTGCCTTCCTTCTTCGCCCCTTCGATGACCTTGGCGTAATCGGCGGGATAGCCGGCGGGGGTGTCGGCATGGGCCACACCGCTGAAAGTGACGGGCAAAGCGAGGGCCAGGCCGAGCGCAATGCTCAGGCGACGTTTGTGCAACATGGATTCTCCTTGATGATGAAACGGACCTTGCGCCGGCCCGGCTGCAGAGCACGCCTGACGGCGTGTGCAACCTGGCTGATCAGCGCACCAGGCCCAACTCCTGGGACTGCCTGCGATAGCGCGCAACGGTCTGCGCGATGTAATCCGAGAGCGGCTTGCCGGTCATGGCAAAGGGTTGCAAGCCACCGATACTGCGCTGGCGATCGAATTCAGGATCGGCCAGTACCCGGTCGAAATACCGGACCCAGCGCCGGTAATCCGCTTCCGGCGCATGCGGGCTCATGTAGAAGCCGCGAATGATCGGCCACACCACCTCGTAACCCTGTTCGCGTGCGGTCGGTATTGCCTGCAGCGGGCCCGGCAGGCGTTGCTCGGACAGCACCGCCAGGATGCGCACCTTGCCGTCGGCCATGAAGTAGGCGGCTTCCGAGGTATCGCCCGAAATCACCTGCACGTGCCCGGCCTGCAAGGCGGCAAACGAATCACCGCCGCCTTCCAGCGCCACGAAGCGGAACTGCCTCGGCGTAAAACCGGCTTGCTGCGCCAGCAGCGCCATCTTCAGCCAGTCCTGGCTGCCCACGGTCCCGGACAAACCCACGGTGACCGCCGACGGATCCTTGCGGATCGCTTCCAGCAACTGCTTCAGGTTGCGCCACGGCGCATCGCTACGTACCGCGATCATGCCGTGATCGATACCGATCCCGGCCACCCAGCGCACGTCGCCCACATCGGCGGGGCCATACTTGCCTTGCGCCAGGCTCAGCAGCGAGCCGCCCGAAAACGCCACCAGCGTCTCCGGCCCACCGCGCCGCTGCGAGACCACCGAACTCCAGGCTACTGCCCCGATGCCACCGGGCAAATAAGCCACCTTGAAGTCCTGCTTGCCGCCCTCTTCCTGCATGGCCTGGCGCAACAGCTTGCACGAGGCGTCCATGCCGCCGCCCGGCTTGGCCGGGACGATGCACTCGGCCGCCAGCGCGCACGGCATCGCACAGGCCAGCAGACAGGCGGCCAGCAAGCGAACACAGTGGTGCCAACGATGCGAGCGGTCCGCCTTCATGGCGGTCAGCAGCAGAAACGGGAGGCGGGAAGAACGGTACGGACGGGTCCGGACCCAAGGGTGGTCATGATGTGTCTCCGGCTTGGATTTTTTGATATGGGCGCATCGTACAAGAAAAGCCTTTCAGCCGGCTTTCAGCGAAGCTGTCAGTGTGGGATCGACGCTACGCAGTTTCCACAATGGCCGGAAGAGGACATTTCAAAGGCGGCGGCCCATCTGTTAGCATCCGCGCTGGAGACAAGCCGTACCGCAACGTACAAGTAAAAGTAAAAGTAAAAGGGCCGCCGCATGCGCATCCTGCTGGTCGAAGACCATATCGAACTTTCCCGCTGGCTGTCCAAGGCCCTGCGCGACGCCCACCTGACGGTGGAGTGCGCGCACAACGGTGCCGACGCCGACAGCCTGCTGCTCACGCAAGACTATGCGCTGGTGATCCTCGACCTGACCCTGCCGCGCATGGATGGACTGGAAGTCCTCAAACGCATGCGTGCGCGCGGCAGCCGCACGCCGGTGCTGATCCTGACCGCACGCGGCGGCCTGGCTGACCGCGTCAGCGGCCTCAACCTGGGGGCCGATGACTATCTGGCCAAACCCTTCGAACTGGAAGAACTGGAAGCGCGCGTGAAGGCCCTGCTGCGCCGCTCGCAGAGCCAGGAAGCGGTGACCGTGGCCTGCGGTGCGCTGTGCTTCGATACGGTATCGCGCACCTTCACCTATCACGGCGAACTGCTGGCGCTGACCCCGCGCGAACACGCGGTGCTGGAAGTGCTGATCATGCGCCAGGGCCATACGGTCCCGAAGGACAAATTGTTCCAGCAGGTCTTTTCGCTGGATGACAATGCCAGCGTGGACGCCATCGAGATCTACATCCACCGCCTGCGCAAGAAGCTGGAACACGAGGGCGCCGGCCGCGTCGGCATCACCACCCTGCGCGGCCTGGGCTACCTGCTGCAGGCCGCGTAATGGCGCAGGCTACCCGCCGACTGGGCAACCTGCGCAGCCAGCTGGTGCGCTGGCTGCTGATTCCGCTGACGCTGCTGGTGGCTCTCGATGCAGTCTCGGTCTACTACAACGCGCTGGAAGTGGCCGACCTCGCCTACGACCGTTCGCTGCTGGCCTCCACCCGTGCGCTGGCCGAACGAGTCTCCATCGTCAATGGCCATGTCACGGCCGACGTGCCCTACGTGGCGCTGGACAGCTTCGAGACCGATACCCTGGGCCGCATCTACTACAAGGTCACGGGCCTGAAAGGGGAACTGGTGTCCGGCTACGAAGACTTGCCGCCGGTCCCTGCCAACGTCAAGCGCTCGGAAGTCTATCCGGCCCTGGTGCGCTTCTACCAGGCCGACTATCACAACCAGCCCATCCGCATCGCCGCGCTGCTGCAGCCGGTGTATGACGACAGCATGCGCGGCATCGCCCTGATCCAGGTCGGCGAAACCATGGAGGGCCGCAACGGCATGACGCGCAAGATCCTGTTCGACACGCTGTGGCGCCAGGGCACGCTGGTGACCGTGGCGGCGCTGCTGGTGTGGTTCGCGGTGCGCTTCGTGCTGCGCCCGGTGATGCAGCTCAAGGGCGAGGTGGAGTCGCGTGCGCCGACCGACCTGTCCGGTTTTGATCCGGCACTGGTACACAAGGAAATGCGCCCGCTGGTGCAGGCCATGAACGGCTACATGGGCCGATTGCAAGCCCTCATCAGCGCCCAGCGGCGCTTCATCGCCGATGCCTCGCACCAGTTGCGTACGCCGCTGACGGTATTGAAGACCCAATCCGAACTGACCCTGCGCGAACTGCGCCGCACGCGGCTCGACCCGGCCGAGCTGCGCGAGCTGGTGGAGGGCATGGCCCGCACCACCGATTCCGCCGTACATCTGGCCAATCGCCTGCTGACCCTGGCACGCGCCGAACATGGCGCGGCCGAGGGCGGCACCATGCGCGTCTCGCTCACCGATGCCGCACGGCAGGTCGCGCTGGAATTGTCGCAGCAGGCGGTGGCGCGGCGCATCGGGCTGGCCTTCGAGGAAGAAGGCGACGTCGGCATCGAAGCCAATGCTCTGCTGCTGCATGAACTGATGGTGAACCTGCTGGACAATGCGATCCGCTATACGCCCATCGGCGGCCAGGTCACCTTGCGCGTGCGCGCCATGAGCCGTCCGGGGCAGCCGACTGCTGCCCTGCTGGAGGTGGAAGACAACGGCCCCGGCATCGCCGAGGCCGAGCGCGCAAAAGTGTTCGAACCCTTCTATCGCGCCGGGGCCACCCAGCACGTCAACCCGGGGGGTACCGGGCTGGGGCTGGCCATCGTGCGCGAGATCGCCGCCATGCACAGGGCCAGCGTCACGCTGGATGCCCCGGCGCAAGGCAGCGGGCTGGTGGTGCGCATCGCCTTTCCGGGTGGGGTCGAGCTGCGCGCCTGATCACGAGAGTTAGTTCAGAATTGTTCCCAATCCCCCTCGCCGGCCGGCGGTGCCTTGCTGCTTGCCTTGGCAATGGCGGCGTTGGCGGCCGTCTTGGCCGGCAAGGCAGGTACCGCGAGGACTGGCGCGGGCGGCGTGGCGGCAGGCTTGTGCGCCGCTGGCTTGGGAGCCAGTGGCTGGCGCACGGGCTTGGCGTAAGCGGTCGCGGTAGCCGACGCGGCATGCTGGCTATCCAGCCGGAAGATGCTGACCGTCTCTGACAGGCGGTGCGATTGCTCCTGCAGGGATTGCGCAGCGGCCGCCGCTTCCTCGACCAGCGCGGCATTCTGCTGCGTGACTTCATCCATCTGCGCGATGGCGCGGTTGATCTGCTCGATGCCGGCGCTCTGCTCGCTGCTGGCGGCCGAGATCTCGCCGACCACGTCGGTGACGCGCTTGACGCTGGCCACCACTTCGCTCATGGTGCTGCCGGCCTGCTCCACCAGGCGGCTGCCGTTGTCCACCCGCGTCACCGAATCATCGATGAGGGCCTTGATCTCCTTGGCGGCCGATGCGCTGCGCTGGGCCAGGGTGCGCACTTCGGAGGCCACCACCGCGAAGCCGCGTCCCTGCTCGCCGGCACGGGCGGCTTCCACCGCCGCGTTCAGCGCCAGGATGTTGGTCTGGAAGGCGATGCCGTCAATGACGCTGATGATGTCGACGATCTTGCGGGAGGCATCATTGATCTCTCCCATGGTCTGCACCACCTGCCCCACCACGCTGCCGCCCTGCACCGCCACTTCGGAGGCGGTGGCGGCCAGGGTGTTGGCCTGGCGGGCGTTGTCGGCATTCTGCTTGACGGTGGAAGTCAGCTCTTCCATGGCCGAGGCGGTTTCTTCCAGCGAGCCGGCCTGCTCTTCGGTGCGCGAGGACAGGTCCAGGTTGCCGCTGGCGATTCCTTCGACGCGGTGGTGATGGCATCGGTCCCCTGGCGGACCTGGGTGACGATGCGATGCAGGTTCTCGTTCATGGACTTCAGTGAGGCCAGCAGGGTGCCGGTCTCATCCTTGGTGGTGGCCTCGATGCGCACCGTCAGGTCGCCCTGCGCCACCGCACCGGCGATGCTGACGGCCTGGTTGAGCGGACCCGTGATGGAGCGCGTGACCAGCCAGGCGGCAGCGACGCAGATCAGGATGGCCGCACCCGAGAGCAGCAGCATCAGGCTGGTGGCGGAACTGGCGGTCTGTTTGCCCTGGACCACGCTCTCGTCCATCATGGTCTTCTGGTAGGCCACGAAGTCATCGAGCGCCTTGAGGTACTTGTCCTGGACGGGCACGACTTCCTTGAAGAGCAATTCGGTGCCCTCTTCCTTCTTGTTCTGCTTGATCAGTTCCCGCAGCTTGTCACGCGAGGGCGTGTAGGCATTGCGGGCATCCATGACCATCTTGAGCATGTCCTTGTCGCGCGGGCTGGTAAGCAGTTTCTCGATCTGCGCCAGCGCCTTGCCGGTCTTGGCGCTGAAGGCCTGTCCTTGTTCCGTGTACTTCGCCGATTCCTCGGGCGTGCGGCCGAGCAAGGCATCGCGCAGGCTGCGCACGGCGCCATTGACGTTGTCACTGATGTCACTGGCCAGGGCGATCTTCTGGTAACGGTCCTCGACGATCTCGGCGGTGGACTTCTCGACCCGGTCCAGGCTCTTGAGCGCGATCCCCGTGATCACGCACATCACCCCGATGAGCACGGCGAAGCAGACGGCCAGCCGGACACTGATCCTGATATCTTTGATGTTCATACTTACCCCCTTGTTGGCTGTGAAGACATGCATGTCTTTCTGTCAGCAAATTGTTGGCGGAATGCAACTCCGCACTGGATCGCCTGACGCATGAAAAAAGCGCCGGTCAGCAGATGCTGAACGGCGCTTTTGGCCAATACTTGAGAAAACAGGGTGAGGTCCGGAAGACGGACCTGGTCCCCGAGTCTGCGATAGTTAGTTCAGAATTGTTCCCAATCCCCGTCATCGGCCGCCATGGCCTTGCTGCCGGCCTTGGCGCTGGCTGACGCGGCCGGTTTCGCAGGCAGGGCCTTGGGTGCCGGCGCGGACGCTGCCACAGCGGCCTTGGCCGGTGCGGCAGGCGCTGCAGCCGCCGGCTTGCCGGCCGGTTTGGGCGGCACCGGCTTGCGCGCGGGCTGCGCACGCGGCGTCTCCTGGCTGCTGAGCTTGAAGATGCTCACCGTTTCCACCAGGCGGCCCGACTGTTCCTGCAAGGACTGGGCGGCGGCGGCGGCCTGTTCCACCAGGGCGGCATTTTGCTGGGTCACTTCGTCCATCTGCACGATGGCGTGATTGATCTGCTCGATGCCGTCGCTCTGTTCGTTGCTCGCCGCCGAGATCTCGGCCACCACGTCGGTAACGCGGCGCACGCTGGCCACCACTTCGCTCATGGTGGCACCGGCCTGTTCCACCAGGCGGCTGCCGTTATCCACGCGGCTGACCGAATCATCGATGAGGGCCTTGATCTCCTTGGCCGCGGACGCACTGCGCTGGGCCAGGGTACGGACTTCGGAAGCCACCACCGCAAAGCCGCGTCCCTGCTCACCGGCACGGGCCGCTTCCACGGCGGCGTTCAGGGCCAGGATGTTGGTCTGGAAGGCGATGCCATCGATGACGCTGATGATGTCGACGATCTTGCGCGAGGCTTCGTTGATCTCGCCCATGGTCTGCACCACCTGGCCCACCACGCTGCCACCCTGCACTGCCACGTCGGAGGCGGTGGCGGCCAGGCTGTTGGCCTGGCGGGCGTTGTCGGCATTCTGCTTGACGGTGGAGGTCAGTTCTTCCATCGCCGATGCGGTCTCTTCCAGCGCCCCGGCCTGTTCTTCGGTGCGGGACGACAGGTCCAGGTTGCCGCTGGCGATTTCGGAGGAAGCGGTATTGATGGTGTCGCTGCCGGTCCGTACCTCGCTGACGATGCGGTGCAGGTTCTGGTTCATGGCCTTGAGCGAAGCCAGCAGCTTGCCGGTTTCGTCCCTGGTGGTCTCGCCGATCTGTATCGTCAGGTCGCCCTGCGCCACGGCGCTGGCCACGTCTACGGCTTCATTGAGCGGCCGCGTGATGGAACGCGTGACCCACCAGGCCGCCAGCACGCACAGCAGAATGGCCACGGCCGACAGTTCCAGCATCAGGGCGATGGCCGAATCGCTGGTCTGCTGGCCTTCGGCCACGCTTTCATCCATGAGCGTTCTCTGGAAGGCGACGAAGTCGTTGAGGACTTCAAAGTAGCGGTCCTGCTTGGGAATGACTTCATTGAAGAGCAGCTCGGCGGCCTCCTCCTTCTTCTGCTGATTGATCAGCTCGCGCAGTTTGTCGCGCGGGGCGCTGTAGGCGGCACGCGCGTCCTGGATGGCCTTGAACAATTCCTTGCCGCGCGGCGTGCTGATCAGTTTTTCGATCTGGTTCATGGCCTCGGTGGTCTTGGCGCTGTTGGCCGCACCGCGGTCGAGATAGCGCTTGGCCTCCTCGGGATTGCGTCCCAGCATGGCATTGCGCAGGTTGCGTGCGGCCGAATTGACGTTCTCGCGGATCTCCATCACCAGCGCGATCTTCACGTAGCGGTCCTCGACCACAATGCGCGAAGCCTTGCTGATGCTGTGCAGGCTCTGCATCCCTACGCCCGCGATCAGGCACATGACCGCGACCAGGATGCCGAAGCAGGCCGCCAGTCGTGCGCTGATCTTGATGTTCTTGATGTTCATTCGTGTTCCCCGATGGAGTGTGAGAGTGCTGGTGAGCGCAGTCTGGCTGCGGGCGCGTCATCCAGCCATCAGGGATATCCTGATGCGCGCAGACAACACGCAACATGCGATTGCCGCAAGGCAATCCCATTGGCCCTGCCCCAAAATGAAAAAAGCTGCCGTTCAATCTTCCTGAACGTCAGCTTTTTGTCAGACTTGAGCCTGCGGGATCAAATTCTCATGGCTCGGCTCGCATGTCCGTCACACGAACGTCCCGATGGCCGCGATCACCGCCTCCCGCACCGACCCGCTCACCACGAAGCCATGCGCGGCCTGCACGTCGTCGTGGAACCATCGATCGCCCTCCAGGCAGGCCGGGATCTGGCGGCGGATCTCGTCATAGGCCACCTGCGTACCCTGCCCCAGCTTGAAGTCCTTGAGCAATTCCTCGGTCATGGTCAGCGCCTGCGCCGCCAGCAGCATTTCCACGCCGACGATGTATTGCGTGTTCTGCACCACCGTCATGGCCTTGCGGGCGCACCAGGTCGAGTTGGAAATGTGATCCTCGCTGTTGCCCTTGGAAGGGATGCTGTCCACGCTGCCGGGCATGCACAGGGTGCGGTTTTCCATCACCAGCGAACTCATGGAACACTGCACCACCGGATAGCCGGTGTTGACCCCGCGCACGCCGCTCATCAGGTTGCGCGGCAATCCCCACGACAGGGTCGGATCGATCAGGCGCGCGATGCGGCGTTCGCAGATGCTGCCCAGATCGGTGATCGCCATGGCCAGCAGGTCCATCGCCTGCGCTAGATACTGGCCGTGGAAGTTGCCGCCGGAAATGATTTCGAAACCTTCGCCGTCTTCCTTGTTGAAGATCAGCGGATTGTCGGTAGCGGAGTTGGTCTCTTTCTCGATGATGGTATCGATGTAGTCGAGTGCATCGAATACCGGACCATACACTTGCGGCGCGCAGCGCAGCGAATA
>JGI24890J29729_1001045_pt1 | contig 13784 bp, 10 predicted proteins | sample FreactcultureFD7_FD_29729 | JGI IMG/M metagenome (IMG submission 29729)
CGTGTCTTTGTCCCGGCCGTTCTTGCCCTGGCATTCCTTCTGCTGTTCGCATGGGTCGTCGTCGACGAGCCCTTCCGGGATAGTTTCTATCGCGCGATGGCGGTTCTGGTCGCAGCAAGCCCGTGCGCGCTCGCCATCGCCACGCCTAGCGCCGTGTTGTCAGGCATTGCTCGTGCTGCACGCAGTGGCGTTCTCATCAAAGGCGGCGCACCACTCGAAGAACTTGGTTCTCTTAGTGCCATCGCATTTGATAAGACGGGTACTCTGACCGAAGGACGGCCTCGCATCACCGATGTCATCCCGGCCGAAGGGATTGCAGTCGAAGAACTCCTCAATGTTGCGCTGGCAGTCGAATCGCAGAGCGACCACCCTCTGGCAACGGCGATCACACGAGACGCGAAGAAACACTTGGGCTCCTCTCAGAACCCACCAAGCGCGCTGGATATCAAAAGCCTGACTGGCCGCGGCGTTACCGCAACCATCGCTGGCGAAACTGCTTGGATTGGCAAGTTGGAGATGTTCGGCAGCGACGACGTCCCCGCCTTAGATGGAGCAACCATATCCGCTGTTGAGAAACTGCGTGAAAGCGGCAGGACCACGATGGTAGTACGGCATGGTCAGCGCGATCTGGGGACAATCGGACTGATGGATACGCCACGGGCCGATGCCAAGGGAGCACTACAGGAGCTGCGTGATATCGGGATCACCCGAATGATCATGATCTCCGGTGATCATCAGAAGGTCGCCGATGCAGTGGCCGGCGAAGTCGGCCTGGACGAGGCCTGGGGCAATCTGATGCCTGAGGATAAAGTTGAAGCCATTCGCAAACTTCGCCAAACAACAAAGGTTGCAATGGTTGGAGATGGAGTCAATGATGCTCCCGCGATGGCCAATTCCACGGTGGGCATTGCCATGGGCGCTGCGGGCTCGGACGTCGCCCTCGAGACTGCCGACGTGGCTTTGATGGCAGATGATCTGAAGAATCTTCCTTTCGCGGTCGACTTGAGTCGGCATACTCGAAGTGTCATCCGGCAAAACGTCTTCATCAGCTTGGGCGTCGTTGCGTTCCTGGTACCTGCGACCATTTTTGGCTTAAGTATTGGTGTTGCAGTAGCGATGCATGAGGGCTCCACTTTGATCGTCGTCTTTAACGCCCTGCGATTGCTTGCTTACTCCAGGCGTTCTATCAAATAGCCAACTGTGAATGTCAATTGTCGACGGCTCCGCAATTGGTTGCACGGATCGAGTTAGCAAGCACGACATTGCGTCATTAGTCAGCCAGTATCCACGCTGCTACACCGTTCGACTTGCTTCGCTATTGAGCAACCAAGCCAAAAATTCCCTGACATTCCAATTATGATAAAAACCATTGGCAGTGCTCGTCTCTGGCAAATCAAACGCCATTCCGAACGGTCTATTCTCGAAGGTGATGGATATACTTCCGGATGACTGTGCCACTCGCCAAGATAATCGGTTTTCCCGCCGCTCCGGTTCCATTGTTCTGTCGCCGTGCTCTGGTGCGTCTTCGCGACTCTTTCGAAGCTGTAGCGCGATCTGATATCTTCTTCAGATGGTTCAGTCGCATAGGTAATATGCAGATGTTCATCTCGGCGATAACCGATCAGAATTCCACCAGCTTCTGGTTTATCGGCAGAGTCCTGGCGGTATTTTTGGAGCGTGGTAAGCGCGTCTGCATCAACTAAGATGCGGCCGGTCGAAGCACCACCGCGATGCCAAACTAGATCGGATTGCACGCTGGACAACCTTTAATTCTATCGATGTCTTGATTCGCAACCACATAGAGCGATTGCGGTTTGATGGCCTGAGTTCGGAATCGTGGAGTAGGATTACCTTCCAACCATGCACTGACCATCTCTGCAGCTAAAGCGCCCGCGTACATGGAGGCGGAAACAGCATAGGGTGTAAACGCGCGGCACCCGTCTGTACGCCTATCGGGGTCCTTCTTTAGCAACCGGAATCGTTCCCGCCTATGACGCAAGCTATCTGGAACAATTAGGCATCGATAGCAACCGTATTTGGCCCCATCTACCCATAGTCCTTGAACAGCATCACCATTGCCGCGAATCCAAATGTGAAGGCATGGCGGGGCATTTTCTCGGTCTAATCTCATACCATTCAAAAGCTCACTTACGCTTTCCTCACCCGTAGCATCAATGAGTAGATCGCCGGTAAGTAGCTCATCATCTTCAAATGCACTTTTGCTCACTGAAACTATGTTGGCGTAGGAAAATTGGCGCTTTAGATCATCCTTTAAGGCGTCGGCTTTTGCGTTAAAAAGCGACGGATAACCTAGTGTATGTCGCCCAAGATTTTCGGCCCCTAAAATACCCGGGTCGATCAGTTTCAGCTTTCCCTTTTTACCGGTTCCAGCTCCTAGTCGTACAAGTGCGTTAGCCACATGGGAGCCAATCGCTCCACACCCAATCACGGTTACGGCTTTATCTCTGAGATCTGGAAAGCTTAAATTGCGGCTGTGTGTGAAAGAAACACCGACAGGTTCGATTACCATCCTAAACAGCTCTTTGGTACCGCCTCTGTTATGCAGATATTGGCGATATCGCTCCGGCTTTTCTTGATAGCCAAGTCTGACCATGTGATCCAGATAAAAGCCAAAACCTATCCAGCCCACGGGCGATTTAATGCCGAAAGTCACATACTCCTGCTTTTTCAAATACCCCTTATCGAGAAGAGCAGCTTGAAGCTGATCGTAGAGCTTTTTGTCCCAGTTTTTTAGCCAGACGAATACCTCTTTTACAGTACATGGCATTCGATCAGGGACGGAAGGAAAAACGGCAGTTTCAAAGACCCAGCACCTATACGTTGATGACGTCAACGTAGCGCCCATCGCATTCTGCAAGGATGCTGCCTCGGCTGGGTCTGCTGAAATCAAGGCATACTTGCGATCATGTACTTCGATGATATAGAGACTTGCCGTTACGGATTTTTCTCCTAGGTCTCCAACCAGTACATTCCAAGGAAGTTTGTTCTGCCCAAAAGCCCACAGCGCAGGAAACTCTGCCTGAATATCATCGTGACGATAGGCGGGATCCAGTGCAATTTTGTTGAGTACATCTTTGGCCTGGTCAAGGCATTGCAAAAGCGAAATTGCTGGATCGTATCTATCAAGCGTTATCGCGCCGGGCGAAAAATAACATAAACTGCCTGCAGCATTAATGTGCGGCATTAACGACGGCAGAAAAGAAGGTTTATCTAGAACCCGAATGTCGGGATAGCTTAAGAAATTCCAGTCTGTAACGTCTAGGCGTACACGTACGTCCCCCTGAGCACATCGGAGAGCCCCCTCGAACGAACGGGCTCCCCTTTTCTTTTTTGTAGCTAACGGGCTGAATCCGCGCTCAGCCAACGTTCGGAAAACCTGTCCGAGGGAGTTCACTATGCGGCTCAACCTGCTTTCGTTGAGGGAACGACAGGTGGCGCAACTGTTATGGCCGGTGTTCTACGAATCTGGTCCGCGCCATCATCTGAGTCGATTAACAGAGGATTGTCAGGCATGCGAATGCCAAATTCCGTTTGCAGTTTGCTGATGGCGAGATCTTTCTGATGTCCGCCAAGCGCGCCGGCGGCAGCAATTGCCGTGGCTAAGCGCGAGAAAGCCCCCGCGGCTTCGATGCGCCCTTTGTGATCAAGACGATTAAAATCCTCATCTTCGTTATCAATTCCTTTTTCTCGAATTTCACCGAGAAACACGTGACCAAGATGCCTTGCTGTACGCATCACTGCCAAGTCATCGCGCCCCTGAATGTGCTCAAAAGACTGGCCGGCCGCTACCATAATTGATACGGAGGTTGGCCCACCGCTCGTCCATTGAAAGTCGCGCCACGCCTTCAGATATCGACACACTCTACGCAGTTGGTCTGAGTGCTGTTTGATGCGGTCATCAAACCATTTTGCCACGTCCTCAGGATCTGAGGGACGCCACATGCCATCGCGGGTAGCCATCACGATGCAATCCAGTTCCTCCCACTCTTGTGGCTCGGCCGCATCTTCTGCAAAGGAGGCTTCACCTTTGGCACTGTCAAGAGTTCTATGGGCTTCGACGGATATACGATCTTTGATTGTTGGAAATTCGTCTTCTGGCGCAGCGTAAAGAGGAATATCTATGTGCGCCCACGGGGAGACTTGCAGGCGAATGCACGTGGATTTCCCATCATGCATCGTCCATCCTTCCCGCTTGCAGAGATCCTGTAAGAGAGATTCAACAAGTTTGAAATATGCCATCGCCATGGCACTTGGCGGTCCATTTTCTTCCCATACGGTGACTGGCAGGTAAACGCCGTAATCCCAGTCCATTTCTTGAGGTGGCATATGGGCGGGCGTCACACAAGTGTCGTATGACCACGATCCTTGGGTCCGAAAACGCGGTTCAACCATCTTATCCATTCCCAGGATGGTCTTTGTCGCGTTACGGATCGCTGGACGCAGATGATCGCGAATTTTGTTTCGACACCTCGCCAAAAACTGGCGACGCTCGGTCCCTGGAAGAATACGGTTCTCGAAGACGTCGGCGTTGGGAGCGGTTAGATGAAACAGCTTGTTCAACTTCAGCATGATGGTCAGTCCTTTCGAGCGTTAGGGCCGTAGTAGAACTTCGATCCCTCGGGTGAATGCTTCAGAAATCCTTGGTATTCGGATTTACCAAGACAGAACTTTGATCGCTCAGATGCGGCACCTAGCAATACTTCGCGGGCTGGCGCATTTGCCTTGTCTAAAGCGACCGCCCTTACACGCTCGTCGGTCAACACGTCGTCGACGGACACGTACCGATCCTTTAACCGATGCTTAAGCATGAAATCGCTTAACGACTCCAGGACTGAAATTGACAGCCCAAATAAACGCTTCGGCATATTCGCGGGATGAAGACCGCCCCAATCATAGGTACCACCGCTGCGATTCCGGCGAGGATCTGCTGTGAACTTCGCAGACATGGTTCCTACGGAAAATAGATGTATGTCTTCTACAGCCTGTCCCATAAAGGTTTCAGCCTCATGGACGGCTAGCATGCCGGGGGCGTTAGCATATAACCCGCCGTCAACATACTGGTTATTGTTGAAGCAATGACGAGGGAAATATCCTGGCGCCGCGCTAGTCGCCAACGCAATATCGACCAACCTGAACGTGTGATCGCGTTTGAAATCTTTGTGGTGCGCTGTCTTGAAGATCTGAGGGAGGCCGGAAGAATAATTAATCGCAGGGATAATGACGGGATGCTTGCAATCGCCCAAGGTCAATGCCCCAAATAGATCGTCCTGCTCTAGTAACTCCTGCAGATAGCGCGGCGAATATGGTGCCCGTAACATGCCAAGCAAATTAAGACGCCGCTTGAAGATTTTTTCTCCATGCTTCTCGAAGAGACTTACCATTTGCTCAGCAGGGACTTCCATCGCTACTGCTAGCGCAAGGATGCCCCCTATAGAGGTGCCGGCAATTAAATCGAACTTGGCTGCAATAGGGCCGCCAATTTCTTGCTCCAAATCGGCTAATACTTTGGCCGTAAAAAGCCCTCGATAACCTCCTCCGGAGAGAGCCAATATTTGGAATCGTTTCCTACCAGCATCTTCCATCAATTTTCCCCTTATTGTTGGGTCTTCATTGGCGTACTGCTACATGTAAAGAATAGCTGGTGGCTTAATGATGAGCTTTCAAGGGGTGAGAATATTATTTTTATCTCATGAGGAAAGTGTTTTTTGACATTTTTTTATAAGGCAATATTTTGCTTTTTATTTATTCTTCGCCATTAAGCAATCTTGGCCCAAATGCTTCATAGATACAGTTTATGCGATCACAGAGGAGAATGATTACCCTAGGAAAGGCCTGATAGACCAAGAGCTGCCACTCTTCTATGATTTGGTCCTACCACACCAAGAGTTCGAGCACCCTAAGGACACCTATGACGTACGACTTTCTCTTTCACTGGTCGCTACATATCTTTTCCGCAATAGGAATTTTTCTTGTCCCAGTGCTGATCATTATGCTGAGACGTAGGAGAACTGCCCTCGCAAGAATGGCGGAATTGGACGCCGAACGAATCATTTCGGAATTATTTCAAAAGAGGCCGAAATAGGCAGTCGCAATACTTTGTCGCGACATAGAAATTCTGCTCTGCACTGGCTTCTACGCAGCCTTGTGACCTTCTTCTAAAAAAAACGGTGTTGCCCCGTTTAGGCAACACCGTATCAAGTACTGCTCCTCTCAAGACCATCTATACGTCACATTTAGAACTTGTGACGGAGACCCACGCGAATCACGTTTTGCGTCGAATCGTCCATCGGCGCGATGTTGCCGGCGCCATTCAGCACGCCAGGATTGGTCACGTTCGAAGCACGCAGGTTGCTCCACAGTGCATAGACGTCGGTGCGCTTGGACAGGAAATAGTCCACGCCCAGGTTGAACTGGGTGACCTTGCCCGAATTCGACAGGGTGCTGCCGGCTGCACGATTAAAGTCCATGCGGTTGTAAATCACGCTGCCCAGCAGGTGCAGGTTTTGATTCAGAGCATAGTCGACACCGATATCGAAGATGTTAGCCTTACGAGCAGCGCTGACCGAAGGCAGTGCAGCAGCGGTGTTGCCCAGCGCTTGGCGCTTACCTTGCGACCATGCACCGTACAGCTTCGCCGGGCCGAACTGGTAGCTGGTGCCGATGGTGAAGGTCTTCACATCGGAGCTACCAGGCTGGAAGCCGTTCGTAGTGTTGGTCAGCTTCGACTGGAAGTAGCCAGCTCCGATACCGAAGGAACCGTTGCTGTAGTTACCACCAATACCGTAAGCCTGACCTGCCGACATCTGACCGGCTTGCTCGCCGAAAGCGTAGTACAGGCTACCGGTGAAACCACCGAGGTTAGCTGTGTCAAAACGAACCGAGTTGTCATTACGACCGGTGGAGGTACGGTCCAAGTTGTCTGCGTGGGCACCTTTTTGGCCGTTCTGGCCGAAGGATTGAGCAGAGGTGTATTTGGAACCAATATCGTCCAGGTAATCAGCTTGACGGCCGACGGTCACGGTACCAAAGGAACCTTGGAGACCAACGACAGACTTGCGGTCGAACAAACGAGTCGAGTCGCCCATACCGCCGGTGTCAGCATTGAAGCCGTTTTCCAAGACGAAGAGAGCCTTGAGACCACCGCCCAGATCCTCGACACCCTTAAAGCCGATGCGCGAGCTCGACAGGCTGCCAGATTCGACGCCAAAGCGCGAACCGTTGCTAGTGCCGGCAGCATTCTTAACGTTCGAGCTGTACGACAGGCTGGTATCTACAATACCGTAGATGGTGACGCTGCTTTGAGCATGTGCGACCGATGCACCCAGTCCGAGGAGGGCCAGTGCGATAACTTTCTTATTCATATAACTCCCAATAGTTAGAAATCGTGACCGCGTGCAATCAAAGACCGCCCGCAGATCACCACAATCAAGCAACAGAGCTTTTCCGCCCACGCAGAGAGCTCTCATGCTGGATATTTCTGGCGTAGCGTTACGTGTGTCGTAACGTCATCCATTCAGGAGTTAATTCTTGAGATCTACGCTATTTCGACTTGCCATAAACACAATTTTCATTCATCGAATTCCAGCTAGCATCGTTTTACTATCTTTAATTAAAAACCGCTTGCACTAGGGATTCTGAAGTTTTGGCTTATATCGAAAAAAACATAATCCGATGAATACCCCTGAAAGTTTGAAAATTTAAGGTCGAGTTGACCCCGGACCCATTCTTTGGGCCCTATCGCATCCGGTCGTGACGAAAGGCAAAAGCATCCCCTGCGAGCGATCTCGCATTCATCACGGCCAAACATGAGTGGCGAATTTTGTGCGGCAGTGCAATCGTCTCGGCGCCGCTTGTGTCACAGGACTCTTTGGTCCGTTGGAATGGCTGCGCATGCTGTTACGCGCAAGCCAGGGAAGAGTCTTGGCTCTTCGTTATGCAGCGGACTATACGTCCCAATTTTTACGAATCTGTTACACGGCAGGAAATACTTGTCAGTAGATTGTCAGGAAATGCGAATGCATTTCAGCAACAATTCCGCCAAGAACCGCGCCAGTCAATGCAATCAAGATGCACCAAAAAAGCGATGAGCAGATTTACAACACTGTCCGTTGTGGTGCATGTGTCCCCTCCTGAGCAGGCAAGCTGACACACCTGGCATGCGCTGCTCGGGTAAAATGCCGTGCGCCGTCAGCCCCGCATTGCCGTTTTGCCGCCTTCCTGTGGTAACGGAGATGTCCGCCAGCCTTTGCTTATTCCCTGCCTGCCATTTATCTCTCGCGCCTGCACGTCTTGCCGATCAGGCTTATGCTGCATCGTGCACCGATGAAACACCGCAGGTCGATACGACGCCGAAACGCACGCCGTGCCTCCCGGTCTTTATGTACTTCCGCACCACTTACTGACGCCGCCAACGAAGTCACACCATGCATACTGTCTTTGCTCCTCCGCCCTTGCTATCCGCGCGCCTGAAAAGCGAGACCGCAGAACAGCACGAACTGATGCACGCCCTCATGGGGCGCGGCCAGCCGTTTGCCAACCGCACCAATTACGCGCGCTTCGTCGCGGCCCAATACCATTTCCAACGCGACGTCGAACACTTGTTCGCTGATGCCGCCATCCAGGATGCCGTTCCCGACCTCCACGTGCGCGGCCGAGAAGCTGCTGCACTGGCTGACCTGGCCGACCTGCAGTCCGCCCCTGGCGAAGAAGCCATCGCCACCACCGGCGTAACCATGCCGGCGGCATTGGGCTGGCTGTACGTGTCGGAAGGCTCGACGCTGGGCGCGGCCTTCCTGCTCAAGGAGGTCAAGGAAAAGCTGGGCCTGTCGGAAACCTTCGGCGCGCGCAATCTGGCGGCGTATCCCGAGGGACGCGCCACGGTATGGAAGCGCTTTGTCAGTTTCCTCGACCGGCCGTCGCTGCCGCAGAGCGAGCATGACGCAGTGCTGGCCGGGGCCGAGGCAGCCTATTCCCGCTTCGGCGAGCTGCTCAGGCGTTACTTCGCACTGGCATGACCACCCCTGACCTGTCGAAACTGGCTCCACGCCGCACGCGCTGGCTGTGGCTGGCGCTGGCTTATGCCAGCCTGGGCATCGGCATCGTAGCGATCTTCATCCCTGGTATTCCCACGACGGAGTTCATCCTGCTGTCTGCCTGGGCCGCAAGTCGCGGTTCGCCCCGCCTGCAGCACTGGCTGGAAAACCATCCGGTGTTCGGCAAGATGATCTACAACTGGCGCAACGGTCGCGTAGTGGCGCGTCGCGCGAAGATCAGCGCCTCGCTGATGATGAGTGTGTGCCTGGTGATCATGCTGCTGACCGTCAAACACCGCTGGATCATCGTGATCGCCGGCCTGGGCATGGCGGCGGGCGCATTGTGGATGTGGTCACGACCGGAACGCGTGGAGAACGCAACCCTGACCTCACCTTCCGCTGACGACCACACAAGCTGACGCGCCTGTCTCACCCGCCAACAAAAAAATGGCTTGCACCGTAGCAGTGGTGCAAGCCATTTTAATTTTGCTGTGGATAACTTAAGTCGCTGCCGAGGGGGCGTTCCTCATCCTCACCGCGCCGGCAGAATAATCGTTGCAATCAATCCGCCTTCCGGATGATTGCGCAGCAACAGTTCGCCGCCATGCGCTTGCACGATGTTGCGCGAAATCCCCAGGCCCAGTCCCATGCCGCCGCTATTCTGCGTGCGCCCGTGCTCAAGTCGCACGTAAGGCTGGAACAGGGCACCCAGCGTATCCTCCGGCACACCGGGACCGTGATCGCGAATCTCGATCTCGACGAGGTCCCCGCCCGCGCCATGCGAGGGACGAATAGCGATCTCGACCGTCTGGCCGTAGTACAAGGCGTTGTCGAACAGATTGCCGATAGCACGCTTGAGCGCCAGCGGTTTGGCCATCACATTGATCCCGCTCGGTGCGAACGCGATCTCGTGTCCGGCCATCTTGGCGTCGCGAATCATGCGCAGCACCAGCGCATCGAGTCGTACTTCGGTGCGGTTCTCATGGATGTCGCTGTCCTTCACCGATTGCAGCGCGCCCTTGACCATCATGTCGAGCTCATCGAGATCGTCATGGAATTCGGTGCGCATGGCATCGTCGTCCATCAGTTCGGTGCGCAACTTCAGGCGCGTGATCGGCGTGCGCAAGTCGTGCGAGATCGAAACGAACAGACGCTCGCGATCATCCAGATAACGCTGGATCCGCGCGCGCATGCCGGAGAAAGCGCGTGCCGTCATCACGTATTCGCGGCTGCCGGTGCCGGGCAACTCAGGCACCGTCTCGCCCTTGCCGAACGCCTCCGCCGCGTCGGCCAACGCTGCCAGCGGACGCGTCGTCCAGCGCACTACCAGAATACTCAGCAGCAGAATCGCGGCCAGCGACAAACCCTGCAATACCAGCCGGTCGAGCCACAACGGATTGCCGCTGTCGAGGAAATAAGGATTGGGCATCAGCGCCGCCAGATACAGCCAGCGACCGCTCTCGACCTGCATCTGGATCACCATCACCGGTGCCGGATTAGGCTTGGCCAGCAAGATGTGCTGGACCCAGTTCTCCGGCAGATCGCCGACTTTCAGGCCGTCGCTGGAGACTTGCAGACCCTCCGGCCAGGCAAACGCCAGCTGGGCTTTCGGCAAGAACGGCAGGTCGTCGTGCAAACTCTGGGCAGCGACCTCGATGGCCACCTGTGCCAGCGGATTATTGGCGATCGGCGTGACCGGTACCGGCGCGCTACCGGCGTTGATGAAGAAGCGCGTGCCGCCCATTTCTCGCAGCTGCTGGATCATCAGCGGCCGGTAGTTGGGTGGCAGGCTCATGAAGTAACGGATCGCCGCCGCCGCGCTATGCGCCAGGTGCTGCGCGGCGACGCGGGTCTCGGCCTCGGATTTGCTGCGCAGCTGCGCAGCCCAGATCAGGCCACCGGCGACCTGCGTGACCAGCACGCCGAAGATCATCACCACCGACAGGCGACCCAGCAGCGAATCGGGCAGCATCCAGTCCAGCAGCGCGGCCAGCCTTCCGCGCAAGGTGGCCGGACGTGTCGCGGACGACGCATTCACGTCGGCCACTGGCGCGGACGATGGCACGAAGTCGCTCACGCCGTCGACGGGATCAGGCGGCCTCGGCACTGACGTCAGCCGAGAACACATAACCGGCGCCACGCACGGTCTTGATCAGGTGCGGCTGGCGGCCACCATCGTTGAGACGCAGCCGCAGCTTGCTGATCTGCACGTCCAGCGAACGGTCCAGCGGACCGGCGTCGCGCCCGCGCGTTTCTTCGGTCAGCACATTGCGATCCAGCACGTCGCCGGGATGTTCGACGAAGTATTTCAGGAGCTGGTAATCCATGCCCGTCAGCGCCACCGGCTGGCCTGCGCTGTCGGAGAGCGTGCGCTCCACGGTGTCGAGCGTGAAACCGACGAAGCGGTAATAGCGCGGCGCGTTGGCGCTGTCGATCCCGGTGCGCCGGTGAATCGCCTTGATACGCGCCAGCAGCTCGCGCGGGCTGTAGGGCTTGGCGATGTAATCGTCCGCACCCAATTCCAGGCCGACCACGCGATCGGTCTCATCCGAACTGGCCGTGAGCATGATGATCGGCACGTTGGATTTACGGCGCACCGTCTTGCACAGCGCGAAGCCGTCGGTGTCGGGCAGCATCACGTCCAGGATCACCAGCGCCAGCTCATCGGCATAGCGCGCGAACTCGGCCAGGAAGGTCGCACCGTCGTGCGCCAGGCGCACTTCATATTGGTTCTTTTCCAGATAGGCCTTCAGCAGCGTGCGGGTCTTCTGGTCGTCGTCGACGATCAATATCTTGCGCGTCATGATTGTCGCTCCATCTCCGATAGCAATTCTTGTGAATCTGATGTCTGTCTCTTGTCTTGTCAGTCGCTGCGATTGCGCGAGAGGGTGCGCGCAATGCCGGCCAATCTCTTCTGCGCCTGCTCTTCCGTGATATTGCGATCGAGGAAGAAACGCTGCACCTCGGCGATGATGGCGTCCTTGGTGTTCTCGTCGGTGACCATCCGGTGCACCAGGCTGGGAGCCTGATACGCAGGCCCCTTGCTGAAGGCGCGCCACGAGTCGCGTGCGCAGCGGTCCATGTGCGGATCCGGTGCACGCCACACCGGGATCGATCCCTTGTAGCGGTTGTATTCCGACTGTACCGCCGGCGAAGTCACGATCTGCGCGAGTGTTTCCTGCATCGGCTGGGCGGCGTAATCGCCGGCGAACATGGCCAGCGTATCGGTGCTGTAAAGATGATACTCGCCGGTGCCGGGTACGGGCGCACAGCCGAACTGCTGGTCCACCGTCAGGCCCCAGGCGCTGAATTCGCCCTTGGCCCAGTCGCCCATGATGAACATCGCCGCCTCGCCGTTGGCCATGCTGCGTGCCACCTCGGGCCACGGTCGCTCGCGCACCGGCTGCGCCATCGCTTCGTTCAGGCGACGCAGCTCGCGCAGGATGTGCAGCATGCGCGCATCAAGATACGCGCTCGGGCGCATCTCCTCGAACAGTTGCCGGTAATATCCGGGACCGCTCTCGGACAGCGCCAGGTTCTCGAACAGCGTCGCCACCTGCCAGGCCTCGGCGCTCTGTGCCAACGGAGTGATGCCGGCCTCGCGCAACACCTTCACGGCGCGGTAAAAATCGTCCCAGGTCCTGGGTGGCGTCAAACCGAGCCGATTAAAAATCGCGACGTTGTAAAACAGCGTGTTGATGCGATGGATGCCCAGCGGCGCCGCCACCACATGGCCGCGCGTATTGAGCAGTTGCCACACGGTGGGAAACATCTGCTTTTCCCAGTTGCCCTGCGCAGCGACGTTATCCAGTTCCAGCAGCAACCCGAGATTGGCCCACTCGCCAAAGATCATACCGTTGAGTTGCGTCACTTCCGGCGCGCGCTTGGCCAGCACCATGCTCTTGAGCACCTTCACCGCGCCCATGCCGGCACCGCCGGGAATGGAAATGTCGCGCCATTGGATATCCTGCCGCGCCAGCTGGTTCACCACCACATTCAACGCGCGACGCTCGCCGGCGGACGTCCACCAGTGCAGCACTTGCAGTGAACGGGGAGATGAAGATGCCGGTGATTGTAAAGATGATGCCGGCGGTGATGACGCGCCCGGCGAAACGCCTTGCGCCGTTGCAGGCATTGCCATGCCGGTGCACAACGCGAAAGCAACGGACAGCCATGCAGCGGCCTCTCGAACGAGGGCCGAGCCGACGCGGGCACCGACGGACCGTTGCATTTTTATCATTATGATGTTGTGTCTCCAAACCGGAGGAGACTATAACCGGGCGATTGCCGATGCGCAATTTGGGATGGTGTGAAAATCCCTGCTGAACCCGGTAGCCCGTTGGCCGTACATTGGAGGAGCACATCACTTCTCCGAATGGGTTACCGCAAATCAGAAACCTATCTCTCCGTAACGGCGGCCCATTGATGACCAGAACGCTTCGGATGATTGGAAAAGGTCCATCGACAGGTCAACCCTCTCACCGTAGAAACCAAACCCGACATCGGTCACGGGATAGACCTCTGGCCCCAAAGGGCTGATCGTGATTGTCCCTGTCGGAAGATCATCTCCGAAACAGAAATTCGGCGCCCAGGATGTCGGCGGCCGAGCCCACCAGAAATCTCTCAGGCAGGGGCCTGTACATAATTTTGTGTAAACGGACTATTGGCAGGAAACTGTCGCCTTGTCCGGAGCCACAATGAGTAAAAAGAAACACGAAGTACCAGAAGAAT
>JGI24890J29729_1001046_pt1 | contig 13781 bp, 18 predicted proteins | sample FreactcultureFD7_FD_29729 | JGI IMG/M metagenome (IMG submission 29729)
AGAGATAGAGATAGATCATGAGGTGGGGTTGAGTCACCTCTCATTTTTCATCAGAGAGACTAGAGGGAGTGCTCACCTTTTGTAGTAGTGATTGTACTGAATAAGAGTTCTTTGCTGCCATCTTGACTTGAAATCTCTAACTGAAAGAGTGAGACGAAGGAAACCAAGAAGACGAACTCGTTTCTCTTGCACCTCTACCTCTCACACCAAACTCGCTTGGAACTGCTCGTGAATCTCTTGAACACCAGAACTGGGATGCACTATGCCCCCTCGTGATCAATCTTCAAATTTCTCACTTCCCCTCCTCAATCCTTCTTCCTCCGATTCTTATCCTCCCACTTCCTCCTCAACTCGTTTCACTTCCTCTCCTCGCTCTCCATCTCTATTCCACATCCTCTCTCGCGTCTCATTCCCCGCCGTCTTATTCACTGTACTCGCTTTCATCTATTTCGCATTCTCCCCTTCCTCAACTTCTCTAGCAAAGGAATCGGTGGATTGGAGTGAATGGACACATAGGAATGGCTCAAACGTTGATGTATTCAAGGGATTGGAGATCAAGGGAAAAGATGGGAGTTCAAGAGCGATATTCACAGGTGAGTTGAAAAGTAGTCTTTTCGCGAAAGCCCGACAGAAGTGAGCTGACACTTTCTGGTGGAGCCGAATTGCAGCTCTTGGAGGTAGTCTGAATGAGTTCTGGGTGAAGGATAGGAATGGAAAGATGAGGGATATCGTTATTGGTTGTCAGTCTTCTCTATCTCGTCTTCCTTTCCCTCTCCCTCTCGAAACCTGATCCCTCTTCCCACTCTCCAAACTCGCAGATCCAGATCCTCGATCCGCGATCTCTCAACCCTCTTCCTACGCCTACTTCGGATCAATAGTAGGACGTTACGCCAACCGAATTTCCCACTCATCCTTCGTTTCTCCCTACTCAAACGAGACGTTCTCGTTACCCGTTAACGAGGGGTTGAATACCACATTACATGGTGGACAGTGGGGGTATAGTAGGAGTGGATGGAAAGTTCAAAGTCATAAAGAGGATGAAATCGTTTTCACTCTATTAGCCGAGGGTGCCGAGGGTGCGGAATCTTTCACTCTACCATCCTATCGAGTACTGATGAAGGGTTTCAAGGTCTTGTACAGGTTTCCCGGGAACTGTTCAAACTACCTTAACTTACACCCTTTCATCCTCTCCAACCCGTTTCACAACCCACCTAATCTCTCGAGTCCTCTCCCCACTCCCACTTCGAACTCCCATTTCCCTCTCCTCTCATATCTACTGGAATCTCGGAGGATGGGAGACAGAGATGGATAGGGGAAAAGGAGGAGGAATGAAATTGTGGGTTGATTCGGAAAGGACTGTCGAAGTTGACGAGGGGTTGATACCTACTGGGAAATTGGTGAGGGTGGAGAAAAGTGGACCGTTGGATTTTGGAGGAGGAGGGAGTGAAGGGAAAGAGAGGGATCTGAGAGAGGTACTGGAGGATTCGAGGGTCAAGGATTTATGTGGAGCAGGTAAGCTTTCTTTTGCTCTCGATCGATTCCGTACCAGGGAAGGTTATTGATCGGCAGTCGTTGAGAGTTACAGGCTGTACGGGACTCGATAACGCTGTGATCTATTCAAACTCGTCTCGAACAGATACTCAACAAATAGTCATGTCACTCTCCTCTCACTCTTCCGGGATCCGGTACGATCACTTACCCTCCATTCTTTTTGTACCGATGGCTGACGCTCTTTTCGATATAGGTTGAAAGCACGAACGAATCAACCTCTCCTTCACCTCTACTCTTGCAACTCTCCCTCGTTCACAGAAGGCGCTTACCCAAAGAAGTCATCGCATGGTGAAGGGAGCTACGAACAGTATAGCTGTCTCGCGGTGGAGCAGGAAGGGTGGCTCGACGGGCTGCATCATCGGGAAGAATGGGGATTGACGGGAGAGGACGATCAGGTGACTCCCTTTTACTCGAGATGTCTAATCGCTCGATGAAAGAATACTGACTATCAAATGAGGATGCAGTGGTTTGATGAGAAGAGGGAGTACGAGTGGTGGAGTCAATACGAGTTTGAGACTTTCGGTTAGATCGACGTAACTTATCGTATCTGTACGTTTCTCTCGCTCTTCTCTCACTTCACGCCTGCTTACTCACTGATCAAGAAACTTCGAATAGAATCATAGACAGTCTACGAGATCTATCTGGCGGACAAGACAGCAAGAAAGAAAGCACATCAAGAAACAAGACTCAAATGTTCAAATCCTCCTCCTTGCCATCAACCGGTCTTGACGGTGGATCCCATATATCGCCGCAACTCGATGTCCGATCGAAGCCTGAGTCGAGGGAGGCCTCACGACAATCGACGGCGTCAGAACTCTCCTCTCCCTCCACTTATTAGCTTGAGGATCCCACTCTCTGAACTGATATTGATGACCCGGTTCCATCTTGAGTTCCTTGATGCGAGACATGAAATCAATCGCAAAGTACCGTTGCGAACCTGGAGAGTACTCGACGTAGACGGTGGGTTGCGAAGGATGAGATTGATCTCCGAGCGATGTGACGGTCTGATTCGCTCATAATTAGTTTAACAAGAGCAGAGGGAAGTGGACTGGAGCTTACGGTCAGGTGCTCTCTGAACAAGGCTTTTGTTGTAACGATGAATCTGCGAAGACGATCGTCCGCTTCTGCTGTCGTTCCCTTCTTCTCAGCTTCTGTGAATCTGTTCCACGCTGCTTCAAGCTGTCCTATCCTCTCTCCTCCCGATACATGCTGTACCTGGCGGCTCAAGACGGTAAAGCATCAGAGGAGGCTATCAACCTTGTTAAAACAGAAATCGGTTAAAGACGTACATCTCGTCTTCTCCTGCTAGCGATTTGAAGACCGGCAAGCTTCTGTCTTTGCTTCTCTATCTCCTCGGCTAACTCAGGGTCAGACATCCTCGGAGTGTATGCCGCCCTCGAGCTGGACGCGAAGGAGCAAGAGCAAGAAACAGCTTTCCAATTATTCCGATTCCGCGGTAGTCCGACTATTCGATCTTGCAACCTCTCGAGTGCTCTCGTGAGGGAAGCGATCGGCGAGGCAGGAAATGCGGTAGGCAAGCATGACAAAGGGGTCAAAGCGAAGAACAAGATTGCAAAAACAGAAAATTCAAGGTCAAGCACAGACAAAAGCTAGACCGTCTCGTGAGGTTCCAGTACGCTACTTCAGTAACCTTTCCTTTCATCGTTCATATCGACCCCGTACATCTGAGCTCGTCGGTGACCAAGAGAATAGTGCACTCGTCGAGATTGTCCTCCATGTGCAAGTTCCTGTTTCTGAGTTGCCACGGGACCCGTTTCATTCATCCTAGTACGACGTTTCAAAGCCTCTTCGTAACGTCCTTCAAAGACGTAAGAGGAAACGTCCTCTTTTCTGTCAAACTTGATTTCCTCGATTCTGTGGCTGTCGGGAGAGAGACGATAGAAGCGGTGCGTCTCGGGAACGTACTCGTAGTAGATCCTCCTCGCATGATGTACGAGCTGCGAACGAAGAGGATATTAGCGGACGACAAACAAAGAGGGAAACTGCAAAAGCTTGCGTTGAGACTTCCGGTTCCAAGCTCTGAACCCACCGTGACTGGAATCAAGCGTATGAGCTCGTGAATCGCTTCGGTTTCCTTCTTCAGGTCGTGCTCTTGAGCAGCTTGACGGTATTCCATCCTCCAGTGTCCAATGATCTCCTAAAAAAGGTTAGAGCGCCGTGGAGTTGTCAGCAATTCGCACGACTGGCATACGAGAACTTGTTGCATAAACTTACAGCTCTCTTCATCTCCTGGTACGAGTGTCACCAAAGCGGATCAGCACAGCTACCTCCGTTCAGCGGGATTAGACGCTTACCTCAAGCCTCGCATCAGTTCTGGCTTTGTTCTCGATCTCGTCATCCGAGTTATGGGAAGCCATGTTCTGACTTGTGACCCTAAATCGGAGTGAAGAGATGAAAGCAGAAAGACAGAGGATCTTTGCTCTCAATAAGGTACCTTTCTGTCAGTCTAAACCCGACGGTTTTCCTTCGGCCCCCTTTTTCGCGAGGGTCGAATGTCTTAACTGTTAGCGGGATGCGCATTGTGATGTTCTCGAGGTCAACAAGTCTTGAGAGCGCGCAGGGAAGCCGAGAATGAAAGCTGTCAAAGAGAAAAACGCAAAGAGGTCAGAGAGTCAAATTGCGTCAGCGCTCACAATGGCCTCGCTCGACGTCTCTCCTGTCCTCATCACGGCTATAAGCCTCGCAGACTAATATTGGCATAAATGAGGTAGTTAAAAGTCGAACGATAAAAAGAGGCAACCCTCGCAACTTCAAACGAACGAAACAAAACGAACTCAATTCTACTCAAGACCTTGCACGACTATGCTCAATCCCTCCTACTCCTACTCCTAACAATGAAAGGGTGACGAGGGTGACTTAAGCTAGTTTGCGAAGAATCTGCGTGATTTGGGCCGCCAAGTCGACCGATGAAGTTGCTGACGCGATGTAAAGTACTGCTCTCGTGATTTCCAGACTGTAGTGCACAATGCTCTGTGAGCCCGTACACAGCTTGCAGAGGAGATTGAACGCACCAAAAGCTCCATTTTCGCAATGACCTCCTCCAGTTTGTACTTGTTGACGAAAGCTTCGATCCGCTTCTTAGCATTGAGACCCCTCCATTGGATCTTCAGAGACTCACAACCGTCAGCTTCCGAGTGAATCGATCAAGGTGGACCTTGACTCACCTCGTTCTTCGGAACGTCGTCTTTCACGAACGTCAGTACCGCTACAATTCGGTACCAGACGTGGTCAAGCTGTAGATTGTTGGGACTCGATGCGACGGCTCTTGTGATCGGTGTCGCCCAACAGACTTCAAACTTGTCTTTCTTTTCACCGAATAGGTAAAGTCCTCGATATGCCTCGCACAGCAAGCCCTGAAGGAACTGTTTTCGACCCGTGATGGCGTCCTGAAATGTAGTATTAGTACTCTTCACAGCTACGGAAAGGAAGGGCATCTGAACTGACTTCAAGGTTGAGCTTTTTGTATATCTGTTCAACCTTGTAGTTGTCATTGACCTGGCCGGATTCGTTGACAATCCCGACCTACAGACGGTAGTTAGTATAGTATAGCGTAGTCTAGGCTCAGAAAGCGTCTCACTGGTCTTCCCTTCCAGTCTTTCTTCTTGTGCAACTTCTCGAAGTAAACGACAATACTCTTCCAATTTGGCTCGTGATAGTAGTTGAAGCCAGGGTTGCGAGTAGCGGCTTGTCCTGCGAGAGTGATCGTGGTGCCATCGAGACGTAGAAGGAGGTTGTGTTTCCAGATCTTGAAAGCTTGCTCGAGTTCAGGTTGCTGCGTCGTCCCCAAACGATCGCCGATGATTTGGTCGAGTATCCTGCCTAAGTCCCTGCGATATACTGAGCTGACATATGCATTATGATCAGCAATGGCTTCAGCAGCGGGGCCAGCACTGAATGCTTCCAACGAATGATAAGCAGGCGCTTCTCGTGCCGGATCATAAACGGGAGGATGCTGTTCGGACAAGGGAGCGTCTTCGAAAGAGCGACGACTCATGCTCTGGGCTTTGAGGGTATTGAAGGTGAGTAAGAGAGAGAAAGAGAGTAGAGACAGGATGTGGAAATCGGTTAGAGACGACGTCGTTTCTCCGTTCGGAGTCCGGCGTTCACGAGGTCAAGTCCTGACTCAGTACCCACGTCTCTGCTTGTACTTAGTGTAGTGCGACGATAGACCATTATCTAGTATTGACAGTTGAAGCAAGTCAGCTACTCTATTACGATTCTCCCGTACTCAACATCCCTACTCTCCATTTCACTTTCGCCAGAGTCGGTCTCTCGACTCGTTTCGTCTCTACTTCTCCCTCTATCGGTTTGGGTCTCGCTTCCCACTCAGCGAGTAGACTGGTATCTCCCTTGTCCCGGATTTGCTGCTCTTCGACTTGTTCCGCTTTCCACTCTTGTTCTCGAGGGAGCCAGATTCGATCGATGAGAGAGACGAGGAAGGATTCGAAAGCGGTGAGGGCGGATTGAAGTTCGGAAGCGGAAGATCGATGGGAGGAGGAAGAGAGGGTGAGAAGGATCGGGAGGAGACAAGCAACTTCGGCTAAATGAGAAGAGAGAGCGTGGTCAGCTTCTGTCGAGTCGGTGAATAGAGATGTACTTACTTTGTAGTTCCGCAATCTTGACCTCGAGGGACTTCTTGATCGAATTGAGCAAGTACATTTCTTCGTAAACACTACCCTTCTTTCCCGCAATCTTCTTGAGTCCAGCGCGTCTCCGAGATCTCGCTGTTCGACTAGATGATCTCTGACTACTTGCTACAGTCGTTGGGTTGACAGTGTAGCGAGTAAAAGCAGTTCCGGCGTCCGAAACTCCATCGGGAGCGAGTTCGAGGTTTTCGAGAGCGGCGGAAGGATCGTCAATGCAGAAGTATTGATCTATCGGCGGCAGCTGAAGGTCAGCGATGATCAACGAAAGCAAAAGTGAGAATCAGAAACCAACAAGGATTGTTGTCTCTTCGTTGCCTCAATTCGTCCAATCGATCAGCCTGTTTCTCGAGCTGTTCGGTCGTCTCGGAGAAGTCGTCGAGTAGTCGTTGCTGCATGTCGAGAGTACTAGACTTGATGCGAGACTCGACGAGATCCCTTCGATTGTGAAGAGCAGTCTGAAAGGTTAAAAGGTAAGTTGCGTTCAGCCAGCCACGTGAGAAGAGATTGCTTACGAGTCGCACTGCCTCAGCGTAGAGATGTCCTTCGCAAAGCGCATCGATAGCTGCCGGTAAATCTTGAGCGTATTCGAGCAAAACCTTTCCTGCCTCGGCGTATCTTCGTTTACTCGTCAAACGTTCTACAGTCCGTGGGCGGGTCGATCAGCTTGGGAAGTCTCAGCTATTGCGAGTAGAGTCCACGTACCGGCGATCTCGAAAGCGAGTTCTTTAACTTCATCCTCCGACTTTTGCGAATTGTAAGCGACCGTGAAAAGTTCTTGCCAAGCGTTCGCATGTTGATAGGCGAGAATCGCTTTGTCCGGTTGCTCAGAGAGTGAGAAAACTAGGGTTCAAGCAGCTATGGTCAGTCTAGTCTCAAAGGGGAGTGAGGACAGCACCGACAACTCACGTAGACCTGCTTCGGCATATTTCGATTTCTCGAACAAATCCTCCGCATTCGCTTCGAGTACAGTCCTGTACTTCTCTTCATCTGATCCATAAGCTTCGAGGGCTACTCCGAACAATCCGTGTTTCTTCGTGTAGTCGAGCGCTTCTTCGAAATGCTCGGGACCTGCTTGAGAGAGGTTGCGAAGCGCTGAAACGTGGCGTGAGAGATAATCGTCAATCTTGTGACGCTGTAGGAACTCTGGAAGCTCGCGAAGTGCTCGAAGGAAAGGAAGGTATTCTCGGGGATCCTGTAATGAGGCAAAGCCGATGTTAGCTGAACCTCTCGAGACAACGACGATAAGCGAGTCAAGACGTACCTTTTGAGAGTGTTGAGCGATCATGAGGACGAGAGCGAAATCGTACATTCCTAAAGCGAGATCGAACAGCTTGTTGGCATCACTGAGGAAGATGATGTATTTGACGGCGTCCTCTGCTCGTTCGGCGTCTTTCGCTGTATCAAGGGAAGAGTCAGCTTCAGACCAACTAGACGAGAGTTTACATGAGCTTACCTTTGAGTTCGGCGAGCAAGTTGAGGGCGTCTTCGTAAGCTGGAGGTTGTCTTCGAACGTGAGCGGTCAAGATCGAATTGGCATAATCGAAGACATCTCTCTTCTCGAGATCCGCTCGAACGAGGTCACAGATCGTATTGATCTTGTTTGTTGAGACACTACAGAGACGAATTGAGAGATCAGCTTTCCCTCGAGCAGCGAGAAGCGAAAAGCAGCAGCTTACGAGATAGCGGGTGCGACTGAACCGGAAGCACCGATACTCAAGACACTCTTGTACATACTCTTTGTCACATCCTCATCCTTCAATCCACTCAAGAAAAGGTTGAGGTGGTCGACTTCCTTGACTTGATCGACGAATTCGCTGATATGCTCAGTGAAGAAAGCAGGATTGTGATCGTGGAGAAGGTTGAGGTCGATGCGATGTTTACGGCACAGGAGGAAAGCGGATCGGAATCGACGTCTGTTCGATCGGAGGACTGTGAGCGAGATTCGACGGGAGGGCACGATCGAAACAAACTTACGAGTCGAGGAAATCACGGACTACTCTCAAGACTAATGGTCTTGGGCAGATGATCTCCAAGTTACCTCGTGGCATTTGTAAGACGAGACTAGTCGAACTTGGCGCGACAGTGACGATTCTCGAACCTCGCTCAACTGCTCGCTTAATCGAAGGTGTTTCGTTCTCTCCTCCGACTCCACCGTTTGCGCGTCTAGCGAAGGACTCGGTATGCTCCACTGCTGATGGACCGGTGTAGAAGGGCGAAAGGGTGAAGAGGGGAACAAATTTGGCTTCGTGGGAGAAAGTGGTGTAGATGAGGAAGTCGGGAGTGGTAATGAAAGAGGTCGCATCTGATGCAATGAGTCGAGAGGAAGAATATAATCGACCAGAAGCGGAGAGACCGATGACTGCGGGGAAACGAGAGGAAGAGGTCGAAGAAGCGGGAGGGAGGAGAAGATGTTGAATTTGAGGGCAGAATTCTGGGACGGGAGTAAGGGAAGGTGAAAGAAGGGCCATGTCTTCGGATTGAGAGTAAAGGAATGTTTCGAGTAACCATCCTTCACTTGTCTCGAGTAAGAAGCTGTCCTCCTCTGCCTCTTCGTCTGATCCCTCCTCTCTTTGAGCTGCTTTCGCAATAATCCTTCTAGCGCCTTCCATAACTACCACTGTCTGCGCATCTCCTTCCTTTCCAACGATAACCACCTCATCTCGAATCTCGCCATCCTCTTCTCTGACAGTTCGCAACACTCCAACTTTCACTTCTCCAGCCTTCGTCTGTAACACCGCGCATTGCTTGACGACTGATCGAGCAGCTTGAGGGAGTTCGACAGTCCATTCGAGAACTGGAGTGGGTAATCCAGCTCTCGCTCGAGCCTGAGCATTTCCAGTGAGCGAAAGAGACCAGGAGTAGACGGCAACTGAGTCGGGGTAGAGGAAGGCGAAATAGAGGGGCGCTGTGGAGGTGAGCGAAGATGTCGAGGTGGGTAGGGAAGGCGCGAAAGAGATGTGGGAAGGAGTCGAGGAAGTTGGCAGAGTGAGAGCGCTCATTGGCGGAGGAATGTTGACCAGTCGGAAAGGTGTAAGCTTCGTGTTTGCTGCAGTCGAAAAAGCGGATCAGTGGACGAAATAGCGTATGAAAGGTGGGAGAACATACCTCCATCGACGACCGCAACTGTCGCATCGTCCTCATATCTTTCGGCACTCCTCTCTGATCTCAAAGTGTCCCATCCCATCTCGTAGGTTTCGAGTCCTTCACTCGTTATCAGGCTCAGCTCGAGTGACTTTTCGAGGTGCCATGAGAAACCGAGTAGCTTCGAAGAAGTCGACAAAGAGGGTGAAAGACTTTGCTTGAGTGCCCAGTAGTAGTTCGATCGATGATAAAGGTGGACTACGCGAGACAGAGAAAGTCAGTAATGAGTGGAGTGGAGTGTTTCAAAGCAGACTCACCAGTGTCGGTGCCGTCCTCCTTTTCGATCCATACTGCGAGCACATCACTTCCCGAATTCCAAGCGACTTCTCTAACCCTTCCCTTCTCCCTCACTTCGAATTCGTACCTCCTCAATCCATTCCTCTCGAAGAAGACAACCTGTTTCCTCCCCTCCTCTCCCTTTTCAATCGAAACATCCTGACTACTAGCGATCAACTCTCCACTCGGGATCCAATCCAGCGAGTCCTCCAATCCCGCAACGGGTAAAGTAGTCGATGACAATTCAGCTCCAACTCGAGAAAAGATTCGAATTCGTCGGATTTGTCGAGATGATTCGGTTTCCTCGTGACCTGTTCGAGCTGGTACGGTTTCGATACTTGAGACGGCGAACCATGATGCGTCTCCTCTCCATCTGATTCGTACTTTGCCTTCATCTTGAGGACCGAGTAATCGTTCTCGAGTGAGTAAAGGGTCGTTAGCGGCAGCTTGAGCAGCGGCGGTCTTTCCGAGTGAACCATGAAACTGAGTCGATTTGTTTCCCCATCCTACTGAGACTGGTGCATCGGAACCGAAGGAAGCAGTGTGTAAGGGTGATTCGGAAAGGGGATCGAAGGATTTCGTCAAAGTGAGGAGTACGTCGTTACCTGCGAATGTCGAGGGTGAGCAGACAGTTCGATCAGCGTATTTGAGGTGAGACTTACCGTTGACGATCGCTAGTAACTCTTCATCGGGACTCCATTGTGCTGCCTTGATACCTTCGTCGAAAGTACCGACGTTTTCCCTCTATGAAATTCGGTCGTCAGTTTCGGTTATTCTGCAAGCTCGCGGATACTGTAGCACTTACAACGGGTTCTCCTACTCCGCCATTGAGGAAGATCTGTTCAATATCACCATTCGAGAGGACTACAACGAGAGCATCATCTTCTGGAAGATATTTGAACGAAAGTACGAGGGGTTTCTCTGCTGTCGGGGCTCTTTGATTCGGGAGGGGAAATGTAGACCATGTTGTCAATAGTTCGGGATCCTGTACGCTTCCGATCTGTCAGCGAGCCTCTAGCAAAAACTTGGAAGAGCGAAAGAAGCGAACCTGTTTCCCCGAATTACTGTAGACCTCCAAGCTAATCTCTCCATCACTCGAATCACCTTGTAGGATAGTATAGACCTTGTCTGTAGCTGGATCGAGGGTAGTAGCGACTAGAGAAGAGTTTGTTGAAGTCGAAGGAGAGAAGTTGACATTGAGTAGAGTGAGGGACCTCATGTCGCACTACGGGGCAGAAGCGTGCTACTGGCGCTCAGATGGGCTGCTTCTTGAAGCTCTGGCAAAGTTGTGTGAATGGTACAAAGTCAAGTTGTAATTTGTGAGGGAAACTTTTAAACTCCTACAACTCCTCACCACAACCTCTAACAATGGCTGGAGGAGCATTCAAGCCTGGGTTTAACCCTCATCTACCTGGTAAGCACGACTATGGTCTTCCTTGGGTGAAATTCGCTGACTTTTTGATTCTCATCATCCCGAATCGTTCCTCAACTTCAGGACTCTCCCATCGTCTCGGCGCTAAGCTGTTAGGGGCATCGATGTGGTTCTTCCTCATGTACAGAGCCCGCAGTGATCTTCCTGTGCTTCTCGTGAGTGTTGCTGAGCGTTCAGACTCGTCGAGAAACGTTGAAACTAACCAATTCCCCGTTTCGCGTCGATTTTAGGGCATGCGACACCCTTGGGAGCACTAGTGGACTCAAGAGATGGACTATGTGTACCGATAGAAGTCAATGAGGGATGTTTACGCGAAATTACATTTGGTTCGATAAACTCGTTCGGACCGAGGGGGCAAATACGAATACGCGAGTCAATTGAAGTGGGCATTGGTCAAGGGCATTCAGTCACTCTACTAAAACCGAATGGGTCCAGCGACACTCCTCGACATCGCTTATTGGCACTTTCCGACTTTGATCTTTTACGAAAACAGCGAGAACGCAAGATCAACAGTCGATTGTAGACCAATAAGAGAAGGAGGGATAACTGTAGATGACTCACAGATACAGGAGAGGCCAAGCGGCAAGGGGGAGAGTGGGAAACATCCAACAGCAACGATAGGAGCAGGTCGCTTTCGACTCGGGCACCCAAATCGCTTCCCTGCTCTACCTGCTTTTGAGCTGATAACTGCAGGTTACTCGTCCTTATCTACTGATCGAGGTCCCTGATCTTTGGCATGACTCCGGCAGGAATGATCGAAATCATAATGGCAAATTCAATCTCGGGACTCGCAATATTTAAGCGCTCGACCGACTTCCCCTCGACCTCCAGCATGTACTCCTCCCTCGTTATCCCCCGCCATATACACATCGTCGACCCCCGTCTTCACGACATAACGGCCAGTTCAGAAATTTCTGGAAATCGTAGAGCGACCCGGGTCCCTTTAGTTCGAACGTTCAAACACCATTACTCCTCCCGCTCCTCGATCTCACAAGTCATCAACAGTTTCTCTCTCGTGCATCGCCTCGCCGGTTAAAGAAGCGCCGCGGATCTGATAGGAAAACTCGAACGAAACCTTGCTTCTCGAAGTCCTTCATCTCTTGTCTTTGCTTTCCATCCAGCGACGACCCATTCTCCGAACTCGTCCTAATGAGCTTTGACACCAATTCGATCGTCGAACGGCATCGCATCAATCAGGATCGGATTCGAGACCATCTAGACGGCAAGTTGACACTCGGTGTAAGTCACGCCTGCAGTTCTCCGTCTAGAAACATAGTGTGGCTAAACCTCTACGTTCACAGACAGAGGAAAGAGTCCACCCCGAGACGGGTGTCAGCAGCGAGTATTATCACGCTTGCCCTCTCGAGGTACTGCCGATGCGCTACTTCCGTCATCGTATACACGGACTCGTACAAGAGAAGTACGACAAGGCTACTGGCGAAGTCACCTGGCACAGTGCCTCGACGAACCAGTTGATCCCCCGTCGCCCCAAAACCGCAGAACAAGCTTCTATCGGCCACAGGGCGGCAAGAATCTATGGGATCAGCAGGAAGCAATGGATTGCAAGCGTTAATAGGGTCAGATTTTGAATTGGGGGAGGTCGATCGATCAGTGAGCGGAAGAAGCGGTCAAACTGGGCAGAACGATCATTTAGTCAATTATCTCTGTGCGCGTAGTCCGAACTTTCGCTTAGCTTTTGCATATGACTTGATTCTAGCTCTACTAGTACGCACTCTCGCCCGCCAGCCCGCTTGATTTACCGGAAAGCGAGAATGTAAGCAACGAGCTGGGGATAGATTCTGAACTCGACGATAGCTTCCCCCTTCTTTTCTCTTTGCCTGACTCCTCCACTCAGCCTTTCCCTTTCCCTTTCCCCTTGATCAGTACCGCTTCCCTGTTTGTGCCCTCTTCGCACTTTGATCCTTTCCGAGTCTTCTCGGCCTTGTCCAACTCTGTCTCCCCTCGCAAATCAGTTTCGATTTCTCCTGTTCTCCGCTGTCTTACAGAGTGTGACCGAGGGATTGAAGAGCGAAGAGCGTCTGGTGCCGAATGTCGTCTAGATGGAGCGAAACGGAAGAAGTGCGAAAGATGCGAGTCGAATTGACGAAATTGACAAATGTCGGCAAAGACGCTGGTAACGATGCTCCGGAGCTGCCGGGGTCTACAACCGATATGGAGAAGATCATTATCGCTCCTGTGCGGAAGTGTAGACGGGGTCTCAACGATGCTGTAGATTCGAATCGATTGAGGGAGACAGTCGGTAATCGAGTTGAGTATCCTCATTTCTGTCGATCGCTTCGAGTCAGCTCCCACATCGTACTGTGAATAACCCGATAGACTTACGAGAGATAGCGATCCTGTCGTCGTGCAGGAGACTTGAGGGGACTTTAGGGGGAAGAAGCAACGAGAGAGACTCGGACAGCTACAGAAAGCTAAGCGAGTGGTACACAGACTCGATCAGGGTACTCAGAGTATCCTCGGAGCCAAAGCGAGTTCGAAAGTGAAGTGTATGAAGTCAAGGAGTTATTCGAAAGATCTCCATTGTGAAGTGACTCTTCTTCCTCGACCACTCGCTCTGTCTACTCTTGCTTGCTCTAGAACAGTCAATGTGTACACAGAAACTCCCTGCAATAGCTTCAAGCTCGCTAGGGTGAGTCCTCGCTCTTCTTCCTCCTCATCTCGACCTTCACTTGAATCGCTGATGATCTCTTCCC
>JGI24890J29729_1001047_pt1 | contig 13736 bp, 17 predicted proteins | sample FreactcultureFD7_FD_29729 | JGI IMG/M metagenome (IMG submission 29729)
TTTTCATATCTAAGCGCACAAATTTCTTCGTGCGTAGACAATCGAGCTTCTGTTGAATCAATCGTTGTCATGTTTAACTCTTTTGAATGTATGCCAATGCGTAGTAAGCAGGCAAGTTAGAACCTGTACCAGTTGTGTTTGATGTAGCACCAACCACATATGAATTACCAGCACCCACAACAAACTTGTCACGCAAATCAGGCGTACCGTTTGAACCGTTGCAAATTACATAGCCAGAAGGAATGTTTGCAATAGCACCTGACCACATCAAAATGCAACCCGATGGCACTTGTGACGTAGCAGGTGCTGTTGTCAAAATGCCAGCAATGTTGTCGTAAGTCTGAATTACCACGTTTGACGAATCAGCCAAAACAAACTTGTATGAACTGCCAGAAGTCAGCCATATCTCAGACGGTGGGCGACCATCAGTTCCCAACACGATTGGGTTGGTGTTGGTAATCAAGCCAGTGTTGCTTGTGTAAGTTGACAGTGGAGTTGATGAACCAGCAACGTAGGTGTAAAGCAAACCGCCTGCAAGTGGGATGCCTGTGGTGGTAAAGAACTGAAAGCCGTTACCGATGGGAGATAGATTTACTGCCATTATTAGTCCTTAGTTAAGCCGCCGTAAGGATTCAGCGCTTCTTTTGCGAATCCTTCTTTGTTAAGTTTTTGCATCCATTGCCTGCCAAAATGCACAGCGGGAATTGAAGCGCCACCTGTCATTGCTGCAAGTTTAGCCTCGCCAGCACCAGCCAAACCTTGTTTAGCCATGTCAGCCAACATACCGCTATATGTGTTTGAATAATTGAATGTGCCTGTTTTTGGCATACCAATTTTGCTTGTAATCAAACCCAATTCCATCACATCTTGCATAGCCTCTGGCGACAGAGTTTCACGCAAAACAGACTTGTGTTGCTTCAAAAACTTGGCGTATTGCTCTGGAGTTAAGTTGCGACCGCTTGCGTTTACAGCAGCGTTCTTTGCTCGTTCCAATTCGCTAAAAACAATAGATTGATTGGCAATATCATCGCCTCCAAGTTCTGCTTTCATGCGTCTGATAGCTTCTGGCGTTCCACCAGCCACATATTTCTTGTGGAACTTTTCAGCATTAAGGCTTTCACCTTGGGATGTTGCTTCTTCCAAAGTGCCTGCTTCTTTGACCGCAGCACGATATGCTGGATTAGATTTAAGAACTTCAGCACGTTCACGCACCAATTTACGGGCATTGTCAGCCAATGCTTTCAATTGGATAGCTTGTGGGCTACCTGTGTTTTCGCCAAAGATAGGCAAATTTTCTAGTTCTTGACGAACAATGTAAGCAGCAGCCCTCGCGTTGCCGTTTGAACTTGAGCGCATTTCGTTTGCCAAGTTGGTACGCAATGCCTCATATGCCTCAAACGTTGGATTGGCGTAGAATTGGTTTAAATCTGAAGAAATAGCAGGAGACAAGTGGCTTGTCTTCAATTGTGAAGTCAAGTTCTTTTTAATGTTTGCATCCAAACTCTGAATGTCAATTGGGAACTGACCGCCATTGGCTTCTTGCAACGCTTTGTATGCTTCACTAATTGCTTGTGTCCGAACTTGGTCTTTTGCAGCCAAGCCGTTAATCATGTTTTGACCCAATTCAGACGCATCAGCATTCGATGGAATGTCAGGAGCATGACGCTGTTTAGACATTTCAAAAGCATTTAAAACCTGAACTGGTTGTTCATTGAAATGACCGCCAAGGGCTTCAGTTTCTCCACGTTTATTCCATTCTTGTGAATATAGCTGTGTGTCGCCTGTGCGTTGTCCTGTTGTCAAATTCACGCCATGCTTTTCTTCCAAAGCGCGGGTTTCCAACGCTGGAATGTTTACAGATTGAACTGGTTGGCTTTGAATGTGCGCTTGAAGTTCTGGCGATGCAGTTGACAAAGCAGAATCAATGTTGCCACGCAAGACATTTTCAGGCACAGCCGCAGCCGAACCACCAGATTGCATTGCACTTGTCTGACCACGTTCAATTTTGACTGTTGGCAATTCAGCCTTCAGCTTTTGGAATCCTGCCTTCATTTTGGCAGGAGCGCCCATTTCTTGTTGCGTAGCAGGGCCAGCCAAAGGAGCAAAGCCAGCAGCTTCTGGAACACCAACAGGCGGCAACTTGCTTGCTTCAAAGGCTTGTTGAAGCCCTTGCATATATTCTTGACCTTTAGCTGTGCGTGGTTGATAGGTCATTTGATCCATCAAGTTTTTAGCTTGTTCTTCACCAGCTTGAACACCTTGTTGAGTACCAAACTTGCCAGAACGAGCAGCCGCCACCGCACCTGTAACAGCAGCCAATGGAGCAGCCACAGCGCCTGTCAATGCACTCAAACCAACTTCACTAGCGCCTTGCATTTTCTGACGCATTTCAAAGGCAGTTTTGATTGCATCGCCAACAATGCTGCCAGATTGTTGTTTTAGTTGAGCAGGAGTTGCCGCAGGCGTAGCTTCCCACAAGTCAGCAATAGTTGAGCCTTGTGGTTGTTGAGCCATTGGCTCGTTGATTTCAATGCCGTTTTTGTAGGTACTGAATGATTTTTTTTTGGGCGCAATAATGTCAGAAGTGCCACCTTTAGGCTTTACTTCTGGTTCACCCCAAAGGTCAGCGACTGTTGCCATTATTGTGTTAATCCCATTTGTTTGAGCAATTTCACACGGTTGCCAAAGTCAGCGATTTCAGCCTTGGACATTCTGGCTTTCATTCTAGCCACATCCTCTGGCGTTGCCTCTTGGAACAAGCGTGGATCAGCCACTTGGTTGAACACATTGAGTTTTTCTTGATATTTGGCAGAATCTTGTGCAACAGGAGCAAGGAACTGAGCTTTTGCTTGATTCATCTTTTCGATGCCAATCATTTGGTTTGAAATTTCCTTAATTGCATTCTCGTTTAATTTCTTGTTTGGGTTAGCAATTTCAGCCAAAGCCCTTGCAGCATCAGTATTCCCGCCAGCCATAGCCAACAACGCAGAGTTTTTAGCCAATTCTTCTGTTGATACTTTTTCAGCTTCATAAGCAGAAATTCCAACTGCGTTAAGAATACCAGCAGCCAATTCTTTACGAGCGCCACCAGTTCCAGTAAACGCATCAGGGGCAAACTTCTTGATGTTTTGGAAAATGGCAATTCGTGGCTGTGCTTGCGTTGCGGCTTTTTGTGTTGCTTCCCAATCTGAACTTGTCACTGCATTTGCAGATGTAGCCGCAGGGGATAAAGCAGTTGCCAAACGTGGCTTGTTCTGTGTTTGCTGGCTTTGTGGCCCGACAATGTATCTTGTGCCAGGCGGCAAACCAGTTCCATCACCTTCAACAGCAACGGCTTCAGTTGTTGGTGGCAATTGAGTTTCAATGCCAAGACCTTGTGGAGTACCAGGAGCAACGCCAGTAAGCATTTGATTACCCATTCCAACTGGAACTTGCTGGTTTCCAGTATTAAGCATTTGAGCTTGTGGGTACAATTTTTCCAATTGTGCTTGGGTACTCATACCAGTAGCCAATTTTTTAGCTAAGTAAGCACGAAGTTCAGTTTGTGTTCCATTTTCTGGCAAACCAAACAACGCTTGTTTTACAGCACTTTCAGGGCCGCCAGCATTTGTAATCAATTCAGAAACATGGTTTTTGATTTTGTCAGCAGATAAATCTTTGTCTGATAAAAGCGTTTGAATACCTTGAACAGCAGTATTTGTATGCTGCAACATATTTTCAAGTTGAGCCTTGTTTGTACCAATTTGAGCTTGTTTCACATCCTCTTGTGCTTTTTGAAAAACCAATGGATTTATTTTTTGCGCTTGCTCAATTTCCATTTGTGCTTTTTGCAAAGCCAAAGGATTTAACTGTTGAGCCTGCTGATATTGTTGCGCGTTTTGAGCAAAGTTAAGCATTTCACCAAGGCTCATGCCTTGGGGTGGCTTAACGCCTAATGCAACTGGTGTGAAATCTGCCATGATTATTCCTTATCCCAAATTTGCATCAATAGATTGAGGAACTACAGTTCCATAACCTGTGGGAGTTTGAGTTTGAGGTTGTAACAAACTTGACAAAAGATAAGAATTTGTTGCACCTGTTAACCCGCCACCAATTGCGTTAGCTGTTCCAACTTGACCAGCAGCTTGTGCAGAACCAGCGTTTTGAATTGCATTTCCAATATTTGCTCCTGTTTGCGTACTCATTTGACCAGTTTGACCAAGTGAAGTCTGACCTAAACCAGCAATTGAAGCCAAAGTGTTGTAAATATTACTTCGTTGAGTTTGATAACGATTAAACGCATTTTGATATTCTTGACTTGCTTGACCTTGTGTGTAGTTTTGCAGGCCAGCTAAGGCATTGCCACTTAAAGCACCACCACCAAGGTTTGCTTGACGCATTGCTTGGTCTTGACCTTGTTGTAAACGGAAAGCGTAACCAGGGTCAACATTATTAGCAAAGTCTTGAGCGTTAAATTGATGCTGAAGATAACCAGAACCAGTTTGTGTATCACCAACAGGATTGCCAGCTTGGTCGTAGGTTTGATATTGACCTGTACCTAAAGCACCAATGTTTGATAAAGCATTTTGCCCAGCAGCACGATAACCAGTTTGTTGCTGGTTCTGCGTGTCAAACATTTGCTTTTGCAATTGTGCTGCGTTGTTAGATGCCGCAGCTTGCGTATCTGCTGCGCCTTGTGCTGCATTAGCACCTATTAATGATGAACCTATCGTGGCTGCTGCTAAGTATCCCCAAGGCATATTATTTCTCCTGAATCAAGACTTCATCAACTTTAGAAACGTCTGTTTCATCCGTTGCATGAACACAAAACCACGCAGCGTCTTCTAACGCTTCAATCATGTGGTGAATTCCAGCCTTGATTTCAATGCAAGCTGGCGCTGTAAATTCTTTAACAAAATTATCAGTTCTGACAATGACTTTGCCTTTTGACAATATGCTTAGATGCGAATACTTGTGGGCATGGCTTCCAGCAATATAGCCCTTTGGAATGTGCATTTCCTTGGCATACAGACCATCAGAAAAATGATGTACCGTACCCAAATCACACTCAAAAGTGCCTTTTTTTTGTGCAAATAATTCTGTAACGTTCATATCATTGATTGTAATAGGGAACTTTAAAAGGTTTCCCATTTACAGTGATGTTTATGAAGCCAACAGGGTTAGCAGGCAATGTGGCAGAACCAGCCGTTGCAGTCGTTGCTGACGAAAAGTTAAGCAAGTTCAAAAAGAACTGTTGCCATGCCCTAGTTGGCCGCTTTGTCTGTCCGTCAAGGAACTCAGATTGCGGGTAAGGGTTAACTTGTGGTGATGAATAAAGACCGCTTGACATTAGTTATCTGCTCCACTCGATTTAAGGTTTGCAGACACAATCACAGCCTTAATCGGGTCTGTAATTGCCACTTCAAAGATACGGTCACGCGCCATGCCCAGCCTACGCCAAATGGCACGATTCTTGTATTGACCTTGTTTACCAATGCCAACCCAATATTCACGCGACCAAGTAGACCCACCGTCATTTGACCAGCGAAGCATGGCTTGTGGGTTTACGTTAGACGAAGCCGTACCAGTTGAGCCAGCAATCGCAATTCCAGCAATCGCAATTCCAGCCACGGCAGAACTGTTTGCGGTATTGGAAACACCAGAAAGACCAACGCCTGGCTGGAACTGAATCTGCAATTCATCAAAATATTGACGTTGCAAATCAGTCACCAAGTGTGGGCATCTGCGTAGCCTGCGAATCTCGCCGCCATCATCTGTGTAGTTTGTGGTGTCCAACAAATAAATTTTGCCGTTTTGCCAATCACCAACGTACACGTTTCCGTTAAAAGCAGCAGAGCAATTAGAACGATGGCGGTGATAAACGTTGTTTGAATCAACCCAAAGCCATTTGTGCCACATCGTTGTTGATGTGTCGTAAGCCCATGTAAGGTCAATGCTTGGGAAAGAAATCACATAGATTTCATGGCCTTCAAGCTGATAAGTGTAGGCAACGGCATCAGAAATGTTTTGATTTAACAAGCTGTTTTCAACTGCGTGAGTAGAAATGCGTGTTGGGGTATAGCCGTTCATCATCACAATCATGCCTTGACCACGACTATTGCGTGACAGGTAAGCAAACGAGTCACCCAATCGAGCCATTGAGTATTGAGCTGCAATGCCGTGTTGGGTAGAAGTGCCAGGGATGCGCTGAAATGGGAAAGGGTAAGCCCCTACATCAGTCCAAACTTCCGATGAATTTTCACCCAACAAATAAACTTCACGATGGTCAACAATCAATGAAACTAAATAGTCAGGCGCACCGTCTTTGCTGGCAAAACTTAGACCAGAACTAATTGGAGACAAAGTGTTTGTAGCGCCCCATTGCTGTGAATTAGGGCGGTTGTAAACAAAGTAGTTGTCAACAATATCAACCGTATTGCCACCGCTAAACGCACCGTCTGTGGCTGGCATTTGGCTGAAGTTCAGCAAATACATGGTTTCTGAAGCCACATATTGATTTGAACTTACAGTATATGTACCCGTTCCACCCGTTCCTGTACCCAAAGCAGTAATAATTGAGCCTGACACAACGCCAGAGCCTTGAACTGTTTGACCAAGATAAACAACACCACTAGCCACAGCCGAAATGGTCATTGTGTTGTTAGCAACAGCGTAAGTCAAACCAGTAGGCGTTCCTGCCGTAGTGGTTACACCTGAACCTGTTGCAGTTGTTGACAATGTGAATGTCGTTGTACCGTTAGTTGCAATGATGTAGTAAGTTGTTGGATTTGAATACCCAGTAATTGAGCCTGTGCCGCCGTAAGTACCACTGATTGTGATTGTTTGACCAACAACCAAAGTAGTTCCAGCAGTAGTACAAGAAAACTGACCAGCAGTTCCCGTGATAGTTACACCACTCAAAGTCTGACCAATTGAAGCCGTAACAGTAGCGCCAGCCTGAACACCGTTCATGGTTTGGCTTGTCACGGTCTGAGATTGATTGACCGTGTAAGTGCCTGTGCCGCCAGTACCAGTACCCAATGCAGTAATAACGGTGTTTGGCAACATACCAACACCAAAAATCTGTTGACCAACACCAATAGTGCCAGATTGAATTGACGATACAGTTAATGTAGTGCTAGACACAGAGCCAACAAAATTGGTCACTGGCAGGCTGTTAATATGCCATGTGTAACGGTAAGAACCATCCACAATGTATACGCTTATGCCATTATCGGAAATGCTCACACGGCCTGAAGTTGAGTTCAAGAACCCAATCAAAAAATATGAACCAGTTGTGTTAATCGCATAAACGTATGGCCCAGAAACGGCAATCATCAACTGACCGCCTGAAATGGTACGCATACCGCGTACTTCTTGTTGTGGTGGTAGTTGAACGAATTGTGTAAGGCCAGGAGTAGGGTAAAGCGCAACAATGCCACGTTCCCCCGCTTGTTTCATCGGGTCAATCTCACCAAAAAAGTTAATCAACTCTTGAGCATCTTGGTAGATGGATGGAGCTTCATAGCTTGGCCCGATAAAACCAAAATCTGCCATAGATTACACCGAAGTTACAGTTTGCCAAGCAGAACCGTTATAAACACACAATTTACCCAAAGTGCTGTCAAATACAATATATCCAGCCGAAACTGTTAAAGCATTTTTTTGAGTTGTGGTTACAACAGGCAATCCTGCGCCATTTGTTCCATCTAAAACCATTGACATTTATATATCTCCTTTAACCAATACGATACCAAGTGGTGTTTGTTGCACGATAGATATATTGTGCGCTTCCACCAAGTACCAATGAATTGACCGCTGCCACAATACTTTGACCTGAGTTAGCCGAAACCGTGAGCGCTGTGATGATTTGGCTAGAGCTAAATCTAACAGTCATGCCATCAGCAGGGGAAGCAGGCATTGTGATTGTTCCTGTTGCCAACGTACCAGCAGGGTTCATCACCAACGTTTGCACACCAGATGCAAATGTGTAACTAAAACCAGTTGTAGGCGTTTGGTAGTCGTAGGCTTGAATCAAGCCGTTTGTTCCGTCAATGATTGCCATGATTATTGTCCAACAGGTGTTTCAACAGGTGCTTGTTTAGCGGAAGCAGCTTCTGCGGCTTGTTGAGCCAGTGAAGCGTTGTATGCTTCCAACTCAGCGCCTGAGAGTTCAACTTCTGTGGTTTGACCAGTAGCAAGGTCAACGATGATGCGTGTAGGTGTAGTCATGGTGTTTCCTTATTCGTAGAGGATGTTGATTGAACCAGCGTCAAAAGTGTCTGTGCCGTTTGCTGTGGTAATGCGTACACGGTCTAAAGTTCCACCAACGGCTATGCTGCCACCGTTGATATTTGCCCTTCCGTTTGTATTATTAATCACTCCACTGCCCACCCATGTGTTAGAGGCAATTAAAGTCAGTACAAAATTTCCGTGATTGCTATCGGATGAGTTAGATGTGTTTGTTAAATTAAAAAATGTTGAATTATTGTTTACTGTAGTAGCGCCTGCATTTAACACTACTGCATTTGACCCTGTGTAGCCGCTTGTTAAAACTGACCCTGCGCCTACTTGAAGCACCACGTTAGCAGTGCCGGTAGTGCTAACACCATTAAACATCACAGTAATACGTTTCACCCAAGAAGGAATGCCTGCGAAGTCAATTGCAGTGCCTGACGTAGACGCAACAGCAGTACCAGAAACAATGTTTGTTGATACGCCTTGCACAGCCATAGTTCCAGTTCCAGCAGGAACAGTAACAGTATTTGTGCCAGCAACAGCAGGAACGGTAAGCGTTACAGTGCCGCTTGTGTCTCCAGATAGAACAACAGAACTCATATTATTTCCTTAAAGAATAACCCAACGGCTACCGCTTGGGATTGTTACGGCTGTGCCGCTTGCAATTGTGATTGGGCCAACACTACTTGCGTTACGACCTGAAGTGATAGTGTAGTTTGCAGTAACTGTTTGCTTATTTTCAAACAAACAATTATTTGCACCCATATAGGCGGCAGTTGTTTGGCTTGAACCATCAGCAAACGTCAAACCATTTGGTAATACAAGTTTAGCAATGCTGACGTTTTGGCTTGCATCAATGTTGACAGCATTTAAACCGCCTGTTTGCAACGCCAAAGTTGTGCCATTCAGAATTCCGCTTATTGAAGTTCCGTTGTATGTATAGGCGTTAACGTCATTAAGCCATGCAGCAAAAATAACCGTTTGATTGTCAATAAAAGTTGTTGATGCCATAAAAATTCCTAAATGAAACCTCCGCTGAGTATCCAACCCGCGTCTTTGCTGCGCCCTGTAAGCAACGAATCAGGATAACGAGCCACTTGCAATGGTTTCATGTTTGTGCGCTTCAATGTCGCTTTTGCTTGTGCAGCGTAAGCGTTAATCATTTGAATTTGCGTAGGATTGTTCTTGCCGTACATAGGCATCAAACGCTCTGCCAAACACCAACGCAAAGCCATTGCATAACCTTTAGGCAGCACAATGTCGTCATACAAGGTTTCATAACGGCTAAAAATCGAGTTTGCAAACAAATGCAACTCGCCTTGCGCTGGATTAGGCCAAACAAATAAATTACCTGTATCTGCGTTTGGATTGAAGTAAATCGCTTTTGGCCAAGGACCGTTTAAGGTCTTCAAGCCAATCATTTCATAGTCTTGGAGAGCCAAAACAGAGATTGGATAATCCAAACCACCACCAGTAATCGCCTGACCGTTAGATGTAGTGTTTACCCTAACAAAAGCAGAATCAATGCTCAAAGGCTTTTGATAATAGGCTGTGATGTTTGTGGCTGCTGCTGTCTGTGGAATGTTGACGCGATAAGTACCAACTTCATTCACCTGACCGCCTGCGCCTGTGATGAATTCAACAATCTTTGTGCCAGCAGCAATCCCAGTACCACTTAGGGTTTGCCCTTGAGCAACAGCACCAGTTGTAAGACCCGTGACAGTTAAGACTGTCCCCATGATTGAGCCTTGGAATGTAGCGCCAATAAAGTTAGCGGTACTGGCTACGGGTCCAATTGTGTATTGGGTTTGGCCTGAAATTACAGGAAAGATGATTTCCTGGAAATTAAAAACCATCATGTCCTCATTTGACCATTGGTCAATGAGGTCGTTCATCATGTCAAAAGCGTCTTGGGTAGCATCAGGCGTGGGTGTTTCACCAGCTTCTAGTGCGCCAATGTCTTTTAATGCCCTGCTAATGATTTCGATTGGTTGTGTCATTTATCACCCAATGTAAACACTTGCGGAACCCAAGGCGGTAAGACTTCTCGCTTTTCCAAAGCAACTAGCTGTTCCTGTAGCCTAGATTCTACGATGTTTTGACCGTATTGGATAGCTTCATCTTTAATCCAGCCAACAATCATTTCTTCAGTCACATCTTCAAACGCTACACGCAAAACAGGGTCACCAAACTTCCAATAGCCTTCTGTATCAACAGATTTTTGACCATCATCAGCCAAGACATGATATTTGGCTTCTGTGATTAGCCCGTCTTTTGCAGAAACAGATGTAATTTTCCAAGTAAACATGAATTTCCTTACAAGATAACCCAACGTGAACCGCTGGAAATCGTTACTGTTTGACCTGTTGCCACAGTCATTGGGCCAGCAGACATTGCGCTTGAACCAGATGGAATTGTGTAGCTTGCAGACACTGTTTTGCTGTTAATCATAATTCCGTTGGTTGCATTGACCAAAGCACCTGTTACCGTACCTGTGGCAGTAAAGTTAGTGGAACTTGTCGTTCCTGTGCTTGGGTTGTATTGCAGTTTGGTTGACGATACGTTTTCACCAGTGATTGAACCTGTCGTTGCACTTGTGAACGTCAAATAACGGGTTGCGTTTGTCGTGGTGTCATCAGTAATCGTGATGCCAGTTACAGGCGCAGCCGCCCAAGATGGCACACCAGAAGCCAAGGTCAAGATTTGACCGTTAGAACCAGCCGCCAACAAGGTTGTAGAGCCTGAACTTGTTTGATACGGCAAAGAACCAGCAGCACCACCAGCAATGTTTGTGGCTGTGGTGGCGCTTGTCGCTGTTGCCGCATTTCCACCAATCGAAAGGCTTGAAGCCGTACCTGTCAAACCCGTACCAGCACCAGTGAAGCTAGTTGACGTTAAAACACCCGTAGATGGGTTGTATTGGTACTTGGTAGAACTGGTGTAGATAGTCGATGCAGAACCGCTTGTGGCGCTTGCAAACAACGGATAGCGAGTAGCTGCGGTGGTTGTGTCATCAGATAAAGTTACCGCGGTGGCTGGAGTTGACCATGTTGGCAAGCCAGAACCGCTAGAAGTCAAAACTTGACCGCTTGAACCTGTTGAACCGTTCAAAGATAAGTTTGTGTTTAAACGCAAATTTGTAAACGTACCAGCTGCAGCGGTCGTTGCACCAACAGCCACATTGTCCATTGTTCCAGCAGTTGCTGGATTAATTGTTACCGTTCCTGTGCCTGATGGGGCAAGACTGACGTTTTTGTTTGATGGATTTGCCAACAAACCGCCATTTACAGTAACGTTACCACTACCACCGCCATCCCAATTCAACAAAGATGTGCCACTAGATGTGCATAAATTACCGCCCAAAATAGATTGTGCGTAATAATCTTGGCTGACAAACTTTGTGTTTGCAGTAATTGTTGAACCAGTAATTGTGTTTGGTGTTGTGCCACCAATTACGGGGGGGCTGGACAAATCAAGTGTGCCGCCCAAAGTCAAAGAGCCAGAACTTGTAACCGTACCTGATAAAGAAATGCCAGAAACCGTACCTGTTCCGCTAACAGATGTGACTGTGCCAACTGTGGGTGTATTCCATACTGGCAAACCTGAAGAAAGCGTCAAAACCTGACCATTTGAACCAGCCGAAAGCATTGCGGTTGTTCCGCTTGCTGACTGATAAGGCACAGAACCAGCAGCACCACCAGCCAAATTTGTTGCTGTCGTGGCTGTCGTGGCAGAAGTTGCACTTGTTGCAGTAGCTGCATTGCCGCCAATAGACAAGCCACTTGCTGTACCCGTCAAACCTGTGCCAGCGCCATTAAAAGTTGTTGCAGTGATGGTCGTGCCAGTTACAGCGCCAGCCGTTGTGCCGCCAATGGTTGTTCCATTAATCGTGCCGCCAGTAATAGTAACAGCGCTAGCGTTTTGGGTTGACATAGTGCCAAGACCAGAAACTTGCGCGTTTGAAATTGCAATGTCTTGGTCTGTAAGGCTAGTTAATTGGCCTTGCGCGTTAACAGTGGCCGTGACAGTTTTTGACGCAGAACCTTTGGTCGCAGCTGTAACGCCAGTGTTTGTGATACTGAACGTGTTGGCTGAAAGGGTCAAGCCTGTGCCAGCAAAGTAAGTTCCAGTGCCTGAAAACTGCACAAATGTGATTGGCGTGACGTTAATCGTGCCAACATCAGCAGATGTGGAAACCCAACCAGTTTGAGCTTGGTTGCCATCCAGAATAATTGTGTAAGCGCCTGGCACTTCTGCCCACACATCCATGTCCACTGCGCGAGTCCAAGCCCCAACCGCAGCAATATAAATGCCGTTTGTTGGGGTGCTAGTCTGATTTTTTACTAATACTCTGTCGCCTGCAAGTGTCGTATAACCGTCAATAGTTTGAAGGCCAGACAACGTAATGTCTGCTGTTGTTGCGCATTTGACAGCCTGCTTAGGGTTTAACCCTTGGGCAATTGCGTCAACATACGCTTTATTGGCAATGTCAGTGTTCCCACTAGGCGAAGTTGTTATCTGACCTGTGTTTGTCAGAATATTGGTAAAAACACCCGTAGAAGGTGTAGTCGCACCAATTGTGGTGCTATCAATCGTGCTATTAGTAATCGCCAAGCCTGATTGACTTGGATTTACGGTAGCGTAAAACGGCTGACCCTGACCAATAAAGGTATTAAACGTATTGTCTAAATTAAACAGCGCCTGAACGGGCAGGATGTTTTGGTCTATTGTCTTGGCAGGGTCAGCCATAAAACCCCTTTAGGATTGGTCAGCAGCTGCAGTAACGTACAAAAGACCTGTAGCAGATGCGCTAATGGCGGTCAGATAATACGGTGTCGTGGGAGTGGCAAGAATCAGCGGACTTGTCATGCCAGCAGGCAAAACGTAGTCAGCAGGTGTGCCATCCGTGGGCAATACGGCAGCGCCAGGATCACTTGGGCCCCATTTCACAGCGATTGGCGATGTGCCAGTGTTGAGAAACGAGGTGTAGTTGATCTGGTCATTCGTATTGTCGTCAATCAATACAGCAGCGTGAGAGCTGCTGGTTACTGACAAGGCATAAGTCTTGCCAGCGTTGCGTTGTACGGTTGAGCCAGCCATGATTAGACCGCATTAACAGGTGCTGGACCTTCCAAGCGTGTCACTTGGATGGTGTAAACGCCAGTGGCAGGAGTTGCAGGCGATGCTGTCACGTTACCGAATTGCACAGACAAAACGTTGGCGTTCAAACAATCACATTCAGCAATGATGATGCCAGTGGTTTGAGTACCGTTAAGACCCAACAAAACAACGATGTCAGTTGTTTGCAAGCCAGGCACAGAAAAAGTCTGAGCAGCGGTTGTGTTGGCAGCTACAGCAACAGGCGCAAAAGTCGGTTGGATGTAGAAGGTCTCGTGGGAATTCCCACGGGTGATGGTTGTAGAAGACATGATTTCTCCTGAAAGAAGTAGGTTTATTGTACGTTAAAAAAAGAAAAGGCCACCCCTTTTGAGAGTGGCCCGTTCTTATTTCATCCAAAT
>JGI24890J29729_1001048_pt1 | contig 13731 bp, 21 predicted proteins | sample FreactcultureFD7_FD_29729 | JGI IMG/M metagenome (IMG submission 29729)
AGCGTTGATTGAGCCTGTGCCGCTGTATCCGCTTGAGTTAATACCAACAGTAGCGTAGTTGGTAGACGCCGTTCCTTGGTCGTTATACGCAATGAACTCAGCAGAGGCTTGAGTACCCGCACTGGTGTTTTGAATGACGTTTTGGAAGTAGCTGTTTACGCTAGTCTGCGCAGACTGCACAATGCCTGTATCGCTGAAACTCAGGGTGCCGTAGTTAAATGCGCCTAAATTGGATGAACCAGAAGTTGCCGCTGTAGCAGTAACCGTCGAAAATACACCTGCACCGCTAAACGTGGACGCCTTGACCCAAGCAGTAGTGGCTATGTTATAAACAATTTGAGCCNCTTCACCAACCGCAATCGTTAAGCCACCAACCGTCTGGGCGTAGCCGCCAGTCGTGCTGTTAATGACCGTATAAGTCTTACTTGAAGCGGGCAGAGTCACCGTGCGCGTAGCAGTCCGAGCGCCAGACAGCAAAATAATCGCATACTGGGCCGAAGTGCCCGTCAGGTTTGTACCCGAGCTAGTGGCCTGTGTAATGGTCAGCGTGACGTTGGCATCAGTGGTTAAGTTCTGAGTACCTGCAACCGCCACATCCAAAATGGACGATACGCCGTTGTTAACATCATCGCCCCAAACCGAAACTTCTGTGCCATCTACTGGCTGGATCAAGGCCAGCAACGAGGTGTAATTAATTGCCATAGTAGTTCCTTAATTCTTCACTTGCGTCCAAGTGCTAGTCTGAGTGTCATTAATTTGCGCCCACGACACCGACTGAGTATCGTTGATATTTTGCCAGTTTGGAGTCTGGTTGTCATTAGTATTTGACCATGTTCTGGTCTGAGAATCATTAATTTGTGACCAGTTTGGCGTTTGGTTGTCTGATATCGGGTTCCACTGCAGCGCCCCCAAGAACGAATCCGCAAGTGTTGCCGTCTCAATTACATTTGCCAGCATCACCAAATAAGCCGACCAAGTATCCAAAACCGTAGCCGTCTCAGTCACCGCTACCTGCATCACATTTGAGGGCGTTACAGTTTCCGTAATAGTCGCCGTCTCAGTCACCGATACCAAAATACCGTTCGATCCAACCACCGTGTCCGTCACAACTGCGGTCTCACTCAGCGTGTTATTGTAAATCTGACCGCCAAACGAAGACTCTGTAACCGTAGCTACCTCAGTCAGCGTAGGATTAAATATCGCCTGAACAGCCTCAGAATCCGTAATAGTCGCCACTTCAGTCACAGAAACGCCCATGACGTTCGATGGAGTAACCGTATCCGTTACCACTGCGGTCTCACTGACCGCCATGTTCATGGTCAAAGTGTTGGATGTGCTATCCGACACTGTAGCGGTCTCAGTTACAGAACTTGCATAAACCACTGTCCCAGTCTCAGAATCCGTTACCGTAGCGGTTTCGCTAACCGCCATGTTCATCGTCAACGTATTGGACGGAGTATCTGTAACAGTCGCCACCTCAGTGACGCTCATGTTCATCGTTAGGGTGTTAGTAGCTGTATCGGTCGCAGTGGCTGTTTCGCTCACGGCAACGCTCATCACATTAGACGGCGTTTCAGATTCAGTGATTGTGGCGGTTTCACTGACCGCGCTGGCATAAACAACTTGACTCGACTCAGAGTCGGTCACCGTAGCGGTTTCAGTTATTGCGTTTGAGAAGGACTGCTGGGCTGATTCAGAGTCCGTAACGGTGGCTGTCTCAGAAGTAGAGTTATCGTAGACCGATCTACTCCAACCGGCCTGACCCCACCATCCTGACCCCCAGCCGCCCGTTGCTGACATGGGTTAAGCAGCCGCTAGGTCTGCCTCTGGGAACCAAGTTTGCTGTGAATTACCTTGTGCATCTACCCATTCAACTAAATAGGTAATATTGCCAGACGAATCAATCGTCATGGCCTGCACTGGGCCAGTGGGAACAGTTGCCACTAGCTTAACCTTATCGCCAACTTTAAAGTTTGCAGCCATTTTTAGTCCTTAACAGTTCGCCGACCAGACTACATTGAGCACGTCACCGCTCAAAACAGAGCGTGAAGAAGCAAAACTGCCTGCTGAGAACAGTGTGCCCGCTGTGCCGCCAATCGTGTTGTTGGTCGTCAAGAAAGCGCCTGCTACCGTATTTGTAGCGTTAATGTTAAACGCAGTAGCCGAAGTGGAAATAGTACCAGTGCCAGCAGTTCCCGCGCCGCCGCCAGAAGCAGTAGCAGAACCAAAAGAAGCCGCAGGACGTGTAGCGTTAGAGTAGCCAGTGATTTCAGTCCAACCTGAGTGCGACGACATGGTGTCAGCAGCGTTATAGGTGGGGGTCGTTGCACCGTTCACCAAACCCAAGTACCAAGCGGCAGTGTAAGCAGAACCGGCAAAATACTTGTTCAACAAATCAGTTTTACCAACGTTCACCACCAAGTTGGGGAAATGCTCTTCCCATTTCAGGTTGCCTTCAGCGTCATAGCAAGTAGCCGTAAAACGCCCAGTAATGCGCATTTCCTCGTCAAGACCAGAGCCAACGGTAACCGAAGCTGTAGGAGCGTCTTGGACGTTCAGTTTTTCAGTGCTGTTCATAAAAGTCCTTATGCGCTACGAATCAGCGCAGTTGAGTAAGTGTTGGCAGGCATGGTCACCGTAAACGAAGTGGTGCAGGTTTTATCTGAGCCAAAGTCAATCACGGCAATCGAAGCGTTCGATGCGGTAGCATCATAAATCAAAGCACACCGAGCAGTAAAGGCGGCGGGGTTCCAAACCACATTGGCAAAGTTAACGTACGCCACGCTGTTCGTTGCGTCATAGCTAATCGTCACGCCCGTCATGGTTTGACCGCCAGCGGTGTATCCTGTGCCTGTAACTTCGTTGACGCTGGTATACGCAGTAGTGGCAGGGTTTAAATTGGCGTTCCCGTTGTATAGCGCCATCTTGAGGGTATCGGTCGCCAAGTTGAACTGCCCGTTGTACAGCCCAACCTTGAAGCTCGTCGTTTGACCTTGTAGGATAGACATCTATTACTCGACCTTCTGGCGATACTGCCCACTGCGAAAAGCATCTTGACGTTCCAAGCCGTCACCCAGACGTTTAGCTTGTGCAAGCGCTTCGTTGTACTTGGTGTTATACAACTGAACTAAGTCCTGTTCACCCTTCATAAAGGTGATGGCTTCAACCAAAGTGCCATAGAGCAGCGCAGCATCGTAATTGTCACCAAGCCAAGTTTGGCCGGTAGTTTGATTTAAGCTGGATGCGTTGGGAACAGTAATGGCAAACCCACCGCCAGTGCTAAGGCTAATAGATAAAGAATCCCCCACGGCATAGCCAGACCCTCCGGTTTCTAGGGTAACAGAAGTAACAACACCCGTATTGCCAACCACAATGTTTGCAGTTGCACCAGAGCCCGTACCGCCAGTCAATGCTTGGTTGTAGTACGTGCCAGCAGGATAGCCCGAACCAGCCGTAAACGTTCCGTTCAAGCTGGTAATGATGCCGGGGATAATTGATGGTGGATAGAAGAAATAGTGCAGCTCCACACCGTAGTTTTGATCTGGCGTTGGGCCAAGCATGAACGACAACTCGTTAGGCGCGGCAGATTGAGGGCCAAAAATGGCATAGTGCGTTGGAAACCCTGACACGCTAGGATAGGGGAACGCTTCACGGATAAAGTTAACGTCCTTGTTTAACAAGTAGTTGTAGCCGCCTTGAAAGGCTACTGTGCCCGATACCGTACCTGTGTTTACTACGCTGAGCGTGATGTTGTTGCCGTTGATGCCATAGACGATTGCACCCGACCCAATGCCTGTGCCTGTAACGTTTTGTCCAATTGCTACGCCGCTGTTGCTGGCCACAGCAATCACGTTTGTACCTGAAGTCCCCGTAGCTGTCGTAGACGCAAGCGAATATGCTGCCAAAGAATAAGTAGACAAATAATCAGCCGGAGCAGAAAGGTAAGGATTCGTAGAACTAACAGTGCCAGTAACATTCTTGCGAAGCGACGGAAACTGAATTTCATTGTAAATCCGCTGTTCAGCTTGCTCAATGAACGTGTTGATGTCTACCGTAGAAAACGTGTTCTCGGTATAGTCTTGAACGGCAGTGACAAGCTGATAGTAGTTCATGCCATCGGGCCTCGAGCGTACAGACCTTTAGTAGCGCAGCCAGTGCCGCGCAGCCGAACGCCGTTGCCTTTAACGTCGTTTGCATCTGGATCACCCATGCTGACACGGGGAACATTAGGAATGCGAGGCGACAACTCACCAGCTTTCAACGTATTAGGATCAATTTGCTTGACCTTCTTGGCAGCTTCGCCGTGAGGCTGAGCGTACTCCTCTGCGGAGCCCACTTCTTTGCCCATTTTTTTGTGGGAAAAATTAGCCATTATTTGCTCCCGGGTTTTTGGTTGTGAGCACGAGCCAGGTTGCGACCGACTTGTTTCATAGACAGACTGGTCACGCCACCCTTGGCAAATTTGGTGGGCTTCTGACCGGGATGGTCATGCTTTTCGTGTTTGCGGATTTCGGTGTCCGCAATCTTCTTAACGGTTTTCTTTTCCATCTCAGGCTCCTAAGTAGTCGCAACACTGACTGTACCAACAGCCGTTGCAGTAGTCAAATAATTTGGGGTCAATGCGTTATCAAACAACGTGGCCCCACCGATGGGGTTCCACCCCCACTGGATGTCTCTTGAACCGCCAGAAGGGAAACCCAACGGATCTGGCCCAGAGGCGTAATAGCTGCGATCAGGACGCGGGTTACGCAGACCTTGCGGATCGTCCACAGGGAACTCGCCCAAGTGCAACTGCGGTTGATCTGGATCCCAACAGGTTGGGCACACCAACAACTCGTAGTTCTTGCCTTTGATGACTTCGCGACGCAAAACCTTCAATGGGTACCGAAAGTCGCACCGATCGCACTCGGCAATCGCATTCTTACCTGATGCGAACCTGTTGCCCATCAGTAGCTATTCCCAATGTACATTTGACGCGGCACAAAACGAACCGCCGCCTTTTCACGGTCTTCTTCCGCAGCCAACTGCCAAGCTTCATCATACTGCTGTTTGAGAATCTGAATGCGAGACGCAGTATCGGGCGCTGGGGGCAGCTTCAAAATCAAATAGTACGAAAGGCCAGCCACCATTGCGGGGAGGAACCGGAATGGAATGTCCATCACATTTACGCCGTTACCAGCGTCTTGAGTACGGCGCAGCCGCCAGTACGCGAACTGATACTGCTGCGCCCCATCGGGAATCGGCCACACGGTGACCGAAGGCAAGTACTGAATACTCACTGGGGCGGCAACGGCATGGGTTGTGGCGGTTGTGTTGTTCTGCCCCCGGGCACAGGTGTTGATCGTGTTGCCCGAGATGTACTGGTAAAAAATAATTTCGCTATCGATTTGCACAAAACCGTAAGCAGGCAAACCCACAGTCGAGGTCAGCGTAATGGTAGTGTCCGTTGCTGCAACTGCGCTGGCAACCGTGATCGTGGTGGGGCTTTGCTGCGCATCTTGACGGTTGACCAGTACCTGAATTGGACGTGCCTGCTGCAACTTGTTGGGCAGCGTAGCATAGGTAGAAACACTAATACGCGTGATGGTTAAGTCGGCTTGGTTGCTGGTGCTGTTGGCTTGTGTGCGAATGACGTGTTCCAGCAGATCCACCGTGTCTGATGGCAGCGCGTAGGTGGACTGGCCTTGCACGAGCGTGATGACCCCTTGATCCATAGTCCACATGTTGACGCCACGATTGGCCCAATCAGCGAACAGCAGATTAAGGGATCGACGCGCAGTGCGTAGATCGTAGCCCGAACGCAACTCAGAACCGGCACGCTCGAAAGCCTCCTCAATGATCTCGGTCAATTGAGGGTTGTAAACTGCCCCGCCAGACGTGACAAGATTAGCCATGATAGTAGTTCCTTAGCAGGTCGATTATCCCACCATTGGCATAGATGTTGAAGGTGGAATATCGATCTGAACTCATTCCGCTTCCACTCCCCGGGGAATCTCCTGGCGCAAAACTTCCATTGTAGTAAGGGCCAGTCTCTGTGTTTAAGTTTGTACCGAAGTCGGGATACGTGTACGTTACCGGAGCCGTATCAGTTGCATCTCCTGTTAATGGCGTGATCGTGACGCTAGGCACGCCAAGACTGGTAGCACTTGTTGTATCACTACTGACGGCAGAATTACCCATCGTGCCCGTCAACACGGGGTTTCCACTACTGCCCGTCAACGTACTACCGTCGCTCGTGGTCCCATAGGGGTTGTTGTTCGTGTTACCGTTGCTGGCGGTGGCGGTGGCAGTGTTGTTAGCCGTCGCAGGGTTGTTCGCAATGTCTGTAGCAAGCGTGTTTGTGCCGGACGTAATGTCATTAGCCAGCGTAGTGTTGCCTTGAGTAATGTCGTTAGCCAACGTAGTGTTGCCCGAATTTATCGCGTCTTCGAGCGTTGTGAAATCGTTCTGCGCGTTGTCTGCTGCTTGGTACAAGCCCTCAAAAGGGTTTGCATAAGTTGTCGGTGCGGCGGATTTATCAGGCGTGATACTAAACCCGGGGGTTCCGCTGGACTGCTGCGGCGCAGTCTGCGCTTGTTGGGGTGCTTGGTACGTCCAGTCTTGCGTTTGTGCTGTGTTCGCACCCCAGTTGCTGGCGATGTTACCTTGGATATTCTGGGCAAGTCCTGCTAAGCCGCCGTCATCGAAGTGCTCAACTGAACCGCCTTGGGCGAATGCTGGGCCACCGCTTTGCTGCGCTTGCGCAGGCATCTTAGATCCGCTGAATCCCGAACTCGTGTACGGCTGCGGTGCAGTCTGCGCTTGTTGGGGTGCTTGGTACGTCCAGTTGTCGTTCTGGCCGTTGCCGTTGGTGCTTTGATTGACGTTCGTGTTGTAACCGTTCATGCTGCCCATGCTGGCCCAACCGCCGCCGCCTTGCGGCCCCCACTGGGGCTGCTGACTGCCCATCATCTGAGGGCCACCCAAACCGCCACCATAGCCCGAGCCTTCGCCATAAGGGCTGAACGACTCTTGCTGTCCGTAACTGCTGCCAAACTGGCCGCGTGAACCTTGATAGCCAGACGAACCAAAGCCGGAACCGTAGCCCCCACCGCTTTGACCCCCACCGCCACCGACATCACTCAGCAGTTGTTGGAAGTCTGATGCAACTCGTCCGCCACCGCCGCCCATTACAGACCTTTGAGAGTTTTAGCCAAACGAGCTTGTTTACCCAATGTGCCAGAAGCCTTGGCTGCTTTAGCCAACTTCTTAGCGGGGATGGGTTCCCCTGCTTTAGCGCCTAACTTCTCACGAAGAGCGCCGGGATGTTTGATGGCTCCCGCGATCCAGTTCTTGGTCTTGCCGCCCTTGGCGTACATCTCGACATGGTTCGGATCATCCTTGCGGGTGATCGTCTTCTTGCCGGGCATTTTAGACGGGGCGATCGCCCCCATACCGCGTGAAGCCATCATGATTACCTCTCAGCAAATAGTGCCTTTGGTCAGGCCCTTTTTAGCAATGCCGTCAGCACGCGAGGAGGCAGAGCCGCCTTTCGCCATCTTCTTGACCTTGCCGCCTTTTTTCATACCAGTGCCGCCACCGGGCATGCCGGGAACAGTACCGCCACCGGGCAAGCCTTGAACGGGCGCTCCACCGGGAACACCGGCAACAGGTGCGCCACCTTGTTGCGAACGTGCAGCAGCCAAAGCTGCCAAAGCTTGAGGATTAACCCGAGGTGCGGGTCTGCGAATCATTGTTGCCATGATGGTTCCTTTAGGCTTTACCGCCACCGCACATAGCCTTCACGTGTTCGTGCTGCAGCTTGTGGCCAGCAGCGTGTTGCTTGAAGTGCTCGTGGTGTTGCTTATGGCCGTCGCCGCCATAATGCTTTTCCATGTGGTCAACATGGTGCATGTGTGAAGGGTTTTCTTCCTTCATGTTTTTCATGTCTTCGTGTTTCATGTCAACTCCTTATTTACGGGTTTTGCCGCCGCGCTTCATGCCGGTGGTGCTGCCAGCCATTTTAGGCTCCATAGCACGTGTGTGACCGCGTTCTTGAATGCCGTGTTCGCCGTAAGCACGTTTGCTGCCAGCAGGGACTTTGCCCATTTTAGAAGTAGTCATGCCTTTGCTTTGATCCTTGGTTTCAGTACCAACGGTATCTCCGCCCATAGCCATCTTCAAATGGTGATGAGCCATTTTCATGTGATGTTCTTTAGTTGCCATATCGCCACCCTTTGAGAATTTACGGCCTTTGTCAGCCGAGTTAAAGTCTTTTCCCACAGACTGTGGGATACCCACCTTACGAGCGAATGACGACGAATGTGCAACCGCCCGCATAAGATTATGCTGCTTTTTTGACACGCTCGGCATCATTTCTCCTAAAGTATTCTTTTTGCCAGTTGCAGTTTTTAGTCTGAGGTTCCGCCTTGCTCTTGCTTGGCATCACTTTGCCCCTTGCTGAAGAAGCTGGTCAATTTTGCCTTCCAACTTGTTAAAGCGCTGGTCAATGTGTTCAGTAATTTTGTTAAGTTCTTCATTGGTCACGTATCCTTTAGCGATTTCCTCGCGTGTACGGTTGAGCAAAAGCTCAATCCGTTTAAGATCATTAGACTTCTCTTTGAGAAAAAAGGCAACCATCCCCAAAACTAAGGATAAGCCGCCTGACCAGATCATGTTCGCATCCATTTCAGCACTTCCAAGCTTTTAAACTTTTATTGATCCGCGAATTTGGGTCTTTAGCAGTTTCTTTATACTTGTCCCACTTAGGAGAATCTACCGAAGCGTACAAGTATTGCGCAGCAAATTCAAGCAATGTAGGGTCATCCCTAAAATGCCCAAGTCCACGGTTGCAATGATTACACAACAAACCACGAACTTCACCTGTTTTATGGTCGTGGTCTACAACAAGTTTTGTTTCATCACCACAAATTACACACTGTTTAACTGTTGCTTTTAACTCTGCTAAAGTCTCATCAGAAATTGAATGCCTATATGCCCCACGAGAATTTGCATTCCTGTACTCACGCCTACAAGCACGGCACCAACTATCAAAGCCAGACTTTGTTTTATTATGCAAAGGGAAATTAACCGCGTCTAACGGTTTTTCCACTTTGCATCTGGTACAACTTTTGTTTAACAATTCCATGCCTTTAAAGACAACGCTTTGCGCGTGGGCTTTCCTTTTTCATCTTTCATTGCTCCTGGCATTCCGCTCATTCTGGCACAAAAAGAATCGCGACGGGCTGCATCTTTTTTTGTTTTTGGGTGTGGAGCAGGGGGCTTCAGATTCATCCCTTGCTTTTTGGCGCTGGCTCGCCCCTTGGCGTTCAAGCCGCCGTTGGGGTTCTTGCCTTCTTTGCGCGTCCATGCGGGTGTTTTAGCCATGATTAACCCACTGAGTTGGCTATTAAATAGCCACCAGCAAAGATGCTGCCAACAAACGGGCCGCCTGAATTTGACTTCAACTGAAACTGTATATCAGTTCCCGCTTCATGCTGGATTGGCACAGTATAGGGGATATTAAAAATCTGCACAAACGGCGACTGTGACAGCACGTTTGTGTTACCGCTATATGCTATTGGGTAACCATTGATGTTGTCTGCGGGGTTGCCTAAGTTGTATTTATTGGACTCGGCATAAAGCATGTAGTTGCTAGATGTAAAACCAATGCTGGCGTTGCCTTGTACGTACGACAAATAAAACGTGTACCCGTTAGGAACGGTAAAAATAGACGCTTGTGTCTGACCAATACCGGGGTTAATCTGGGCGTAAAGCACCGTGCTGTTCTTGCAAGTAACTGTGCCCGCATTAACACCATTGACGACATTCAGACCGTTGATGCGGAAATAGGAATTAACCGTTGTAACGCCGGTAGTGCCATTTAACGTAATGTACTCAGACAGCATGTTAAAGTTAGCATCCAACCCCATAACAAAGATAGTCTGGGTATCGGTGGTGCTAGACACCAAAGTCATTTGAACAGCAGATGATGGGTACACGTACGCACCGCCCGATTGCGTCAGACCTTCCCACAAAGGGCCAAGCGCGGTTGAACCAACCGCCGTGCTATACCCAAATATTTCAACTGGGTAATGGTAAGCAATGTCCCCCCGGCCAACTTGCAACTCAAAAGGCTCATGTTTGCCCTTGCGAGTGATGGAAGTGGGCGAAGAATTGCCGTAAAACGAAACTGAACTGACAGCCATAATTGATCTCCTTAGTTACAAAGAGGGGGCCGAAGCCCCCGGATCAATTAGTCAAAGTTACCGTAGGGGTAAGTGGTCAGCGTACCGATGTTGTTATCGGGCTGGGTGTAACGCAAAGTAGCGTTCAATTGGCCGGTGATTGAAGTCGCGGTGTTCAAAGCTGTTCCAACCAAAGCAATGGTCACCACAACTTGAGACAAGTTAGGCTGGTTACCACCTTGGTAAATGTCCGTAGAGGTGGCCGATTGGTTGGAAATTTGAGTGCCGGTGAAGGTAGACAGTGCTTGACGGCCAACAGCGTTAGAAGTCAAGGCAGCAGTTTGGAAATATGCAGCAGTACCGGCAGCAGCAGTGTAGTTGTTGCTAACCAAGAACTGAACCGAGGTCAGGGATGCAGAACCACCAGACACGGCAAATGCAGTTTGAATGTCCAACAGCACGTCATCCAAGTCAGAGCCGGTGGGCAAATAGAACACAGCGCCACGGTAAACATTGGTAGCGGTGTCAGCAGGAATGGTTTGAGCAGTGGGGGTGGCGGTTGCCGAGGGCACAAACACAGTGCCGTTGACGTTAGGGATGCCGTTTGAGGCCACAAATTGACCTGATGCGCCACCGTAGGTGGAAGTGCCAACCACTGCGTTAGCAATGTTCACATCAACGTTTTGAACCAATTGCGAATAACCAACGTTACGCAAAGCGCCAAAACGGTTGTCGCCCGAAAGGATTGGGCCGTCGAATGTACTGCGTGGCATGACAAATGTCCTTATGCAAAAGTTACCTTGTTAATCGTTGCATCGTCTGCTGGGCCAGTGGCAACAAGGTTAAATTCCCAGATGCGTCATAGTACCTTATTTGGCGGTGGTGTCAAGGAGTTTATTGGATTTTTTGAGGTTTTCCTCTTGCGTAATAACCCGTAGGTTCCACGGCACGTGTAGCCCACAAACAACATCTGAACGCAAAGGAACTATGTGGTCAACAACGTACTGCTCCCCTGTTGTTTGGGACATGGTTATTGCGATTTGATACAACTGTCTTATTTCTGATTTTTGTTTTCTGGTCAACCAAGGGGGTGTCGCCTCTCGGTGTTTTCTTCTACGTGCTTTAGTGTCTGCCCGTACTTGTGTTTTATTATTTTCTTTCCATGTATTGCGGTACTCACGCAATTGCGCTGCTGGTCGTGTCTTGGCTGCTGCAATCACTTGTTCTTTGTTTTCTAAATACCATTCATTTTTTTTGTCTTTGACTTCCTCACGCCTGTTGTACTCCTTGAAGTACTCAGCGCGGGTGACACTGGCTTTTTCCCACTCGACTTTTAAACATTCAACGCAGGACCCCTTGGTTTTGCGTGGGGCGATGTGCCCATGCTTGCACGGTTGCCCTGTGAAGTAATGGGTAGCACCCGTCCGTTTAGCTTCTTCGCGGGTTTTAGGTAAATTTGCGGTATCCATTTGCTGCTCCTGTGACTTAGTTACAGGTAACAGTATACACTCCTTTTAGGCAAAGAAAAGGCCCCGAAGGGCCTTTAAACATGGGGGTAAACCCTTGTTTTTAGTAGGAACTGAACACACCGAGGGGGTCAGACCAGCCGAAGCTGTAACGCTCACGGGACTTGTAACGGACATTGCCCGTATCGAAATCACCATCCATGGAGTTCTGCAAAGGAATCCGCTCGAAGTGCTTCAGGCCGTTAGGAACGTCAGTGGTCAAGAACCAGGTGTTGGTCGAGGTCAAGAAGTGGTTAACGGTGTAACCTTCAGGAATCGAACCGTTGTTCTTGATGGCGTTGATGTCGTTGTTGTTCGTACCAACGCGCAACTCGGTTTCGAGCAGACGGGTAGCAACGAACATCAGGCTTGGGGGAACCACCAACTTGCGGGGCTTAGCAGCGATCAACAGACCACGTTCGTCAGTCCACGCAGCGATTTGAATTACGGCTGCTTCAAGAGCAGTTTCGTTCAAGTCGGAGGGGGTAGCGAAAGTGTTAGCGTTAGTGCCACCGTTAACCAAGGGGTGAGCGGTAGAGAACAAAGATTGGCCGTCACCGCCGGTATAAGCAGCGTTGTAGCCATTGTTCAGAACCGAAGCAGCCTTGACTTGCTTGGTGTACGCCATAGCACGAGCCAGACCCTTGGTGTAACGAGCAGACAGGCTGTCGTACAAGTTATCTTCAATCGCTTCTTCAGTGATTGAGAAACCCAAGGCAATGGTTTCGTGGTTATAGCGAGCAGTCCAAGCTTCTTGTGCGTTGTCATAAGAAATCGCACTACCTTCATTCTTCACCGGAGCGGCGGAGAAGCCAGACAGTTTGGTTTCTTCTTCAAACGAACGTTCAGAAGTTTCGGTTTCATAAATTTCTTTATGTTCTTCACCGTAACGAGCGTACTCCAAGCCGAACAAAGCGTTCAGACCGGGGAGCAGTTCTTTAAGTAGTTGTGCGCGTGAAATAGCCATGTTAATTTACTCCTTAAACGCCAGAGCTGTTGGTCAAGCCTTGGAAACCTTGGTTCCACACGACTTTAACTTCAGGATAGCCAACAAACGAAATTGCAGTACCAGACGACAAAGTAATAGCGCTGGACACAGTAACGGTAGTGCCGCTAATGTTGGTCACAGTGATGTAGTTACCTTGAGCAGAACCAGTGCCGCTAGGAGCGATCAACTGCATACCGGCTTGGATGGCGCTGTTAGCAGCGGTCAAAGTCACGGTGGTGCTAGAGCCCGAAGTGGAGCCAGTAGCGGTCACAGTCACAGCAGTGTCAGGAACCAAACCAACCACACGGAAAGGCAAAGCAGTGGTAACACGGGTGTTGCCCGAAGTACCAGAGCTGACCACGCCACCAGACACAGCCATTGCGGAGTCACCAGTGTTGGTGTTGCCAGCATTGCCAGTCACAGCGTACAAGTTAGTGCCAACAAACGATTGGCTTGCATAACCAACGGTAGTGCCGGTGTTAGCCAAAGATGTACCTTGAACGGTCATCACAGCCTTAAACACAACACGTGGATCGTCGATCACATAAGCGGTGGCGTTGTTAGACACAGTGTTGGCGGGCCAATACTGAGCACGCACGGTTTGACCCGACGAGTTCACATATTCGCAACCAACAAAGATACCCAGAGTGCCAGCAACGGCAGTACCGGGAGACGAAGCGGCAGACATACCAGTAGCAACGACAGTACCGCCAGACAACTGGACGATATCGCCAAAGAACAAACCAGTAGAGTAGCCGGAAGCGATCGCAATAGAACGGGTGCTACCTGCATAAGGTAAGCCGCCTAGTTCATTGATCGCCGCAAACCCATAAGGGGCGGGGACGATAGGATAAGCCATTTAAAACTCCAAAAGTTATTTAGAACCAGAACCAAATGCGGTGCCCCGTGTCGAAGTAGATTTTCTATCCGAGAACAAAGGCATACGCGGATCTTGTTGACGCATAAAATTATTGTCCACTGATTCCATCTGGGATTGGTTTTGACGGTTGTAATAGTCCATCATCGCTTCGAGGCGTTCAGTTGGCATTCTGCACAACATCAAACCGCCGAT
>JGI24890J29729_1001049_pt1 | contig 13724 bp, 15 predicted proteins | sample FreactcultureFD7_FD_29729 | JGI IMG/M metagenome (IMG submission 29729)
GTGGAGTCTGCTATGGGTTTTAAAATGGGGGACCCCAATCAATGGCGTTTGAAAAAATCATTGGCGGGCGGAGGCGCCATGATGGATGTTGGTATTTACGCCATTCAGGGAGCGCGTTATTCCACTGGTGAAGAACCCGTTTCCGTAACGGCACAGGAATTCAAAACCGATCCCGTTAAATTTAAGGAAGTTGACGAGACTATTTTTTGGCAAATGGAATTTCCAGGCGGCGCGGTATCCAATTCGGTAACGACCTACGCGAGTTCAACAGAGAGATTATTTATTTCGGCAGAGAAAGGCTGGCTGGAACTGAGACCCGCTTTTGGCTATGGGCCGATAAAAGGCAGAACGAGTGAAGGCGAACTCAACTTCCCGCATGTGAGTCACCAGGCCCTGCAGATGGATGATTTTGCGTTATGCGTTTCGGAGAACAGAGAATCCAGTGTGAGCGGAGAAGAAGGTCTGAAAGATTTGAAAGTCATCGAAGCCATTTACAAGGCTATTGAGACTGGCCGTAAGGTCAACGTCTAGATTTTTCTGTAAAAGAAAATTACGCAATCGATTTAAATTTTATAGATCAGGATAACATTACATGCGTGAATCTGTCTCGCTGTTTCTTCGTTATCTTTGTATACTAAAAATTTAATGTATGGATTCGATTCAAGCCCTGGGACTGGTTGCCGGCGCGTGCACAACGATTTCGTTTTTGCCCCAGGTAATTAAAACATGGAAAACACACTCTGCAAAAGATCTTTCGTTGGGCATGTTTTCTTTTTTTTGTCTGGGTGTTTTGCTTTGGCTTATTTATGGCATCATGGTAATGGATATACCGGTTATTGCTGCCAATTTTGTAACACTCATGCTCTCATCCACACTTCTTGTTCTCAAACTTAAGTTTAAAGATTAACTCTATATTGTCCGGATAAAATTGAAACTATTTTAATAGGTTGAATTTACACGAGAGAATTGAGCTTTTCGCAAGACGTTAAAAAGAGGCCCGTATGCTTTATCCATTCTTTCTCACATCACGACTTTTTATAATTCAGTTAGACGCAACGGCTACGTTTTGCAGTCTATTTAAAAGTAATAAGAAATGTGAGATTCATTCTTTCCATGAAAAAATGAAATCTCTTGCGAATAATGTATACTGTTTGATCGGGGTGTCTCGCGAGCAGGCATCTTATCGAAGAGAGCATTTTGCTAATTGCCACCGCTTTTTTAAAAGTCCAGCCTGACGCGGAAAGCATTTGTACCGCCATTTTCAGGACCGAACGCCGCGCCTGGGAAAGTTAAAAGGTCAGTGGTGCTGGCGCCACACTGACCTTTTAACTTAAAATACTTTCAACAGACTGCAACGCGCGCGTTGCAGTCTGTTGAAAGTATAAAATGCGCTACTACTATCTTCCCATGAAAAAGTATGGATCTTTCGCCTATAATGCATAACGTTTGATCGGGGTATCTCGCGAGCAGGCATCTTATCGAAGAGAGCATTTTGCTAATTGTCACCGCTTTTTTCAAAAATCCAGCCTGGCGCGGAAAGCACGTATACCGTTATTTTCAAGACTGAACGCCGCGCTTAGAAAGGTTGAAAGTCTACGGTGGCGTCGACTTTCAACTTAAATGACTTCCAATGAATTGCAAAGCGGCGCGTTGCAATTCATTGGAAGTATAAAAATGCGGACTACAATCTTTCCATGAAAAGAAATAGATCTTTCGCGCATAATGTATAACGTTTGATCAGAGCGCTTCGCGAGCAGGCATCTTGGTCGAAGATAGAATTTTGTAATTGTCCCACTTTTTTCAAAAGTTCAGTCTGGCGTGGAAAGTAATAAATTAAATCAGCTTTTAATTTCACTCCACGCCGTAGATTTGTATGACCGGAGCATGAAGTAACAGAGCATAATTTGAAATGGCAAGCAGATCAGTACTCCGTACGTAAGATTAGTCAAAGCCCAATGCAATAATCCCGGTACGCCGATCAAAAATAACATCAGCATCGATCGTACGAAATTACCGGACTGATCTCGTACGCTCGGAGCCATGGATAATGGCAGATGCTTATTCCCGATCATAGCCATGCAAAGAAGAATGATGAAGTTATTGACCAGTCCAAAGATGACATCATCAATCACCGTTATACCCCAGATAAAAATGACCAATGCAGTGATGAAGACATAAACCGGTACGAATAATTTCACAAAAATAGCTTTTAACATGCCGGAAAGAATTTCTCCCGGTTTATCGACAGGGGCTGAGAAATAGATCCAGCCGGCTTTAAATTCATCCGAATAAATTATTTCACGCAAAGCCACCTGCGATACCATGAATGTAAAGTAGATCAGCGCCACGAAATATTTTGTGTATGGAAGATTATTCCATGCAGTGCTAAAATCTTCATGGCTGCGTGACATAAAGACGACACCGAAAATAAGGACGTACCCCAACGCAGGATAAATTTTTAGCTTGATCTTCCGGTCACGTCCCAGTATTTTATAGATCAGTTTAAAAGAACCGTATTCATAGGGATTGAATGTTATTTTGGATGTAATGGCATCTAGAAATTTTTCGTTTCTTTTGCTCCTACCCTGTTCGACTATCGGCTGATCGGAAGAGCTTCCCATAACACCAAGCTTGCGGCTGAATACGGGCGTGAGAAAACGATTGATGATGAACATTCCAACCGGCGGAACAACGATCGCCAATACGATTAGTGTAAGATGAGTTCCATCGATCATTTTAATATGTAAACTCTCCAGTGCACCCGCCATCCATACTGGCGGTGTAAGAAAGCCCCACCACTTAATATCGAATACGCTGTTCTCCAAATCAAACCGGTTCATCAGGCGCGGTAACAATTGATAACCGCCCATGACCACCACCGCCATTACGATTTGAAAATAATTGATCATGTTTTTTAATTTCTCCTCGCTGGAGAATTGCATGATGAGAAGATAGACTGCATTGGTAAGGAATACTGCAGTGATAACGGATAAAACGATGGCCACACAAAAAAACAGGAAGAAAAGAAAACCGTATTGTATAATGACCACAATTCCCGGAATGATCGAAAGTGCGAAAGTAAGCTGGGATAAGTAAATGAAAACGTGCGTAATACGCGCCACAAATAAAGTACGGCCGTCGACAGGTCTTGGTAGAATAATGGTATTGTCACTCGTATCTAATAATATAGAAGAAAAGTCAGTGATAAGGGTCATGGCGATCATGACCATGACATAACTAAAAAACAAGGTCATTCCGAACATGAATGAAAGCCTGTACAAGGTAATGGCAATGAAAATTCCGAAAAGAGAATAGGCTAGTGTGCTCCAGATGAATGCATTTTTTGTTTCCTCTTTTCCCTTTCTTTTGTAGGAGATCGTTTGCCTCCGGTTATCCATGGTGAGTTTGATGGATACGATGGCGCGTAATTGTTCATAATCAACCTTAAGAAGATGAAATAATCCCCGAAATAAATCCAGTATCTTAAGAATGAAATTTTTCATAACTACCGGTTCTCCAGAATGTCGATGAATTGCCCCGCAGTACTTTCGTGCTGTTTATTGCCAGTCAGTTCTGTAAATATTTTTTCCAGCGAACCGCTGTGTTCCTGCCGGCTCAATTCTTCAAAGGATCCGTTTGCGATCATTTCACCTTTATTGATGACAATGATGCGATCTGATATTTTTTCAACGACATCCATGAGATGAGAACTGTAAAAAATAGTTTTACCAGCTTGCTTCAACTTCGTTAAGATTTCCTTTACCAGGATCACTGCATTGGCATCCAAACCGGAGAGCGGTTCATCCAAAAAAAGAATGGAAGGATTGTGGATCATCCCCGCGATCAGCAATACTTTTTGACGCATGCCTTTGGAGAAGGTTGTCATGCGTGAGTCGAGATGATCACCCAGTTCAAAAACGTTCAAAAGCTCAGCAGCTTTTTTATTGAGTTGAGCCCTTTCCAGTTTGTAAAGCTCTCCTACAAACTGAAGATACTCCAGTGGCGTTAGCGTGTCGTATAACGCTGCATTCTCGGGGATGTAGCCGATTCTTTTCTTCACTTCCAAGGTATCCTTCCGGATATCGAAACCTAATACGGTGGCATCGCCGTCAAACTCCGGAATGATACCCGTCAGTATTTTTATAGTCGTGCTCTTTCCGGCGCCATTCGGTCCAATGTAACCGATGATCTCTCCCGCCTGAATTTCCAGGTTAATATTATGGAGGACCTTGGTCTCGTATGTCTTGGAGAGGTTGCGGGTGCTAATGACGGGGGCTTGCATTTTTGATCAGTTAATAGTTAATGGTTAAACGTTAATGGTATTGTTAACTTGTAACGATTAACATTTAACTAACTTTTAAACGGCTTACTCCAGTACCTTCGGTACCCGGAAATAGTCAGAATCTTTTTTAGGAGCGTTTCGCAGGGCGCGATCGTGGGAGAGATGTTCTTTAACTTCATCTTCCCGCAAGGCATTTATTTCATGACTCATGGTTGTAAGTGGTTCGACGCCGTCCGTATTCACTTCTTTCAGCTTTTCCACCCAGTCTACAATGGCCGTCATATCCTTCATCATTTTCTCGGCATCTTTCTCGTCAAATTCGAGACGTGACAAGTGAGCAATTTTATCCAATAGTGCACGATCGATTTTCATAGATACTTCTTTAATTCAGTATTAATAATGTTGAATACTTTTTCTTTTAATGTATCAACATCGTTCAGGGTAAGGCCGGTTGTTTCTATCGGTTCGTGAAAGATCACTTTTATACGCCCCCGCCATACCAAAAATTCATACGGAGGCAAAATTATCCAATTATATGGAATCGTTACAGGCACAATTGGAATTTGTTTCTCGATGGCTGTGCGAAAAGCACCGTCCTTAAACGGGCCCATTACTGGATCCTTTTCGGTGATAATCCCACCTTCCGGGTAAATAACCAGGCTTTTACCATCGTCAATAGCTTGTAGCGACTGCAATAGAGAAGAATACCTGCTTTTCATATTAGAACGATCCACCATGATATGGAGACGGCTGTACATGTACCCGAATATGGGTACTTTCGATATGGATCCTTTACCCACAAAGATCGTATTGACAGGATTGAGCCCCATCGTCGGAATGTCGAGATACGAGAAGTGATTCGGGCAAAAAATGTACTGTTTTTTATTGTCGAGGGGAGTTTTGAAGTCAACAGAATAAGGCTTTAACAAGCCAATAAAAAGACATTTAGCCCAGATACGGTTCAATATGCCAACCAACTTAAACTGCGATGGAAATACAATGGGGATAAACAGCCATGGTAATAAAAGGAGAAAGGATACAATGAAAACTAAAAGACCGTGCCCCGTATAAAGTACCTTCAAAAATCTCATGGAGTCAAAAATACTATATTCTTAAAATCATGAAAATTTTATTTCTGGATGAAGTTATGCGACTATGATTGTTAAGGAATATGTGTATCTAAAAAGGCATCTGACTTTTTATTCCAGTTTTCCAAAAGCCTGTGACTCGATTCGTCTACTTTTTTAACAATGTCATTATACTTTGCGGATGCAGCATTCATTTCGCCTGCGGCATTGTTATATGTTTCTATGTTTTGATTAGTTCGTTGACCAGGCTTGATCTTATCGAAAGTCGTTTTAATCTTTTCGAATTTATCTTTAGCGGTAAAATAATCGATTAGCAAAGGCGCTTTATTATCGGCTTCATCTTTATAAAAAACCAGCATCTGCCGGCAGGCTGTGGATAACGTTTCATCATTCTCAAAGCGTATACTTTCTTTCAGTTTTTCAATTCCTGATGTTGCGTAATTCGATAAGCTGTTACGATTTTGTTCTATGCTGTTAATATCGCCGCTTCGTAAAGCATCCGCCAGGTACATGTCCTGTTTGTACGCTTTGAAGAAGACAAGGTAAACTTTGTTATAGTAGTCGAAGGTCTTTCCGGCGGCCTCCATTTTTTTACCGAGTTTGGTCTCTTTGTCTATGAGTTTAATATTGTTCTCCTTTGCAAACAGGTCTATCTGGTGAGATGCCATCTCGGAAGCTTTGAATTCTTTTTCGGAAGCCATTTCTTTTGCCAGCATGTAAGCCTCCATAGCGTCATAGGATTGCTCGGCAACTTCTTCCATATTTACGATCTTTGCATAATCCTGATGGATCAACTTATAACTAAGATCGAGGTACAACACAATAGAGTCGCGCAACAATGTTTTTTGATTAAAGGGTTTCATTTTACCAATCGCTCGCTTCGATTCCTGAATGGTTTGCAGAAGATCGGTTCTTCTTTTCTCCACCAGGCGTGCACGCTTACCATGGCCAACGGCACGTGAATAGTCCCACTGCTCTTTCGATATCTTGGCGTATTCTGCATTAATAGCAGTCAGATAATCGACCGCTGTGGTTTGTGCTCCGGAAATTATTGGGTAGGTGAACAGAAAAAATAAAATAGCCGGGGGGATACGCTTCATAAATTATTTCTTTTGAATTTTTAAATAGTGTGCGAGAATGTTCAGCGCTTCATCAATATAATGATCTTTCGAAACTTCTTCTGTTAATATCTTGAAGGTTTCCGTTCCAAACGCATCGACTCCCTGAACCTGCTCGTCGAATTGCGTAAGTTTGATTGTGTAGTGGTCAGCAACCGGGTGCTGATCTTCATCCGGAATAATTTTTTCGGATTCAATATGCTGAATATCGGAGACCGTGAGGGGAAGTAGTATACCCTGCCGGTTTATAAAAGGATTCTTTTTTGTCTTACCAGATTCAATTTCTTTAAAAAAATCATTTTTTTGTATTCTTTGCAGGGAACTATCCCGAAGTACTTTAAGCGGCAACATGGGTAAAGGAGTGTAGTATGTTTTCTTTACGACAGAATCCGCCGTCAAAGCATAGGGCTGATGACTTTCGTTATAATCGTATAAACTGAACAGATCCGGAAATTCAATGTCGGGCCGCAGCCCTTTTCCCTGATGGGATTTCCCTACCGGATCGTAAAACCGGAAAGAGGTAATCTTCACCATTTCATTATTTCCAAAAGGTATAACGGATTGGCCAGTGCCTTTGCCATACGTAGTGCTGCCTGCAATGATAGCGCGGTTATGTGCTCTCATCGCGGCAACAAAAAGTTCCGAGGCAGATGCGCTTCCGCCGTTCACCATAATAAGAAGCGGCCCTTCGTAGGCCGTTCCGGGATTGGCATCTTTGAGCGTCTCCGTTTCATTGTTATAATATTTCATGATTCCGATCGCGCCCCGGTCAATGAAAATACCGGCCAGCATCACGGCTTCTTCCAGATCGCCACCCCCGTTGTTTCGCAGGTCGAGAATGAGTCCCTGAATCTTCGCTTTTTTCAATTGAATGATCTCCTTGGCCAGATCGTCAGCACACCCGGAATGAGAGAGCTCGCCGGATGAAAAGAACACAGGCAAGTTCACGTAGCCAAACCGGTTTTTCTGATTCGATAAGACAAGGCTTTTAACGTTGTTTTCGTCTTCCCGTATTTTTTGTTTGATCAACCTGGTGGTAGTCTGTTCTCCATTTACTTTTTTGACGGATAGTTCGATGGGTTCGTGAAGTGAAGTTAAAATATCTTCCAACTCTTCTGCCGTGTAAAGCGATGCATCAATATTTTCGGGCGATGTGTTTTTAACGGTAGTGATGATATCCCCAACGTGAAGTGTGCCCGCATCCCAGGCAGAACTGCCGGGAATAATTCGGTCGATGATAATATTTCCAAAGGCATCATCATCGAGAATGATGCCAAAAGAAAAATGATCGGTCGACAACGCATCCATAAAGGATTGTTTTTCATTTTTGGAGAAGAAGGCTGTATGCGGATCGTACGAGGTGGCGATGGCATTCAGAAGTTTATCCAGAAGATATTCCTCCATACCTTCGGGTGCTTCACGCCGGCGTTTCAGTACATTCAAATATTTTTTGCAGTTACGGTCAAGAGCGGTTTTATAATTCTTATCAGATTCTCCTTTTGTATCCATGAGAACGCCCAGCTTGATCAGACGCAGCCATTGTTTTTTTAATTGTTGTTCTGTCGGATAGGTAATGTTTGCAAATTTTATCCGGAAGGTATCTTTGTCATTAAAATTCAGTGGCGATTCATGTATCGAATGAATAATTCCTTCCACACGGGCTAATGCATTTTTATAAACCGGAGTGATGTCCGTTATGACTGAACAGTCTCCCGACTGCAGCAAAGAACCGTATTTTTTAGAACTGGAAAGAAAAATATTTTTTTCATTTTGTGTAAAGTACATGGCGTGGGGATCGATCAGAACGAATAACTGATTTACCATGCGCTCAAAGAATGCGTCATTCCATGGCTGCCGATTAACATGATTTTTCTCCAGCAGCGCTTTAAATTCGATTACCTTATGGCAGGTAGAGACAGTTTGAGAAAAAGCTGGAATGGCACCCAGGGCAAAAATCAGACAAAACCTATATCGCATGACAGGTCAAAGGTAACAATATTGTCTTTTATACGATAACAGATTTAATCGAACAGAAAATAATATACCGTGTACGAGAATAAGCAGGATATGAAGAAGCAATAAATTATCAGATCCCACTCCGATTGTTTTACTTACCCGGGTATAGTTAAAATCGATAGAAGAGAATACCGAGGGCGCCAGGTATGATTTATAACCTGAAGAAGTGTAATTGGGGAGAATATCTCCACCATAATAATACCCCACTTTCCAGATAATCTTTTTTGTTTTTCTTTTCCGATCGTTAATGAGATACTAAAGCTCCTGGAATCAGAATAGCCCGAGCTACTGCTCTTTCCTGAAGTATTATTATTATTAAACGAAGTAGAGAATCCAATTCTTACAGCTTTATCCTGCGTTGTATACGTTTTTTTATACATTACTGAGAAAAGTGCAGAGCCTTGATTGATCAAGTTGCTTAAAACAAGATTCGTATTGATCCAAAATCCTTTTTAAAAATCTTTGATGAGTCTTGAGATTGGGCGTGTGAAACGATTACAGCAGACAGCAATACAGGCACGAATAGATAGTTTTTCATAGGGGGGTTATGATTATATAAAACAAATTAACAAATCTTAATTTCCAAGTGCAAGCACACAACGCTCATGTTTGAGTATTTCACTCGCACGGCTGACTTCAACAGTTGAAATAACATCGTCCATTTGTTCCTTGATTTTATTTTTGATCTCCTTCATGCGCATGGCTTCTATAAATCGTTTTACCTGCTCAGTGTTTTCGAGAACAAGTTCAGGGACTTGTGTTGGTTTGTCATCGTCACCTTTGGCAACCATGGTAAAATAACTGGAGTTCGTATGCTTTATTGTTCCAAGCTTGACATTTTGCGCTTCTACCCGTATACCCACAACGAGTGACGTGCGGCCTACGTGATTTACGGATGCATGAAGTGACACAAGTTCACCGACTTCAACAGGTTGAAGGAATTCAACTTTATCGACCGATACCGTTACACAATACGCTCCCGCGTGCCGGCTGGCGCAGGCATAAGCGACTTTATCCATAAGGGATAATAAAATACCACCGTGTATTTTACCTCCAAAGTTAGCGTACGCTGGTATCATGAGTTCGGTGATCGTTGTTTGAGAGGTTTTGACAGGCTTGGCGGTTTTGTTCATCGGATAGATTTTTTAAAAGTTATAAAGATTTCTACTGTAAGGATTATGAGAAGTTCAGATATTCTTTAGTCTCGCCACCATCAACAGGCCGGAGACACTCATGCTATCCGTTATTTTTCCGTTGAGAACCATTTCAACAGCTTCTGAAAGTGGGAGCTTCCACACCTTTAAATCGGCTTCTGTTTCTTCCAGTTCACTGTCGCCATGCTGCAGATCTTCTGCTAGAAAAACAAAACCTTCTTCGTCTGTAACGGAGTTTGAGGTGTGAATGCGAAATAGTAAGCTCCATTTTTTTGCTGTCAATCCGGTCTCCTCCTTTAGTTCACGTTTGGCGGCTTCGAGGGGCGGGCTTCCGATGATACCGCCACCTTCCGGAATCTCCCAATGAAATTCATTTAAGGTATAACGGTATTGTCCGACAAGCCAGGTGTCATTGTGTTCATCGAGTGCAATCACGCCGATAGCCTTGTTCTTGAAGTGAACTTTACCATAAATACCTTTTCCGCCAGCGGGATTTAAAACCTGGTATTCGGTTATGTTAATCCATGGGTTATCATACTTTTCCTCCCCTGAAAGCGTTGTCCAGGGATTTTTAACTATTTCATCGGGCATGACTATACTTTTTGAAGTAAAGTCAAAACTATCGAATTCTTTTTTTGAACTTTGCGAAAGTTTTAAAACTTTGTGAAGGTTTTCTGCATGCTGCGATCCTCGTTTACGTCTGATCTGATTGAAGCCGGTTGTGATGAAGTCGGCCGTGGTTGTCTTGCCGGGCCGGTGGTGGCTGCTGCTGTTATTCTCCCGAAAAAATACAGGCACAAGTTGCTAAGAGACTCCAAACAGCTTAAAAAAGAGCAGCGTGACTTGCTGCAGGCCGATATCCGCCGCGATGCATTGGCGTGGGCTGTCGCTGAGGTTGACAACGAAGAGATTGATCGCATCAATATTCTGAATGCTTCCTTTAAAGCCATGCACCTGGCATTGGATCAGATAAAAGATCTTCGCCCGGAATTGCTGTTGATCGACGGCAATCGGTTTAAGCCTTACCAGGAGATCAGGTTTGAGTGTGTCATTAAAGGTGATGATAAATATTTATCGATTGCTGCAGCCTCCGTGCTGGCCAAGACCTACCGGGATGCATTGATGGGCCGTTACCATGAACAATACCCCGGCTATGGATGGATAACAAACGTTGGATACCCCACAATTGAGCACCGGGAGGGACTTAAAAAACTAGGAGAGACTCCATTACATAGAAGATCATTCAGACTTCTGCCCGATCAGCTTGAATTATTCGAAGAGGAATAAGTCAGAATTTTACAGGATTAGAAACCTGCAGGTGTTACTTTTCGTGATAATCCAAAATTCAGTTCATGTTTCCCATCATCCATCGTTTAAAAGAAAGTAACAGATTTTATGCGCTGATACTTTTTTTTCTGACCACTGTCCTTTGCGTCGGCCTGGTCGCCCTCCGGATGCACTTCACCTCTACCAAAGTATTCAGGTTTTTGGTTTGGAACATTTTCCTGGCACTCATTCCTTATGGTATCAGTACCTTGCTTGTTTTGTATAATGATAAAATTAAAAGCCACTTAATTATAATTGCTTCTATTCTGGCATGGCTTGTCTTTTTTCCCAATGCGCCCTACATCCTCACCGATCTTTTTCATTTGAAGAAAAGTCCCGACGTGCCGTATTGGTATGATCTGGCCTTGATATTATTTTTTGCCTGGAACGGATTGATGTTGGGATACGCTTCACTGATCGACGTTCAATTTGTTCTCACGAAACGTTTCAACTCCTGGATTGGCTGGTTAGCCGCGATGGCTTCTTTAATATTGGCCAGTTTTGGAATATACGTAGGCCGGTATATGCGTTGGAACAGTTGGGATATTGTTTCTTCACCCGGCGGGTTGTTCATGGATATTACGGAGCAGTTGGTAAATCCCTCCGAGCATCCCCGGACCTATGGTGTTACAATCATATTTTCATTGTTCCTTATTTTAGGATATCTTTTGCTGGTGCAGATCGCCAATACCTTTAAAACACTTGAAAAATAAATTACCAAGTTTCATAATACGGTTGCTTCTGTATGTGTCTGATCTTTTTTTCTCTTCATTCTCACCCCAGGTATAAGCTGATCATCGCAGGGAACCGTGATGAATTTTATAACCGCAGAACCGCGGCGGCCGCGTTCTGGGAAGATCGGCCCGACATTCTGGGAGGCCGCGACCTGGAAGCGTGCGGTACCTGGATGGCCATGACCCGATCCGGAAAAATAAGTTTTGTGACCAACTACCGCGATCCGAAGAATATAAACCCGTCGGCACCGTCACGCGGCCAACTGGTATCAGATTATTTGGAGAATGATAGTTCTCCGCATGCGTATATCGCTGATATAGAAAAGAAAGCAAAAACCTACAATGGTTTCAATCTTGTCGTGGGCAATCCCGAAGAGCTTTACTATCTCTCAAACTATGGACAGGGCGTCGAAAAAATAGCGCCCGGTTTTCATGGATTGAGCAATCATCTTCTTGAAACACCCTGGCCAAAAGTGCTGCGTGGAAAAGGGAAACTGAGCCCTCTTTTAAATAAACAAGAAATCAATCCGGAAGAAGTGTTGAATTCGTTATATGACGACCAGTTAGCTCCGGATGATAAATTGCCGGAAACAGGTGTCGGTCTGGATCGTGAAAGAGTTCTTTCCTCCATGTTCATTAAAAGTCCCGGCTATGGTTCGCGTTGCTCCACCGTTGTTTTGATCGATTATTCAAACAACGTTTTATTTTCGGAACGCACCTATGACCCGGCAACCTTTGATCACTCGGCAAAGACTTATCAATTTAAACTTGAACCGGCTTCTGATAATAGCGTATGATGTAACATTACCCGGAGTGTAACGTCTTTTGAAAGGGAGACGCTTTATTTTCAAAGGTTTTTCGTCATTTTGAAACCCAAAACCTGCTATAAGAGTAAAAGAGTGGAACCGGATGATCAAGTTTTTGGAACATCGTGTAATTTTAGACATCCTGTTAGCACTAATGAAAGGCCTGAACCCGAATTCACTTCCGAAAACACTATAAAATGAAGATCATCGAAACGCATGAACTGGCCCGCATGTACAAAATGGGTGACAACATCGTAAATGCTTTGCAATCCGTTTCCATCTCCATCGATAAAGGAGAATACGTGGCTTTTATGGGTCCATCCGGTTCCGGTAAATCTACCTTGATGAACATTGTCGGATGTCTTGATACCCCGAGCTCAGGAACCTACATGCTCAATGGGCAGATGGTAAGTGAGATGACCGAAAATGAACTTGCCGAAGTAAGGAACAAAGAAATAGGCTTCGTATTTCAAACCTTTAATTTATTACCCCGAGCCTCGGCATTGGAAAATGTTGCGTTGCCCCTGGTATATGCAGGTTACGGCAGATCTGAACGCGAAGAAATAGCGATGGCAGCCCTGGAAAGTGTAAGCCTCGCCGACCGCTACCATCACAAACCAAATGAACTCTCAGGTGGTCAGCGCCAGCGGGTAGCGATTGCCCGTGCATTGGTAAACAATCCCTCTATAATCCTGGCCGATGAACCCACTGGTAATCTCGATACCAAAACATCGTACGACATCATGGGCCTTTTTCAGGAACTTCACGACAAAGGCAACACGATTATTATGGTAACACACGAAGACGATATCGCACACTACGCCCATCGCATCATTCGCCTTCGTGACGGGCTGGTGGAGTGGGATAGGGTTAATGATAATATTACGCGGAGTAAGGCGGTGGTTTCGAATTGAAAATAGTTTGAGGTTTGAAGTTTAAAGTTTGAAGTTAGTGATCCTGATAGTATTCAGGTAACTTAAAATCTCGTTCTATCAGCCTTTTAAGAGGGATTAGGTGAGGCTGTACCTTTTAGTCAGCCCTGGAAAAATTGCATTATATTCCATCCTTTTAAAAACGATTTTAATTTTTAAAGTTGTTACGTGGTTATGGAGGTACCTTCGGCTATTTCATTTGCTTTAAATGAAGATGATCCTTTCAAAATAATTTAACTTCAAACTTCAAACTTAAACTAGTGAAAAT